>WNGM01003368.1_pt1 | contig 12767 bp, 8 predicted proteins | sample 5400571 | NCBI WGS metagenome assembly WNGM01 (sample SAMN13153378, study PRJNA577476) | soil metagenome | isolation source: 100 cm soil or saprolite under Garry oak tree replicate 2 | place: USA:California | collected 2016-06-15
CAAGATCGCCGCGGGCACCCTGCTCACGGTCGACAATCAGATCGATCAGAGCACCGGGACCACGCGGCTCAAGGCGATCTTCCCGAACGACGACAACGTGCTCTTCCCGAACCAGTTCGTGAACGCGCGCCTGCTGCTCGACGTGAGAAAGGGGGCGGTCATCGTGCCGCTGGCCGGGATCCAGCGCGGCCCGCAAGGCACGTTCGTCTACCTGGTGAAGCCGGACCACACGGTCGACGTGCGCCAGGTCACCCTCGGCCCGACGTCCGCCACCGACGCCGCGATCGAGGCCGGCTTGTCGGCCGGAGAAGTGATCGTCATCGAGGGTGTGGACAAGCTGCGGGCGGGGAGCACGGTGCAGGTGAGGACGCCCGGCGGCGAGGCCTCGGGCTCGAGACCCAGCGCATGAATCCGTCACGGCTGTTCATCCTCCGGCCCGTCGCGACGTCGCTGCTGATGGCGGCCATCATGCTGGCCGGCGCCATCGCCTACCGTCAGCTGCCCGTTTCCGCGTTGCCGCAGGTCGATTATCCCACCATCCAGGTGCTCACCTTCTATCCCGGCGCCAGTCCGGACGTCATGGCGTCGTCGGTGACCGCGCCCCTCGAGCGCCAGTTCGGGCAGATGCCCGGCCTGAACCAGATGATGTCCACCAGCTCCTTCGGCAGCTCGGTCATCACGCTGCAGTTCGCGCTCGATCTCAACATCGACGTCGCCGAGCAAGAGGTGCAAGCGGCCATCAACGCCGCCGCGACGTATCTACCCCGCGACCTGCCGAACCCGCCCGTCTACAGCAAGACGAACCCGGCGGACGCGCCGGTCCTGACCCTCGCCCTCACCTCGAAGACCCTTCCCCTGTCGAAGGTGCAGGACCTGGCGGATACGCGTCTCGCCCAGAAGATATCGCAGCTGCCCGGCGTCGGACTGGTCAGCATCAGCGGCGGACAGAAACCGGCGGTGCGCGTGCAGGCGAACCCCTCGGCGCTGGCCGCCTACGGGCTCGGCCTCGAAGACGTCCGCTCCGCCGTGGCGCAGGCGAACGTGAACCAGGCGAAGGGCAACTTCGATGGCGCGCTGCAGTCCTACACGATCGGCGCCAATGATCAGCTGCTCTCGAGCGACGACTACCGGCCGCTCGTGGTCGCCTACCGCAACGGTGCGCCGGTGCGGGTCTCCGACGTCGCGGACGTGAGGGACGACGCCGAGAACGTGAAGCAGGCCGCCTGGATGAACACGGTCCCTGCGGTCATCCTCAACATCCAGCGGCAGCCCGGCGCCAACATCATCGGCGTCGTCGATCGCATCGAGAAGCTGCTGCCGCAGCTCACGACCGCCTTACCGTCCGCGGTGCAGGTCACGGTCCTCACCGATCGCACCACCACGATCCGGGCCTCGGTGAGCGACGTGCAGTTCGAGCTCATGTTGACGGTGGCGCTGGTGGTGATGGTGCTCTTCCTCTTCCTGCGCAGCCTCTCGGCGACCATCATCCCGAGCGTTGCCGTCCCCTTGTCGATCGTGGGCACCTTCGGGGTGATGTACCTGCTCGGCTACAGCCTCGACAACCTGTCCCTGATGGCGTTGACCATCTCGACCGGCTTCGTGGTGGACGACGCCATCGTCATGATCGAGAACATCGCCCGCTACATCGAGGAGGGCGATCCGCCGCTCGAGGCCGCGCTCAAGGGCTCCGCGCAGATCGGCTTCACCATCGTGTCGCTGACGGTCTCGCTGATCGCCGTGCTGATCCCGCTCCTCTTCATGGGCGACATCGTCGGGCGCCTGTTCCGGGAGTTCGCCATCACGTTGAGCGTCACGATTCTGGTCTCGGCCGTCGTCTCGCTGACGCTGACGCCGATGATGTGCGCCCGGCTGCTGCGCCACCAGCCCGTGGCCGCGCAGGGGAGGTTCTATCGCGCCTCGGAGCGCTTCTTCCACGCCGCGATCGCCCGCTACGGGGCGACGCTCCGCTGGGTGCTCGGGCACCAGACGGCGACGCTGCTGGTCGCCGGAGCGACGCTGGCGGCGACCATCCTTCTCTACGTGATCGTGCCGAAGGGATTCTTCCCGGTGCAGGACACGGGCGTGATCCTGGGCGTGTCCGAGGCGCCCCAGACGGTGTCGTTCGCCGCCATGGCGGAACGCCAGCAGGAACTCGCGAAGGTGATCCTCCAGGATCCGGCCGTGCAGAGCCTGTCCTCCTTCATCGGCGTCGACGGCGTCAACACCACCAACAACAGCGGGCGCATCCAGATCAACCTGAAGCCGCTCGGCGCGCGACGGGCGAGTGTCGGCGACGTCATCCGTCGCTTGCAGCCGCGGCTGGCCGCGGTGCAGGGCATCACCCTCTTCATGCAGCCGGTGCAGGACCTGACGGTCGAGGATCGGGTCAGCCGGACGCAGTTTCAGTACAGCATCGAGTGTCCGGACGTAAACGAGCTCCACCACTGGGCTCCGCAGCTCCTCGCCAAGCTGGAGGCGCTGCCCCAGCTGCGCGACCTGGCGAGCGACCAGCAGAATGGCGGCCTGCAGGCGTCGGTGGTGATCGACCGGGACACCGCCTCGCGGCTCGGGATCACGCCGCAGATGATCGACGACACGCTCTACGACGCCTTCGGCCAGCGGCAGGTGTCGACGATCTTCACGCAGCTGAACCAGTACCACGTCGTCCTGGAGGTGAAGCCGACCTTCCAGCAGGGTCCGGACGCGCTGAAGGACATCTACGTCCACGCGGCGAGCGGGGCGCAGGTGCCGCTCAGCGCCTTCACCCACTTCGCGCCGACGACCACGGCGCTCGCGGTCAATCACCAGGGGCAGTTCCCCGCCGTCACCCTCTCCTTCAACCTGGCGCCCGGGGTCGCGCTGGGCGATGCGGTGACGGCCATCGAGGCCGCCGAGCGCGAGATCGGCCTGCCCGCCAGCATCCGCGCGGGCTTCCAGGGCACCGCGCAGGCCTTCCAGGCCTCGCTCGCCAACGAGCCGCTGCTCATCCTGGCCGCGCTGGTGACCGTCTACATCGTGCTCGGCGTGCTCTACGAGAGCTACATCCACCCCCTCACGATTCTCTCGACGCTGCCCTCGGCCGGGGTGGGGGCGATCCTGGCGCTGCTGCTCTGCCGGACGGACCTGAGCGTGATCGCGCTGATCGGCATCATCCTGCTGATCGGGATCGTGAAGAAGAACGCGATCATGATGATCGACTTCGCGCTCGAGGCGGAGCGGACGGAGGGGAAGGGGCCGGAGGAGGCGATCTACGAGGCCTGCCTGCTGCGCTTCCGCCCGATCATGATGACGACGATGGCGGCGCTGCTGGCGGGCCTGCCGCTCGCGCTCGGCACCGGGACGGGGGCCGAGCTGCGCCATCCGCTCGGCATCACCATCGTGGGCGGGCTCGTCGTGAGCCAGCTCCTCACCCTCTACACCACCCCGGTCGTGTACCTCGCCTTCGACCGGCTGGCCCGGCGGCTCGCGCGACGGCGGCCGGGCGAGCCGATCGATGAAACGGCGCTGGCGGAGGCGGGGTGAGCATCTCCGCCCTCTTCATCAAGCGACCGGTCGCGACCTCCCTCCTCACCCTGGCGCTGGCCCTGGCGGGCGGCCTCGCGTTCCGCCTCCTTCCGGTGTCGCCCATTCCGCAGGTGGAGTTCCCGACCATCCAGGTGTCCGCGGCCCTGCCCGGCGCGAGCCCCGAGACCATGGCCTCGGCGGTGGCGATGCCCCTCGAGCGCCAGTTCGGCCGCATCGCCGGCGTCACGGACATGACGTCGACGAGCTATCTGGGCTCGACGACCGTGGTCCTGCAGTTCGACCTCGGCCGGAACATCGATGCCGCCGCGCGTGACGTGCAGGCCGCGATCAACGCGGCGCGCGGCCAGCTGCCGACGAACCTCCCCAACAATCCGAGCTACCGGAAGGTCAATCCCGCCGACGCCCCGATTCTCATCCTGGCGCTCACCTCCGCCACCGTCGACACCGGCCGCCTGTACGACGCGGCCTCGTCGATCCTGCAGCAGAAGCTCGCCCAGGTGGAAGGCGTGGGCCAGGTGATCGTCGGGGGTAGCGCGCTCCCAGGGGTCCGCGTCGAGCTCAATCCCACGGTGCTGAACAAGTACGGCATCGGGCTGGACGAGGTGCGTGCGGCACTGAGCGCGGCCAACGCCAACCGGCCGAAGGGCGAGCTCGCGGACCGGGCCAGCGCATGGGGGATCAGCACCACGGACCAGCTGCTGAAGGCGGAAGAGTACCGGCCGCTGCTGGTGGCGTACCGCAACGGCGCGCCGGTGCGCGTCTCCGACGTGGCGGAGGTGGCAGACTCGGTCGAGGACGTGCGCACCGCGGGCCTCGCCAACGGGAAGCCGGCCGTCCTGCTCATCATCTTCCGGCAACCCGGCGCCAACATCATCGCGACCGTCGATCGGGTGCGGGCGCTGCTGCCGCAGCTGCGCGCGTCCATCCTCGGAGCCGTCGACCTGTCGGTGGTCCTCGATCGGACCACGACGATCCGCGCCTCCATCCGGGACGTCGAGATCGCGCTCATTATCTCGATTGCCCTGGTCATTCTCGTGGTGTTCGTGTTCCTGCGCAACGCGTGGGCGACGGCCATTCCCGGCGTGGTGGTCCCGCTCTCCCTGATCGGGACGTTCGGCGTGATGTACCTGATGGGCTACAGCATCGACAACCTGTCGCTGATGGCGCTGACGATCTCGACGGGATTCGTGGTCGACGATGCGATCGTCGTCATCGAGAACATCACGCGTCACCTGGAGCACGGGCTCCGTCCGCTCGCCGCCGCGTTGCGGGGCGCGCGCGAGGTCGGCTTCACCGTCCTCTCCATGAGCACCTCCCTGGTCGCCGTCTTCCTCCCGATCCTGTTGATGGGCGGCATCGTCGGCCGGCTCTTCCGCGAGTTCGCGGTGGTCCTGTCGGTCGCCGTCGCGGTGTCGCTCGTCGTCTCCCTGACCACGACGCCGATGATGTGCGCGCTGTTCCTGAAGCCGAGGCAGGCGAGCGCGCACGGGCGTCTCTACCGGATGAGCGAACGGGCGTTCGAGTGGCTCCTGCGGCGCTACGAAGCGAGCCTCTCCTGGGTGCTGCGGCACGCCCGGCTCACCATGGGGGTGGCGGCGATCACCGTGTGCATCAACGTCTACCTCTACGCGGTCGTCCCCAAAGGGTTCTTTCCGGAGCAGGACAACGGCCGCCTGATGGGGGCCATCCAGGCCGATCAGGACACGTCGTTTCAGGCGCTCCGGCAGAAGCTCGGGCAGTTCGTGGACGTCGTGATGGCGGACCCGGCCGTCGACAGCGTCGTCGGACTGACGGGCGGCACGCAGGGAACCAGCAACACGGGCCGGATGTTCATCGCCCTCAAACCGGTGGCCGAGCGGAAGCTCACCGCCGCCGAGGTCATCACGCGGCTCCGCCCCAAGCTCGCCAACGTGCCCGGCGCGACGCTGTACCTCCAGGCGATTCAGGACATCCGCGTGGGAGGACGGCTGAGCAACGCGTTGTTTCAGTTCACGCTGCAGGGAGACGACCTGCGGGAGCTGAATCGCTGGGCGCCGCGCATGCAGCGGAAGCTCCAGACGCTGCCCGCCCTGACCGACGTGAGCAGCGATCAGCAGAATCGTGGGCTGGAGGCGTCGGTGGTCATCGACCGCGACACCGCCTCGCGGCTCGGGATCTCGCCGCAGATGATCGACGACACCCTCTACGACGCCTTCGGCCAGCGGCAGGTGTCGACCATGTATACCCAGCTGAATCAGTACCACGTCGTGATGGAGGTGGCGCCGCGATTCTGGCAGAGCCCCGAGACACTCCAGGACATCTACGTCCGCGCCGCAAGCGGGAAGCAGGTGCCGCTCAGCGCCTTCACCCACTTCGCGCCGACGACCACGGCGCTCGCGGTCAATCACCAGGGGCAGTTCCCCGCCGTCACCCTCTCCTTCAACCTCGCACCGGGGGTCGCCCTGGGGGACGCGGTGACGGCCATCGAGGCCGCCGAGCGCGAGATCGGCCTGCCCGCCAGCATCCACGCGAGCTTCCAGGGCACCGCGCAGGCCTTCCAGTCCTCCCTCGCCAACGAGCCGCTGCTCATCCTGGCCGCGCTGGTGACCGTCTACATCGTGCTCGGCGTGCTCTACGAGAGCTACATCCACCCCTTCACGATTCTCTCGACGCTGCCCTCGGCCGGGGTGGGGGCGATCCTGGCGCTGCTGCTCTGCCGGACGGACCTCAGCGTGATCGCCCTGATCGGCATCCTCCTGCTGATCGGGATCGTGAAGAAGAACGCGATCATGATGATCGACTTCGCGCTCGAGGCGGAGCGGACGGAGGGGAAGCGGCCGGAGGAGGCCATCTACGAAGCCTGCCTGCTGCGCTTCCGCCCGATCATGATGACGACGATGGCGGCCCTGCTGGGGGCACTGCCGCTGGCCCTCGGCACGGGCACGGGGGCCGAGCTGCGCCGCCCGCTCGGCATCACCATCGTGGGCGGGCTCGTCGTGAGCCAGCTCCTCACCCTCTACACCACCCCCGTCGTGTACCTCTACCTCGACCGCCTGAGCCTCTGGTTCGCGCGCTGGCGGGAGAGGGGGTTTCGGTCTGCGGCCCGTCGGTCGCTGCGGGTCCCGTCCTAAGGTCTCTGCGCTTCCTGGCCGATACAGCGGTTCAGGAGGTCGTGGAGAACCAGTGCCCATCGTGGAGAAGGACCCGTGGCGCGCGCAGTATTTCGTGGGCGTCGCCTGCCCGGAAGAGGTCGTGATTCCGACCGACGACCAGGATGCCTACCGGCTCCATCCGGCGCATCGATGGATCTACAACAAGCTCCTGATCTGCGAGACGCAGGGGCTCGAGCACGGCCCGCACGGCATCGCGCCGTCTCGCTTCCCGGTGTTCAGCAAGCCGATCTACAATCTCCGCGGCATGGGGGTGGGCGGGAAGATCATCCGCACGCGAGCGGAGTACGATCGGGAGCAGGCGCCCGGCCACCTCTGGATGCCCGTCCTCGACGGCGCCCACGTGAGCAGCGACGTGGCGGTCGTGGACGGCGAGCCCGTCTGGTGGCGGCATGTCACCGGCCTGGCGCTCGGCGACGGGACCTTCGACTACTGGACCGTGCTCGCCGAGCCGCTGCCGGCGATCGAGGCGTACGGCGGCGAGTGGCTCCGCCGCCACCTGCGCGGATACTCGGGGTTCGTGAACCTCGAGACGATCGGCGGCACGATCATCGAGGCCCACCTCCGGTTCGCCGACCAGTGGGTCGATCTCTACGGGGCGGGCTGGGTCGAGAGCGTCGTCGAGCTCTACGCGCACGGTCGCTGGCGCTTTGCCGACTCGGTGCGGCGGGTGGGGTACAGCGTGGTCCTCTTCGGGCAGCACGGGGTGCGCTGGGCGGTCGATCAGGCCTCGGTCGACGAGCTCCGGCACGTCGGTGGCGTGTCGAGCATCCAGATCACGTTCCACACCGACCGGCCGCCCGACGCCCACGCCATGCCGCCGGGCGGGTTCCGGCTCGCGATCGTGAACTGCTGGGACCTCGCGGTGGGGGTGCTCGTACGCGAGCGGCTGACGAGGATGTTCCGCTCGGCGGACGTCCGTGACGCGGCCGTGGGCGCGCGGTGAAGATCGTCGCGGCGTTCCCGCGCCCCGTCAGGCGGATCGAGCACTGCTGGATCCCCTTGCCGGACGGGTGCCGGCTCGCGGCCCGCGTCTGGCTCCCGGAGGACGCCGAGACGTCGCCCGTGCCCGCCATCGTCGAGTACATCCCGTACCGCAAGCGCGACTTCACGCGCGCCCGCGACGAGCCGATGCATCACTACTTCGCGGGCCACGGCTACGCCGCCGTTCGCGTCGACGTGCGCGGGTCGGGCGAATCGGACGGCGTTCTCCTCGACGAGTACGCGGAGCAGGAGCTCGCCGACGGCGTCGCGGTGATCGACTGGCTCGCCGCGCAGCCGTGGTGCACCGGCGCGGTCGGGATGATCGGCAAGTCCTGGGGCGGCATCAACGTGCTCGAGATCGCCGCTCGGCGCCCGCCCGCGCTCAGGGCGATCATCACGGTCTGCGGCTCCGACGACCGCTACGCCGACGACGCCCACTACATGGGCGGGTGCCTGCTGAACGAGAACCTCACCTGGGGGTCCATGCTGCTGACCTCGAGCGCGCTCCCCCCGGATCCGGCGCTGGTGGGCGAGCGCTGGCGCGCGCTGTGGCTCGCGCGCCTCGAGCACGCCGTGCTCTTCCCCGAGGTCTGGCTTCGCCATCAGCGGCGGGATGCGTACTGGCGGCGTGCCGACCTCGAGCGCATCACCTGCGCCGTCTACGCCGTCGGCGGGTGGGCGGACGCGTACACGAATGCGATCCCCCGGCTCCTCGCGGGCCTCACCGCGCCGCGGAAGGGCCTGATCGGGCCCTGGGCTCACGTCTACCCGCACACCGGTTCCCCGGGGCCGGCGATCGGCTTCCTCCAGGAGGCGCTCCGCTGGTGGGACCAGTGGCTCAAGGAGATCGACACGGGCGTGCTGGACGAGCCGCTCTTTCGCATCTGGATGCAGGAGAGCCATGATGGCGGCCGATGGGTGGCGGAAGCGACCTGGCCGTCGCCGCGCATCACGCCGAAGCGCCTTGCGCTCGGTCCGGGCCGGCTGCTGGAGGAGGCGAGCGGTCCGGAAACCCCGCTCGCGTGGCGGTCGCCGCAGTCGATCGGGCTCGCCGCCGGCGACTGGTGCTCCTTCGGCGGCGGCGACGACGCTCCCACGGACCAGCGAGACGACGATGGCGGATCGCTCACCTTCGACTCGGCGCCCCTCGGCGAGCGCCTCGAGATTCTCGGCGCCCCGGTCGCCGACCTCGAGCTGGCCGTCGACCGGCCCCAGGCCGCCCTCGCCGTCCGCCTGAACGAGATCCGCCCGGACGGCTCCTCGGTCCGCGTGACCTACGGCGTCCTCAATCTAACGCACCGCACGAGCCACGAGCACCCCGAGGCGCTCGAGCCGGGACGGCGATACCGGGTGCGGGTGGCGCTCAACCACATCGCCCACGCGTTCGCGGCCGGGAGCCGGCTTCGCCTGGCGATCTCGACGGCGTACTGGCCGGTCCTGTGGCCGTCGGCGGAGGCGGTGGCGTTGACCCTGTTTACCGGCGCGAGCGGCCTCGAGCTGCCGGTGCGGCCGCCCGACCCCGGGGACGATCGGTTGAGGCCCTTCGAGGCGCCCGAAGGCGCACCCCCGGCCTCCTACGTCGAGCTGCGCCCGCGCCGCGTCGAAAGGACGATCGAGCGTGAGGGCGCGGCGGGGGAGATCGTCTACGGGGTGGTCAGCGAGGGAGGGCAGGGCCGGATGGAGGAGATCGACCTCGAGCTCGAGCAGTCGAGCGTCAGGCGCTACCGGATCCAGGAGCACGACCCGCTGACGGCCCGCGCGGAGGTCGTGCAGCGCATGGGGCTCCGGCGAGGACCGTGGGCGGTGGCGGTCGAGAGCCGTGTGTGGCTCTCCGCGACCGAAGAGGCCTTCGCGCTTCGCGCGCGGCTCGAGGCTTTCGAGGGCGACACGCTCGTCTGCTCGCGGAGCTGGGACTGCCGCGTCGCGCGCGACGGGTTGTAGACGAAATCCGGTCTCACGACACGGCGTCGTACAGCGTCCCTAGCCACTCCAGCGCCTTGCTCCCGAGAGCGAGCCCGAGCAGGAGGCCGGTCAGGGTGCCCGCACCGAAGAGAGCCATCGTGCTGGCCGTGGAGGCATGCGGCCACCACAGGTGCGCCAGGATGGCGGCGGTTGAACCGAGGACGCCACCGACGAGACCGTCGCGCAGCCGTTGAGTCTCCATGTACTAGCCTTCTCTCTCTGTTGGGGTCGCTCGCGTCCTGGCAGCGACGACGCGTCGCCCGCGGTGGATCATCGTCGTGCCGCCGACGGACGGGCTGCTTCAGCCTCACGCTGTCCCTCGCGCAGCTCCCTCCAGAAGCGGGCGCGCGCCGCCGCCCATCGGCTGTCTTCCGTATGCCGCTCGCCCCTGCCTTCTCGTCGCCACAACCATCGCCAACAGCGTACAGCCGCCCGACGCAGACGTTTCTGCATCCTACTCACGCAGGTGAACCGGTAGCGGCGGCCACAAGTCCTGAAACGCCACCAGGTCGTCGGCGTCGTACGTGGCCATGACACGTTCTCCTTCCGGAGTCCGCGCCGAGCACACGTGGGTGGGGAGCGGGGGCCCCTGCACGGGTCGCGCTGCGGGGCTCTGAACGGGCTCTAAAGGAAAGCGTATCGGACTCCTGCTGACGGCACAAGCCGTGAGTCCGCGAAAGGCGTGAAAGGCGTGATTGAAGCGCTGACTGTCACGCTAGGGAATTTGACAGAAGGTGTGCTGAGGAGTAGCCTGCGTTGGTTAAGTGTCCAGGGTGACCTCGGCGACCCTCGACCACCAGCCTCTCAGTCCGAGACCGCCTCGCGCTCAAAGGCCTCCGCGCGGTTTGGCGCCCATTCAGGCCGCAAATCAAGGAGGCACGATGCCGTTTTCACCGTCGTTTCGCCGGCCCTCGACGGCCCGCGCCCGCGGCCCCGTTCTCGCCGTAGGCCGGCGGGTCTACGTGGCTCGTTCGGAAGACGGCCCGGCTCGCGTGACGTTGACGGACGATGCCGGTGCGAATGCCTTGGCGACCCTCGCCGACGGCAACGAGGTCGAGATCCTCGCCTGGCGGCCACGCGGGTCGGGCACCCGGTACCGCGTGCGCTCCACGCGTGATGGCCTCGAAGGCTGGCTCGGGGTCGGCAACCTGCGGAGCGCACTGTCTGCCGTCCCGCCGGCACCGACCGCGCCTGCCGCACCGCCGACGCGTTCCGCACCGCCGACGCGTTCCGTGCCGCCGCGCGCGAAGCAATCCGAGGCTTCCGGGCGCCGCTTCGGCCAGCGCGCGCACTGAGGAAGGCGGGATCACCTCAATGAGTGGACGGGTCCCTGCAGTACTGGGGAGATCGGGGATGGAGCTGTTCGTGGAGCCCTCGTGTCGACGTCTGGTCGCCGATCATCTGGGCGTCGGTGTCGAACAACTCGTCGCCGGGGTCTCTCTGCGTGAGGATCTGGCCGCCGACTCGCTCGATCTCGTCGAGCTGGCGATGGCGCTCGAGGCGGAGTTCGGGATCGTGGTGCCGGAGCGGCTCCTCGACAGAGTCCGCACCTACGGCGACCTCGTCCGGGCCACCGGCCTCCTCATCCGCGCGCGCCGCGCGGCCGAGGTGCGAGCCGCGGAGCCGCCGCTGCGAATGTGGGCACGCGTGCTACGCCCCGCGGGCGAGTCGGGCGGCAGCCTCGAGCGGGCGGGCTGGCTCACCCCGTACGCGGCCGAGACGATCGCCGAGGACGCGGTACGAGCGGGCCACGGGGCGCGGCTCGAGCTGACGGTCGCGGCGAGCACCGACGACGTCGGGCTCGCCGGCGTGCAGCGTCAATTCGCATGGGTCGGTGAGCGCGACGATCGACGTCCGTCTCCTCCCGCCCGCCGCCACACCGCAAATCGGCTTCGTCGCCTCACCACGATGATCCGCGCTCTTGCTACGTGGCGTCTCGCGGCTGTGGCGTAGCGCCACGCCCGGCGGCCGTCCGCGCACGGTTCACGTAGCTGACGGCCCGGACGGAGGTCGTGCACCGCATGGGGCTCCGGCGAGGGAATTGGGCGGTGACGGTCGAGAGCCGCACCCTCTCCGCCACGCGCGAGGCCTTCGAGCTTCGCGCCCGCCTCGAGGCCTTCGAGGGCGACACGCTCGTCCGCACGCGCAGCTGGGACTGCCGCGTCGCGCGCGAGGGGGTGCAGGTTGGTGCGCGCGGTTCAAGCTCGTCGTGCTCACGGCCGAAAACCCCTGCGGGAGCGGATGCTCTCACAGGGGGTACGTCGATGGCGCGCGCGCCGGCGAACCGAAGCGGCAAGGTGCTCTGCCACCCGTCGGGTGAGCGGTGGACCGTCGAGCTGCGGCTCGACGAGAACGAGGCCCGTCAGGGGTGTCAGTACACCGTCTACCTCAATCGGGTGTTCGCTGCCGAGACGGCGGCGCGCAGCGCCGGCGAGCAAATCGTGGCCGAGTGGGCGGCAGGCCGGATCGCCGTGCGGGACCTGATGCTGCAAGAGCTCGCGGCGACCTACCGGAGGCTCCGGGAGACGTATCAGAAAATGCAGCCGCCTGCCGTTCCGACGACGACTTCCGCCTGGGAGAGCGCCATCGGCTCGTGGGAGGAGCTCGGGTGGATCGCCGAGGCGGACGCGGTGCGGCTGCGCGAGCACGTGCGCCGAGCCTTCGCGCCGGAGGCGGGGGGGATGCCGCGGCGGCGGATCCGGCTGGATACCGAGTCGGATTCGACGCTCTGAGGTCGTGCCCTTCGCCGTAACCAAAGCGTCGAAGTGGCCAGCCATGGCATCGAGGAGCACGCCGTTATCCAGATACCCCAGCCCATAGCTGAAGGGGGCTCGTCGTCGTTAGGTACACCCGGGACCAGAGGCGACTGCCTATTCCCGCAGCCTCGCCAGCCGCTGCTCCAGTCGATGCCGACATTCCGGCCACTCGGACGCAATGACCGAGAACATAGCCGAGTCCCGCAGCTGGCCCTCTTCGCCTGCCGCCCACGACTGGGACCAATTTCGCAAGACGCCCTCGAACCGTGCGCCAAGCGCTTCGATCGCAGCTCGAGACCGCATGTTACGCGCGTCCGTCTTCAGATCGACTCGAACAACGCCCCACTGTTCGAACGCATGGCGAAACAACAGCAGCTTTGCCTCCGGATTG
>WNGM01003371.1_pt1 | contig 12766 bp, 9 predicted proteins | sample 5400571 | NCBI WGS metagenome assembly WNGM01 (sample SAMN13153378, study PRJNA577476) | soil metagenome | isolation source: 100 cm soil or saprolite under Garry oak tree replicate 2 | place: USA:California | collected 2016-06-15
TCTGACACATCCGGTTCCATGGAGGTCCTCTAGCAAAACTGGCAAAACCTCGTCGACCTCCGTTCGTAGGAGGTCCTCCATCGTCCTGTGGCGTCGCGAAGGCGAACGGCCCAGCAGAAACAAAAAGACCGCCCGAAGGCGGTCTCATCAAGTGAATGTGAGACGTAAAGGCGTCCACATCTTGGTGTTTGCAGCCAAGCCCGCGCCGACCGCCGCGATGCCAGCAAGCCCGCTGGATGCAATCCAAGGCAAAGGGGAATTGTCGTACCGGACTTCGAAGGATCCAGGGTGTCCAATCATCTTCATGCCGCGCATAAAAGCGCGACCGGGGCGGATAGGCAAATCGTCCTATGGGTTGCACCTGGAAGTTATCGATTGTGGATGGTGATAAGTTACCACTCACTCAGCCGCCGTTTTGGCTTCCTTCGACCATTGAAGTGGCCCGGAATGGCCGAAATTAGCCCTTTAAAAGGAAGCAGCCTAGGCTCCTCAACAAAGGCCCTTTTGAAAAAAAGCTCGATTTACCAGTTTGACAGTGTGATCGTTCACTTCAGGGCCGGAATCGCAAGGTGGCGTCATGACGACCTTACAAGCAGTTTGTTTGGGAGCGATGCTCGCGTGGACACCATCGCTTGTCGTGTTGGCATTGTTGCTTCGCGAACCTGCGCTAGATGAACTTCAGCGCGACCCATCCTAAAGCATAGACCCACCCCGTCATTGCCAACACGATAGCAATGACCAGAACCAGCATAAATAGCCTATGCTTCGTTTTCCCTGAAGTAATCAACATTCCGTTCCCTTCGAAAGCGGACGCCACAAATTACGGGGGTAAATATTGGCCCAGGCGTAGGTCGCCGCGGTGAACGGAAGGGTTCAAATGGTGGCTGGGCCAGTAGACGACCGATGAGAGATGAGGGTGACCCACCCGGGAGTCCTAGAAAAAAAACGGCGCTGAGACTGCGTGCGGGGGCGGTCACTTGTGGCACCACTGCTTGCACGATCACTCCTTACGTCTGGGTGCATCCCGGACGAGGAGCGGTCAGAGACGTCACGTCGGCGGATTTTTCATTTCACCACGCGCGATCTCTGCTCAACGAGCGAAAAGGCCGCCTTTTCTTGATCGCGCAGGCGCGTCGCGGGCCCCCGCCTCAGCCATTCTAACGCGTTCTCGCAGGCGCTGTAGCTCGCCATATTCTATCGCAAGCGAGCGGAGCAACTTGGTCGGTGCACTCTTGTTCGTGCGATAATTCGTGCCACCGTCAGACGAATGTCTACTCATCAGATCGTTACCCTTCAACCAATACCGTCGGCCGGAGATTTTTTTAGGCCGACGGCTTGGGGACGGTGGGTCCGGGGAAATGTCTCGGTGCGAGACCGTATCTTTTCCATCGGTGCTCGCAATGAGAGTCGAGTGTTAAGCTTGATGTCCGCGCTGCCGGTTAATGCTGGAACTCTCGCGCGAACGATAATGGATTGACTGCAGTCAGCAACGGGTACCGATCCGTCAACAGAAAGCCGCCGAGCCGGCCGATAATTTACCGCTGCTCACAACACAACACTACCCACAATATCCTGCAACCACTGACTTCCGCGCCGAACGTCGTCATCCGATAGACTTTTTACCCAATCGACGTGATTGATAGTGCTCGGCGCTATTCGCAAAGGGCATTCGATGGCGGGGAACGTAATAGAGGGAAGAATAGCGTTCCGTGCCCTTAGATACTGATCAAGTCTGCTGATACGCTCGGCAACGCTGCCTTCAATTAATTTTCTCGCAGCCGTCAGCGTCATAGCTTGGTGAGATGAAGAATCGTTTGGCGAAAGGCGTGCCATTCGTACGTCCACATACCATGCTCTTAGGGCACAAAGGTGCCCGATATATTCAAGGTTTCTCTGTAAACGATCATCGGTGGTGCCACGTATTCCAAAGTCCCACGGAGCATCAATCCTCCGCGGCTGGTCGGAATAAATTCTGTGATCCGCGATATCCGAACGAATAATCTGCCCGGCGACACTGAAGGATCCGAATCCAACCTGCTGGGGCCCAACCATGCCACTGAGGCCACCAATAAAAATTCGTTCTTCTCTTAAAAACACTCCGCGAGGAATTCCTCCGATTATAGAGGGTGTCGCCTTATCTCCGCTCCGGCCCCAAGGGGTGAAATTAAAATGTATGAAACCGCTGCCTACCTCAGTGTGGTTAGTTCGAGAGCGCCCCCCTGAGATCAAACAATCGCAGCAGTTTATAAGGGATCCCAAGGTCACGAAGCATGTCAGTATTGTATGTTTGAGGCCGACAGCGTGCGCTACGGAAGCCCCTTCTTCCAGCAGGGTGCCTGACCTGATATGGCCATTTGCTCCGATCCTTGCTTGGTCCATAAGTACAGAACCCGTCACAAACCCACTTGCTACTTCTGCGCCCGCTCCGACAACGGAGTCGACGATTGTTGCTGGACCCTCACTTCCGACTTTAGCTCCTGGCGCGATTACCGTGTTCTTTCCGGAGAGGCGCGTTCCCGGATAAAGGATCGACTCCGGAAAGATATGTTCAAGCACGACGTCGTCTTCCACATAAACTTGACGCGGGTCGATAAGTTGAACTCCTCGGTCAGAAAGAAACCGTAGTCGTTGCGATATCTTCATTGCCTTCATAGGGACCCGCTCAAATGGATTGAAGTGTTGTGCTATGCAAAATGCCTTGGCCTTATCTTCGCTCTTCAGATGCCCGAACAACTGGACTGGCAAAAATATCGCTGTCTTTTGCGATTACAGCGCCCGTAGGGACAATCGACCTTACTCGAAGGCTGGCGTTATCTCCCACGAAAGCTCCCGCGCCTCCCTTTGACTGGGCTTCTCCTATCAGAGCGCCTGCGCCGATAAACATGCCGGCGCCCACGACGGTGCTCGATCCCCAGTTCAGCTATCGTGCCGAAGATGTCGTCCAGACGCTGGAGCGGACCTGCGCGACTGTCGGCAGGGGTCTCTAGGCATTCGACAGTTTCATCACGATGGCTTCCGTCCGACCGTCAACTAAGATCCTATGGCGTCCGTCGAATTCAAAAAAGTTTTCCACCGTCAGGACCAGCGCAGGACCTGTCGGACTTTCTCAGGGTTGATATAAACGACGACCTCATACGTTTGGAAGCCGGCATCGGCAATACTGCGACGCGAATGGCTTTACGGCGATCGCCTGATGCGTAATTTTGCCTCCGCTACCGTCGCGCCGGGAAAATCGAGCCTGGTCCTGGCCGAAGCCATCGCAGTGGCTACCGGACGGGACTTGCTCGGCATAAAGCCGCGCCAGCGTTGCAGGGTGTGGTGCTGGAACGGCGAGAACCCGGCCGACGAAATTGACCGGCGCATTGCGGCTATTTGCATCCAGTACGTGTTAAGAGCAAGGACCTTGGGGAATGGCTGGCTTCATGTCGGATATCGATTATGCATTGCTGGTGATATTTACCGCGGTTGTGCTGCTGATTATTTGCACTTTTCTTGCGTCGAAGCCTTGAAGCGCCATGTCCGCGTTGGTCCCGGCACGACCGGTCGCTGATCCCTGTGGAAACAGGGCCGGGCGGCGGAGGACCACTGAAATCCTTACACATCATGACAGATTAGCACCGGTCGGTACGCGCCCCGGCCATACCGATACACGACATTTTGATACGGCGCCGTATTGAAAGCCGGTACCGCCCCGTGATACGGTGCCGTATCATTGGCTGGAAGATCGTATTTTAAAAGCAATAGCAAACCGGAGTTTTCCGATGAAAAGGCAAGACCAAATCGGCCTTTTGAAGCGGCTGCTGCATTACGTCGACACCAGGACCACCTCGATGGCCGATGCGCCCTGGCGCAACGACGTGTCGGTCTACACCGACGCCGAGCGTTTGACCCGGGAGCAGCAGATCCTGTTCCGCCAGCACCCGATCGTGATGGGCTTCGCTTCGGAGTGGGCCGCACCGGGCAGCTTCCGTACCGATGACTATGCCGGCGTGCCTGTTCTGGTCGTACGCGGGCGCGACGGCAAACTTCGCGCGTTCCTGAATGTGTGCCGGCACCGCGGCGCCAAAGTGGCAGAGGGTTGCGGCACGGCTCGTTTGTTCTCATGCCCTTATCATGCATGGACCTACGATCTTTCCGGCAAGGTGATGGGCATCCCCGACGAGCGCTGCTTTCCGGACGTGCGCCCTGAGCGATCGTCGCTCGCCGAACTGCCGCTGTGCGAGAAGCACGGCCTGGTGTGGGTGATCCCGACGCCGGCGGCGGATGGTTCGACCGATTTCGACATCGATCCGTGGCTGGGCGGGCTCGGGCCTGAGCTGGCCTCGTTCGAATTCGCATCCTGGGCGTTCTACGACAAGCGCGTGATCCCCGAGACGATGAACTGGAAGATCCTCGTTGATACCTTCCATGAAGGCTATCACGTCGGCTTTCTGCACCGGGATTCGCTTCGGGACGTGCTGCACGGCAATGTGACCGACTTCGAGGCTTTCGGCCTCAATCACCGCCTGACGTTTCCGCGCAAGAAGCTGCAGCGGCTCAAGGCCGAGCCCGAAGACAGTTGGGACCTGATGTGGAATACGTCGCTGGTCTACTCGCTGTTCCCCAACACCATCCTGCTTGTGCAGGGTGACCACGTCGAGCTCGCGCGTATCTTTCCGTGCGAGGGGCGCGTCGATCGTGCCGCGATGGAGCTTGGACTCTACGTGCCGCAGGCGCCGAGCACGGACGATGAGCGCACCCACTGGGACAAGAATATGCAGCTCATCCTCGACGTGGTGACGGGCGAGGATTTCCCGACCGGGCGCAGTATTCAGATCGGCCTTACATCAGGGGCGCAGACGCAGATGGTATATGGCCGCAACGAGCCGGCGATGATCCATTATCACCAGTCGATGCAGGCTGCTCTTGGCCTTGCGCCTCTCGGCGAGAAGCGGCAGGCCGCGGAATAGGCGTCTATCACCGGCCACGCACGGGCTGGCGCAGCACGCTTCGCGCAATAGCGCGCCAACCTCGATGACCAGAATGAGCCCACAAGGGGAGCGCGAAGTGACGGCGAGCATGATTGATGTTGTGCACGATGGTCCGATAGCCCTCGTGACCCTGAGGCGTCCTCTGAATGGCTGGCTCTCCAAAGAAACCATGCAAGCCGCCGCCGCGGTACTTGCCCGGAAGGCTTAAAGGTCGTTCGCCAGTTCCGGGCATGTCGAACCGGAGCGCCGATAGGCGGTCAAACTTCCAGCCATTCCTTGCGGACCGCCTCGTTGGCTTTGAGTTCGGCCGGCGTGCCTTCGAACACGATGCGGCCATGGCCCATGACATAGAGGCGGTGCGAAATACGCATCGCGATCGATAGTTTCTGCTCCACCAGCAGGATAGCGACGCCGCGGCGGGCTATTTCGGCAATGAGGTCGCCGACCTGTTGCACAATGATGGGCGCCAGCCCCTCGGTGGGCTCGTCGATCATGACGAGTTCGGGATCGCCCATCAGCGTGCGGCAAATTGTCAGCATCTGCTTTTCGCCGCCGGACATGACGCCGGCCGCGGTATCGGCACGCGCAGCAAGGTTGGGAAACATCTGAAGCATGTCTTCCAGTCGCCACTTACCCGGCTTGCGTGGATCCTTGATGCCGAGCATCAGGTTTTGCCGCACGGTGAGGCCGGGAAAGATATCGCGATGCTCGGGCACGTAGCCGAGGCCGAGATGCGCGATCCTGTAACTCGGCAGGCCCGCGATATTGCTGCCCTTGAACAGGATGCTGCCTTGCGGCGGGACTTCGCCCATGATGGCCTTGACGGTGGTGGAGCGGCCGACGCCGTTGCGGCCGAGCAGGCTGACCACCTCGCCGGCATCGATATGCATATCCACGCCCTGCAGGATGTGGCTCTTGCCGTAATAGGCGTGCAGATCCCTGACCTCCAGCATCAGGCGGCCTCCTCACCGAGATAGGCTTCCCTGACTTTCGGATTGCCGCGGATCTCCTCGGGCGTCCCGGATGCGATGATCTGGCCATACACCAGCACCGAAATGCGGTCGGCGAGCCCGAACACAACGCTCATGTCGTGCTCGACGATCAGCAAGGTGCGGCCTTCCGTCAGGCGACGGATCAGCGCCACCGCGCGTTCGGTTTCGGCGTGGCTCATGCCGGCGGTCGGCTCGTCCAGCAGAATGACATCGGCACCGCCGGCAATGGTGATGCCGATCTCGAGAGCGCGCTGCTCCGCGTAGGTGAGGAGACCAGCGGACACGTCGCGCCGGGTCGTGAGATTGATGTCTCCGAGAATCCGGGCGGTCCGCTCGCGTACTTCCGGCAGGTTGTCGATGTTCTTCCAGAACGTATAGCGGTAACCGGCGGCCCAGAGCACGGCGCAGCGGAGATTTTCCCACACGCTCATATTGGCGAAGACGTTGGTCACCTGAAAGCTGCGCGACAGCCCGCGGCGGTTGATCTGATAGGGCGGCAGGCCGGAGATCACTTCTTCCCGCAACAGGATGCTGCCGGTGGTGGGCATCATGTAGCCGCTGATCAGATTGAACAGGGTGGATTTGCCGGCGCCGTTCGGTCCGATCAAAGCGTGGCGCTCGCCCTGTGCCACCGTCAGGTTGACATTACGGATCACCGATGTGATGCCGAAGCTCTTCTCGACCCCGCGCAATTCGATCGCGCTGCTCATGCGGCGACTCCTTCCTCGCGCGTCATGCTGGTCGCTTCATCCCAGGCATGCCCGACCCATGTCCAGGTCTTGCGCGCCACCAGAAAGCCGCCGATCATCAGAATTGCGGCCATCGCCCAAATATACGGGCTCGCCGCGTCGAAGTTGACGCCGAATGCCTTGATGTGAGAATCGTCCCCGGGGTTGACGGTGTAGTGAACTGTCGTTTCGATCGCGAGGATGAGGCCCGCGATCATCGCCAGCGTCGGCACGAAGGCGATCAGGTAGCTGGGCAGGACCTTGCTCAACGTCCCAGTCTTCAAAAGCGGGCGATGCATCATCAAAAGGCCGGTGATGCCGCCCGGCGCGAACACCACCACCGCGATGAAGATCAATCCGAAATAGAGCTGCCACACCGGCGTCAGATCGCTGAGGCCGAGCGAAAGAAGTGTGACAAAGATGGCGCCGACGATCGGCCCGATAAAGAAGCCGACGCCGCCGATATAGGTGGCGAACAGCACCGTTCCCGACTGCACGGCGCCAAGATAGGCCGAATTGGCGATCTCGAAGTTGATGGCCGCGAGCGCCCCCGCGATGCCGGCAAAGAATCCGGAAAAGCAGAACGCGAGATAGCGCACAACGTGCGGATCGTAGCCGACGAACTGCACCCGCTCGGGATTGTCGCGCACCGCATTGCACATCCGGCCCAATGGCGTGCGGGTGAGGGCGTACATGGCGACGACGGCAATCAGCGTCCATGCCGCGACCAGATAGTAGATCTGGATTTGCGGTCCAAAGCTCCAGTCGAAAACGCGCAACAGCTTGGTGCGGTTGGCGGAGATGCCGGCTTCGCCGCCGAAAAATGTACGCAGGATCAGTGCCGAGGAGGCGATCAGTTCGGCGACGCCGAGCGAAATCATCGCGAACGCGGTTCCGCTGCGCTGGGTCGAGACCCAACCGAGCAGCACCGCGAACAGCAATCCGGTCAATCCACCGATCAGCGGCACCACGGGCAGCGGGATCGGCAGCTTGTTGATGCCGATCATGTTGATGGCGTGAATCACCAGGAAACCGCCGAGGCCGTAATATACCGCGTGGCCGAACGACAGCATGCCGGTCTGGCCCAGCAGGATGTTGTAGGACAGCGAGAAGATAATCGAGATACCGATCAGGCTGAACGTGGTCAGCGATCCGCCGGAGCTGAATAATTTTGGCAGCACCAAGAGGGCGATCGCGGCGGCAACCCACAATCCGTAGAATTTGAACTTTTCGGCAACGGCCGGATACGGAGGCGCGGCACTTGAGATCGGGTCCCTCATGTGTCGCGTGTCCCGAGCAGGCCCATGGGGCGGAAGATCAGGATCAGGACCAGCAGCACATAGGGCATGATCGGCGCGATCTGCGCGATGGTCACGCCCCAGATGTCGGCGAGCCAGGTGGTCGCATAGTCGGGGCTGAGCGGGCCGAAGGCGCCGGACAAGGAGCCGTTCATCGAGACCGCAAATGTCTGGACCAGGCCGATCAACAGCGAGGCGACGAAGGCGCCGGGCAGCGAGCCAAGTCCCCCGACCACGACCACCACGAATAAAATGGGTCCGAGCAGTCCGGCCATGTTCGACTGCGTGACCAGCGCGGGACCGGCGATAACGCCGGCGACCGCGGCGAGCGCTGTGCCGACGCCGAACACCAGCATGAAGATGCGTCCGACGTTATGGCCGAGATGGCCTACCATGTGCGGGTGGGTCAGCGCCGCTTGCACGATGAGGCCGATCCGCGTCTTTTTGAGCGTGATGAGCAACGCTGCGAAAATCACCACGGAGACCAGCAACATGAACATCTTGTAGGCGGGATAATTGGTGGAGAAGATCGTGAAGGCCGGAAAATCGAGCAGCGGCGGCACGCGGAAATCCACCGGGCTCTTGCCCCAGATGATTTGCACGATTTCCTCGATCGCGAACGCAAGGCCGAACGTGAACAGCAGTTCGGCGACATGGCCATTCTTGTGCACGCGGCGCAGGCCGTAGCGCTCGACGCCGGCGCCGATCGCTCCGGCCAGCAATGGCGCGATCAGCAGCGCTGGCCAGAAGCCCAGCCATCGGCTGATCTGAAATCCGAAGAATGCGCCGAGCATGTAGAAGCTCGCATGCGCAAAGTTCAGCACTCCGAGCATGCTGAAGATGACGGTGAGGCCGCTCGCCATCAAAAACAGCAGCATGCCGAACAACACACCGTTGAGCGTGGAGATGACGATCAGTTCAAGCACGACACACCGCCTGGAGAGTAAGATCCGCGTCCGCCCCGAAGCTTGTCCGGGGCGGACGAGTTAAGCGCGAACGGTTAGTTCGGCCGCTCCATCTTGCAGGTGGTCGGAAGCACGGTCGCGGGAGTGTCGATCTTCGCAACGAGCTTCCAGCCCCAGCCGGTCTTTTCCTCGTCGAACGGTTCTTTTTCGGTGCGTTCGCCAAGCGAGGAAACATAGATCGGCTGGAAGAACTGGTGATCGTCCTTCCTCATGTTGCCCTTGCCGCCGTCGAACACTTCGAACTCCATGCCCTCGAGCGCGAGCGCGACCTTGACCGGATCGATCGACTTGGCCTTGTCGGCCGCCGCCGCCAGCATCCGCATTTCGTTGACGGCGCGCGGATAGAACAGGCTGAAGTCATACTTGGCGCGGATCGCCTTTTCGAACGCTTGCGACGAGGGGTGATCGAGATTCGGGATCCCTTCGCCGACCTGGAAGACCTGATGGTTGAGGTTGGCCTGCTTGACGGCGGTCGGACCACCGGTCCCGCCGGCATAGTAGGTGTACCAGTTCACCTTTAGCCCGGCGTCCGCGGCGGCTTTGAGCAGCAGCGCGAAATCCTGACCCCAGTTGCCGGTCACCACGGTGTCGGCGCCGGATGCCTTGATCTTGGCGATGTACGGCGCGAAGTCGGTGATCTTGAGCAGCGGATGCAGTTCGTCGCCGACGATCTTGATGTCCGGCCGCTTGGCGCCAAGCATTGCCTTGGCCTGGGAGCGCACGGCTTCACCGAAGGAATAATCCTGATTGATCAGGTAAACGCTTTTGATCGCCGGGACGGCCTTCATGTAGTTGGTGAGCGCTTCCATCTTGATGTCGGAATTCGCGTCCCAGCGGAAATGCCAGAAGCTGCATTTCGCGTTGGTGAGGACCGGATCGACCGCGGCGTAGTTGAAGTAGAGAACTTCCTTGCCAGGATTACGCTCGTTGTATTTGGTGACGAAATCCGACAGCGCGCCGGCAACCGACGAACCATTGCCCTGGGTGATGTAGCGCACGCCGGCGTCGATCGCCTTCTGCGCCTGGATCAGGCTTTCCTGCGGGTTGGTCTTGTTATCGAGCGGAACGATCTCGACCTTCTTGCCCTGAATGCCGCCCTTGGCATTTACCTCGTCGGCGAGGAACTGGAACGTCTTCAGTCCGACTTCGCCGATACTGGCGCCACCTCCCGACAACGGATCGATGTAACCGATCTTGAGCGTCTCCTGCGCTATCGCCGCGCCGCCGGACATCAGCAGCGCGAAGGCCGCGGCGGTCATGAATTTGCGCATGTCATTCCTCCTTTAAATTGGCTTTTCTTGGATATAGGCTGGGATCGGATGCCGGGGTTTGAGCCATACCGGCATCGGCTCTAACGTGGCTTGATTGTGATCCAAGGCTCTATAACCCGCAAGCCCGGTCCTCCCTGGCCCGTAACGGCGTCCGCGGGGAATATTTGCTTGAGCGAAGCGGGGCATGATAGGGGTTTGGGTCGTCCGGCTTGGGTCCATGAGACCAAGCGTCACCGGCCGGTCCCGCGCAATATATTGCGATTTGGCATCGTGGGCTGCTTTTGGCCAGTCCCGGCGCGTTGTTGGAGTGAGCATGGCGGTTCAGGATTCGAAGCGGCGCGTTGCGCTCCTTACCGGCGTTACCGGGCAGGACGGCGCCTATCTCGCCGAACATCTGCTCGGCCTTGGCTATACCGTACATGGCATCAAGCGGCGCTCATCCTCGTTCAACACCGCGCGTATCGATCATCTTTATGAGGATCCGCACGCCGGCGATGTGCCGTTCCTGCTGCATTACGGCGATATGACGGATTCGACCAACCTGATCCGGCTGATGCAGCAAATCCGGCCGACCGAAATCTACAATCTCGCGGCCCAGAGCCATGTCGGCGTCAGTTTCGAAAGCCCGGAATATACCGCCAATGCCGACGCGATCGGCGTGCTGCGGTTGCTGGAAGCGATCCGGATTCTCGGCATGGAGAAGGAGACGCGGTTCTATCAAGCATCCACCTCCGAGTTGTACGGACTGGTGCAGGAGGTTCCGCAGAAGGAGACGACGCCGTTCTATCCGCGCTCGCCCTATGGCGTCGCCAAGCTTTATGGCTACTGGATCACGGTGAACTACCGCGAGGCGTACGGCATGTTCGCCTCCAATGGCATCCTGTTCAATCATGAAAGCCCGATCCGCGGCGAGACCTTCGTGACCCGCAAGATCACGCGCAGCATCGCCCGCATCGAGACCGGTCTCGAGGAGACGCTTTATCTCGGAAACCTCGGGGCGAGACGCGACTGGGGACACGCCAGGGATTATGTCGAGGGCATGCACAGGATATTGCAGGCGGACGCGCCCGACGACTTCGTGCTGGCCACCGGCGAGGCCCGCTCGGTGCGCGAATTCGTCGAGGTCGCCTTCGCGGAAGTCGGCCGCAGCATCGAATGGCGCGGCGAGGGCATCGAGGAAACCGGCGTCGACAGCAAATCCGGCAAGACCGTGGTTCGGATCGATCCCCAGTATTTCCGCCCCACCGAAGTCGATGAACTGATCGGCGACGCCAGCAAGGCGCGTCAGAAGCTCGGCTGGAAACCGAAAACCACGTTCGCCCAACTCGTCAAGGAAATGGTGGCCGGCGACCTTGCGATTGCCAGGCGGGAGGTTGCCAATGGCAAGAACCCCGTTTGAGCTGAAAGGCAAAACGGTCTTCGTTGCCGGGCATGGCGGGATGGTCGGGGCTGCGCTGATGCGCAGGCTCGCGCAGGAGGATGTCGAACTGCTGACGGTCAAGCGCAGCGAGGTCGATTTGCGCGATCAGGCCGCAGTGAACGGCTGGTTCGCCGGCCAGCGGCCACAGGCTGTGTTTCTCGCGGCGGCGAAGGTCGGCGGCATTGCCGCCAACGACGCGCTGCGCGGCGAATTTCTCTACGACAATTTGATGATCGCGGCCAATGTGATTCACGCCGCCCACGTCAATGGCGTGGAGAAGCTGATGTTTCTCGGATCGTCCTGTATTTACCCCAAGCTCGCGCCGCAGCCGCTGCGCGAAGATTCAATGCTGACCGGTCCGCTTGAGCCAACCAACGAACCCTATGCGATCGCCAAGATTGCCGGCATCAAACTGGTTGAAGCCTATCGCAGCCAGTTCGGGTCGGATTTTATCAACGTGATGCCGACCAATCTGTACGGTCCCGGCGACAATTATCACCCCGAATACAGCCACGTCGTCGCTGCGCTGATTCGCCGGTTTCATGAAGCCAAGGTTTCCGGCGTCTCGAATGTGGTGGTCTGGGGAACCGGAACGCCGCGGCGGGAATTCCTTTATGTCGACGATCTCGCCGATGCCTGCATTCGTCTGATGAAGACCTATTCCAGCAGCGAACTCGTCAACATCGGCACCGGCAAAGACATCGCCATCGCCGAATTCGCGCGGGTGGTCGCTGCGAGCGTCGGATATGCCGGCGAAATCAGTTTCGACCCCTCGCGGCCCGACGGCACGCCGCGCAAATTGCTCGATGTCAGCCGCCTTGCCAAACTGGGCTGGCGCGCAAGCACTTCGCTCGAAGACGGAATCAAGCTGGCCTATCAGGCGTTCCTGAAGGAATCCGGACAGGCTGAGTGATCGTCCAGAGCTGAGCGTTTGATCTTTTCGTCAAGTTTTGGATTGCTTCGCTTCGCTCGCAATGACGGTCGAGCGCGGCGCGGTTTGTCCGAGCGCTGCCGCCATCGCCGATATCAGCGGCTTCATGAAGTAGGCGTCGTTGGCGGGTGAGATGTCGGCACGCAAGCCGTGAGACTTGAGTTCGTTCGACACTACCGGCCCCACCGATG
>WNGM01003373.1_pt1 | contig 12763 bp, 15 predicted proteins | sample 5400571 | NCBI WGS metagenome assembly WNGM01 (sample SAMN13153378, study PRJNA577476) | soil metagenome | isolation source: 100 cm soil or saprolite under Garry oak tree replicate 2 | place: USA:California | collected 2016-06-15
CGGAGCTGAGCGATATCGCCAGGCGATGCGGCCGGGCGTTCGAGATCGACCTTTATGGCGTGGACGTGATCGAGAGCGACGGGAAGGCGTACGTCGTGGACATGGACAGTATCCCCGGGTACAAGGGCGTCCCGGATGCACCCCTTCTCCTGGCGCGCTACTTTTACGACGCGGCGGAGCGCGCCGTCGAAGGAAGGCCCCCATCGAGCGGGAGCAGAAGGGATTCGGGATACGTTCACTGACGAGGAAGAGGGCATTACGCACATCAACCGAAGCACCATCTACAACGAATTCACCAGCAGCTAGCCACACCGTCCACGATCATCGCTGGCAGCCCGTCGACGGCGACTGAGCTTCACAGCTTCAGAGACGTAGACGGCGGGTGCAGGGATATCGACCGACAATCCCTTCGCATTCGTGACCGATTTGTAATCTGCACGCACGCAGGTTGGGATTACGAAAGGTAAGGACAGACATCATAGACACAGCCAAAAATCTGTTGTCCAAATTGGTTTTCCACTGTTAAGCGGGTCGAGTCGAGGATCGATGGTCGACCCGGTACGGCCTCGACGCAGTACCACTGGAAAGAAGATTGAATGGTTCGGATGACGGCCTCGCAACGCTGGATATGAGAGTGACCCGAAATCAGAATCTTCTAACCTCCTCCAAGCATTCACCAAGCCACTGCCCATAGAGTCGCAAACGCCACATATCCACCTTCGATTTGGCCTTTGCTGGGCTTGATTCACGAGGAATCGGTGATTTCCCGAAAGAGAATTCCCATGCGAAAGCTGATATTGCCCTGAATGTTTTGCCGACAGTCTCAAACCTCTTCATTGTTTCGATGCTTGGAAGCGTCCAAAGTTTCCGCGCGACCGACCAGTAGGTGTAGATATCCGGCTCGCTGGAACGGGATACTCCGTGGCCGAATCTTCCCAGTATGTCAACAGGCGGTACGCCCCTGCCAGCCTCCGCCCAGTCAAATGCGACGAGGATAGGTACCCCTCTATCATGTGCCGTGGATCGGATCCTGATGTTGCGTTCCTTAAAGTCTCCATGAACCAGACTTAGGGGTAGCTTGTCGCAGAACTCTAGCAACTCACTCCATTGCCCCTCAAGGCGATCAAAGTCCGAGATAATCATCTGTAGGGAGTCCAAGTCCTCCAATTCGAGTTCAAGGTTGAGGCTCCTCTCTATCCATTGACGCGCAAATCGTAAAGCTTCCAAGTAATGCCCCGGGCCTCGTTCAGGTAATCTGGAAAGCATATCGACCTGGGAAGCTGAGGATGTGTGCAGAATCCCGAGCCAACGTCCGGCCGCGATGCGGTGCGCTTTCAAATGTGAGGTGTATGCGCGACCGTTTGCGTCCTCAATGAACAACCATTCATAATTGGGGTCATCGTCTTCGGTTGACCCATAGTACCTTAACGAGGTCGCTGGCAGAGAAGGTAGTATCTCTGCGTAGATTATGCGCTCCACCCCTATGTAGTGCCGGAAGGAGCGCTTTGCGATTACGTTATCCATCTCCGTTCCTGAGCCAGACAGCCGGCAGACCATTGTCTTTCTTTTTGTCTGTTTGAGCACGTCAATCTTCGTGGGGGCGGCTTGGCTGCCGTGGACTCGAGCCCATGCTCTGAAGGCTGGGTGGTCTGCTACGTGATCGCTACGTATCGCTTTTGGCTCAGTCATCCCAATCGAGGGTTCCAGCGGGAGGTTGAGGCTATTCTACTTTTTTCGCCTCGGCTGCGAAGACATAGGGTGACGTACTCACAAAAAGATAGCTGAAAAGTAACTTTTGCAGGATTCACCTTCGGCCCGCAACGATTCAGCAACCATGGCGAGAAGAATCGTGAATTGATTGTGTTCGATTGTGTTGGATTGAAATCGAAAGTCTAATCAAGGAAACGCGTCCGCAAGTCTGGTGTTAGTGTTGTCCATGAGGCTGGCATCATTGCCCCTCTGTCTACTCCTCACACTCTTGGCCGGAATGATAGTTACGACCGCAGTATCTGATCCATCACAGGTCATATCGACCATGCCAAACTTCACCATGTCCGCTAACCCCGACAGTCTCTCGATTCCCGCAGGCGCCCTGGGCACGTCAACGATTACTCTCGTCAGCATAGATGGTTTCAACGGGTCCGTCAGCCTCTCCGCGCCATCACCACTCTGCCCAAGCCCCTACTGCACCACCTGGGAAATCAGCCCATCCAATGTAGTTGTCGCCCCTAACTCGACGGCAACTGCAACTCTCACAATCTTTGCTGGGGGCGAAGGAGCCGCCGGCAACATCACGGTGTACGGAAATAGCGGAGGCCTCTCCCACTCTGTCAGCGTAGCTTTCAAAATTGTCTCCTCTGGCGGGACTCCCGACTTCACCATGTCGGCCAACCCGAACATGCTCACGATCATGCAAGGGTCCGCCGGAAAATCGCTCATAATACTCACCAGTATCAACGGGTTCCAAGGGAACGTAAGCCTCACACCCCCGGTCTCCTGTCTTGCGATCGGATGCCCAACCTATTCGGTAAGCCCGATGCGTGTATTCTTAAGTTCGAGCCAGAACGCCACCGCCGGCTTCACCATACAGACGTACCCACAGACACCGCTTGCCACCTACAATGTGGCCGTAACGGGCACAAGCGGCAGCCTCTCCCATAATGCGCCAGTAACGTTTACAGTCGTGTCTTCAAGCCCGCCAGACTTTACAATTTCTGCTAATCCTACGAACCAGACCGTCCCAGCAGGCTCCACAGCAAAATCCCAGATCGTCCTGTCAAGCGTTAACGGATTCGGTGGCACGATAAGCCTCACAACCTCTCCTCCACCTCTCTGCGTGTCATGCCCCGGCTGGACCATCAACCCATCCAGCGTCACACTCTCGCCCGGTGGAACAGCCGCCTCAACTCTCACCTTCTACACTTACGCGGGCAGTCCAGCCAGCACCTGGGTCGTCAGCGTAACGGGGACGAGCGGAAGCCTGTCACACTCTGTCAGTGTAGCCTTCACAATTGTCCCGTCCGGTTCAACATCCGATTTTTCAATGACGGCCAACCCGAATAGTCTGATTATCCCTGCCGGCTCTTCTGGCACGTCAACGATAGTTGTGGCGAGCCTGAACGGGTTCAACGGGACCGTCAACCTCTATACATCACCTTCTCCTCTCTGCCCCAGCCCTCAATGCAGCCATTGGACGATAAATCCGACTAGCGTGGATCTCACACCCAACTCGACGGCCAAAGCGACACTAACAATATACGGGGGGACCCTTGGCGGGTCCGGCAATGTCACTGTCTACGGAACTAGCGGCAACTTGTCTCACTCAGTTGTCGTATCATTCAAAGTGTCCCAGCCTCCCGACTTCACGCTCACCGTGAGCCCGTCCTCAAGTTCAGTCAGCAGAGGCGGCTCCACTACGTTCACGGTGACAATAAATGGGACCAACGGATTCAACGAAACTGTCAGCCTCTCCGCATCAGTATCCCCGCTACTCCGCCATGGTCCTACGACATCGCTGCCTTCGACGGTTGGCCCGTATTCCAGATCTACCCTCGCCGTCTCAACGTCTCGGTCCACCCCGCTGGGTTCATATGCAATGACGATAACTGCAACCAGCAGCAGCATAGCACACACGTACACGGTAACTCTAACAGTTACACGCTAGCGATGGTGCAGAATTTCCGATTCCTATCGCAAGGCGAAGTTATCAACCATCAGGTCTGCACACTAACCTAATTCATCCAACAGCGAATTTTGAGATGATCGCCGTTTCGTAGATGGCGGGATACTGAGCGGCGGTAGAAAGGAGAAGAGGTTGGATTTCCCTCTTCACGATTTTGGTCAGTCGATCACCGGAGGCCTTGAAGCTGTCCGCGGTAAATGCGGCCAAAGTAGCTCCCAGCTCTTTCTGCAGGACGGCCGGAATCGATGCTTCGAGCCTTACCCCTTCGGGATGGTGGGCGGGCTGGTAGACGAGCTTGAGAAGATTGAAGGCCCGCCCTCGCATGGAGGAGAGTGAAAGTTCAGCAGACCAGAGATGATTTCTTGCACACGACGTGAGCAGCTGACCGTACCAATACCAGTACCACCGCAGCTGTCGTTCCACAAAGTCTCGGAGGTTTTTCCCTGTCAATGGGGGTGGAAGAGGGAACTCCACATTGTCCATAACTCCAGTCTTGTCAACAAGCACCTTGAACGGGCCTCTATGCATGTTCTTCAGGTTCTGTGTTGTTCCTAGCCCCAGCTCACCTTTCACATTGTTCTTGAACATGAACAGAACCAGGTCGAACCCGAAATCGTTGTGTTGGTCGAAGTAGACCAGAGGGCCGAAGGTGTCGAGGAGTGAGGCAACATCCGAGTGGAAGCTGTCGTACTCGGATGGGTCGACCACGAAGTAGATGTCGATATCCGAGTACGCGTCAGCGGTTCCGGCTGCCAGAGATCCTCCGAGGAATGAGGCGAGGACTCGGGAATCAGTCTCGGCAATGTGGCGAAAACGTTCGATGACATCTGAACGTTCTCTCTCAGTCATAGGATACGCCTGCCTAGTTGGAAAGGTAATCGCTTGCCCACAAGTCTTGCAAGTCATTGGAGGACTTTGGGGGACGCGAGTTCATTGTACGGTAGTGGGCCCGCCCGAACTCACGTAAAAATCAAAGCAAGTCCATTTTTCTCTGGTTCGGCCGAGATTGTGCTGAACAAATACTCCTGAGGAAGCGTTTAGCACCTGCGATTGTAATAGACATTAGAGTGATCCTTGTCATGTTCAGTGTCGAGGAGCGTGAACACGTTCGTGCCCGTCTAGTGCAGGCGAGCCGGGAGGACCCTCGATTGGTCGCAGGCGCACTGATCGGATCTACCGCGAGAGGTGGTGGAGACCAATGGTCAGATTTGGACCTAACGTTCGGGCTGGTCGAGAATGCATCGATGGACGATGTGATGGCAGATTGGAAAGCTCGTCTTGAGAACGAGTTCGGGGCTGTCCATCTATTCGATCTTCCACACCTATCCACTACTTACAGAGTCTTTCTGCTGCCAAACAACCTGCAAGTAGATTTGTCGTTCACTCCTGGGAACAAGTTTCTGGTTAAGGGTCTAAAGTATGATTTGCTGTTTGGGAACGCTCTTGAAAGGGAACAAGGTCGGTCCTCCCCAGAGCAATTCTTCGGGCTTGCGGTTGTTTATTTGCTACATGCGCATGCTTGCATTGCCCGTGGGAGGATGTGGGAAGCTGAGTATTCAATCAGTGCGGCGCGTGATCAGACACTTGCCCTCGCGTGTCTTCATCGAAATCTGAAGACCACCTACGGGAGAGGGTTCGATGACTTACCCCCGGAAACCCTGAAACCGTTTGCGGAAACACTCGTGGGGTCGCTTGACAAAAATCGACTCCTACGGGCGCTGAGTACGACCATTGATGAGCTTCTGCGCGACTCGCAGGACGTCCGTGAGATGGCCTCGAGACTCGATTCACAGCTGCAGGAACTCAAGCTTGAGCTAACCCCATGAGAGGGGTTAGAAGAATCGAGGGGAAGTCTGTGAACGTCATCGACTGGTTGCTCGACTCGGACTCGTCGATTCGCTGGCAGGTGATGCGGGACCTGACTGATGCGCCCGCGGATGAGGCCGCGGCTGAGCGCGCACGGGTAGCTACGGAGGGCTGGGGCGCGCGGCTGCTCGGCCTGCAGGACGCCGACGGCCGGTGGGGAGGCGCGGCTTGGAATCGCGGGTGGAACTCGACGATGCACGTCTTGTGGCTGCTGCGCCACCTGGGTCTTGACCCCGCGAGTGTGGAGGCACGGCGCGTGGTGGGCCTCGTCCGCGACCACGTGACGTGGAAGGGTTGCGGTCCGCAGGAGTGCGACAGTAACCCCTTCTTCGCTGGCGAGCTGGAGCCTTGCGTCAACGGGCAAGTCGCGATGGCCGGCGCCTACTTCGGCCAGGACGTCCGCGGCGTCGTCGACCGGCTGCTCGGCGAGCAGCTGTCCGACGGCGGCTGGAACTGCGAAGCTCCTAACCGCTCGACGCGGTCATCGTTCAACACCACGATCTGCGTGCTGGAGGCGCTGCTCGAGCACGAGCGAGCGGGCGATGGGACGCCGGAGGTGACGGCGGCCCGTCTCCGCGGACAGGAGTACCTCCTCGAGCGCCGGCTCTTCCGGCGGCGATCGACTGGCGAGGTGATCGAGCGGGATCGCAAGGGCGACGTCATGTGGACGCGTTTCGCCTTCCCGACGTGGTGGCACTACGATGTGCTGCGGGGGCTTGAGTATCTGCGCAGCGCGGGCGTCGCGCCCGACGAACGGGTGGCCGAGGCGATCGAGCTGGTCGCGTCGAAGCGCGACGGCGACGGGCGGTGGCCGCTCGAGACCCGGTACCCCGGCGTGATGCCGGTCGAGACGGACGAGGGCGAGGGCCGGCCGAGCCGGTGGAACACCTTACGCGCTCTACGAGTGCTCCGCTGGTACGAGCAGGCTGACTCGTAAGGGCGGCGACGTTCCCACCACGCCCAACGACGCGCATTCATTACTGATGGTGCCTACTTATGCCATCACTGCAACTTGAGTCGTCTCTTTCCCAGAGCATAGATTGAAAGAATCAGAGCCGAAAGTGAGGCAACTTCCCCGACTAGGATAGCGAAGACGAAGAAGACACCCGTAGCCCTACCAATCTCCACAAGGTTCGGGGGAGTCAAGCCAGTAGTGTGGCCCAAGAAGCCCCAAGTGCTTAGGGATGACAAGATCAGGACCACAACGTATCCTATGCGCTTCTGATTCCAGCTGGCAGCGACTCCTCCGAGGTAAACGATCGCGTAGAGCGGGTTGATCGTGGCATCCAGAGTTTCCCCGGAAATGCTTCCAGTCTCCAGCCGAACGATGGCGTCAGAAACATGAATCAGGCCAAGGAGAATCGACATCAGGGACGCAACAACAAGGGCGATGAGCCAAGCAGGCTTCTGAACAGGGTTCACAACTCGACCTTCTATTCCAGTCTAGCTAAAAAGGTGTCACAGAGTGGGGCCGAACAGAAAGCATCTCACTCGTTCTATTGGCTGGGATGCGCCACTGCAGATATGAAGGGACATGGAACGTCATCTGCTTGGAAAGTCACCTGTGAGACTTTGCTTTTTCATCCGCTCCTTCATTTCTTCAGATGAAACGTTTTCGACCCGTGTCGCAATGTACCAGACATTACCCGTGGGGTCCTTCACTACTGCGAGTTGGTCTCCGAAGAATTGGGTCGTCGGTTCCAGTTGCGAGACTGCGCCTGCTTCCAAAGCTCGTTTGTACACCTGATCTACATTTTCGACGTGGACGTAGAGGTGGCTGGCTACTGGTTTGTAGCCGAGATTCGAATCACCCATCATGACTATCGAACCACCAACCCTTACCTCAGCGTGACGGACAAAGCCGTTCTTCTCGTTTATCATGCGGCCTTTTTCTTCTGCGTTAAACGCACGTTTCAGGAAGTCAATAAGCTTCGGCACACCATCCACGACCAAGTACGGAGTGACAGTCCCGTAGCCTCTAGGAATGGGCTTGACGTCATTCTTAACTGACTGCAAGGCCTGCCCTTGTCCGTTATCCATTCATGACGATAACGATTTTGGAGACACCGCTCCGATATTCCCGAACCCAAGGTGATTCGCGGCTAGACTGGTGGGCCCGCCCGGTTCACAAGGTTCCCATTGAACGGACGAGGCCCAAGTGAGGATGCTGCCACCCCTCCCTTTTTCGCATGTGGTAGAACCGCTGTGGGACATGATTGATGTTACCGAGACCGGTTCATGAAGCTGTCAAGAGTCAGCCTTTGGTAGTCTTCCTGTAATGCCGCCGGCTGGCTTTTTTGGATGTCGCGATTATGGTTCTGTGGCGGTGCGAGCATAATGTTTAGTACACAGTACATTATACATGCCTGCGTATGGCAACCAAGAACCTTGCTATCAGGGAGGAGGTTTACAAGAAATTGTCGGAGGCGAAGAAGGAGGGCGAGAGCTTCAGCGATGTGATCGAAAAGCTGCTCGAGAAGCGTGGAGACTTGTTGTCTTTGTGGGGAGCTTGGAGTGATGACGGAGAGGTCATGTTCATAGAAAACAGTGTCAAGGAGATGAGGAAGAGAAGCGTGATGCGAACACGATAGTCCTAGATACTTTGGCCATAATCGACTTTCTTCGTAAGGGAGAGAAGATCGGGCGAATCATTGAAGGAACGAAAAATCGGGGAGACACGGTCGGAATGACAAGCATTTCACTCTTCGAGCTTCTAGGCCCGATCTATCACAGGAGACTCTTGAAAAGAGAAAAGGTGGTTAGGGCTTTCGCAAGAGAAAGCGTATTCCTCGGGTTGGACGCTGCCGCAACCGAGGAAGCTTCCAGGATAATGGGATCTCTGCTTAGAATCGGAAAAGCCGTCAACGCGCTGGACGTTCTGATATCGGGCATCGCCGTTGCAAACGGTGCAGACGAAATAGTCACTTCAGACAAGGACTTTCAGACAATACAGAAAGTCGCGAACATTAGCCTGACGTTCGTCTGAAGACGAACCAGGACAGGTATGAGTCCATCGTGGGCCCGCCCCGGTTCACAAGGTTACCATTGAATTGACACGGCCCAGCCAAGCCATGATTCTGGCCAGCTTCAACCATGATTCGAAGAAGCCGGCTTCTCCAACGTAGGCGGCTCTTCAAGAAAATGTGGACCCTAAACAATGGGCAGAAGCATCAAATCTAGATCACGCTCAGTGGTCTCTTAGGTAGTCGGCAATCTGCTTGCAACCGCACTATATCCCTAGGGAAACTGTTATCGTCTGTGAGGTCGTGGCTGTCTGACCGTTTGTAGTGACAGTAAGTGTGACCGTGTAAGTTCCCGGAAGCAGATACGAGTGGCTGGCTGACTGTCCTGTCGTCGTCGTCCCGTCACCGAAGTCCCAGCTGAATTTGTATGGCTGTGTTCCTCCTGTGGCACTGCCAGAGAATGTTACGGGAGAGAGGATCATTGGGTTTGAGGGGCTGTAGGTGAAGCTCGCGCTCAGAGGCGAAGACGCAATGGACACGGCGATGGACTGTACGGACGATGCGGCCTGCTGAGGCGACCCGCTATCCGTGATTGTTAGCGTGACAGTGTAGGTTCCTGTTGACGAATATGCGTGAGTTACCGAAGCTCCGGTTCCAGTAGATCCATCGCCAAAGCTCCACGAGTATGTATAGGGCGATGTCCCTCCAGAAGCGGATCCGGTGAACGAAATAGACTGTCCGACCTGGGGCGACGATGGACTATACGTGAAACTTGCGGTAAGCGTTGGGGGCGGGGTCGGTGCGGAGACCGTGATTGTTTGCTGGGACGAGGCCGTCTGTTGTGGTGACCCGCTATCCGTTACGGTTAGAGTGACAGTGTAGGATCCTGGTGACGAGTAGCTGTGCGTTACAGTGGCGCCTGTTCCAGTCGAACCGTCACCGAGACTCCAACTGTAACTGTACGGGCTGGTTCCACCGCTCGCTGTAGCAGTGAAAGTTATTGATTGGCCGGTCGATGGTGAGGTTGGACTATAGGTGAAGCTGGCGGATAGTGGTGACGGACCCGAGCCTGAGCCACCCACTATTGCGATATTTGCTAGTGAGTGGAACTCGTGTATCCCGGCTTCGTCTATGAAGAAAAACCCTTGTCCGTTGACGGTCTCCCCTTTCGTCACACACACGTTTGACTGAACGGTTCCGTTAGTGCAACCGGTTGGATACGTATAGCCTGCAGCTGACCAGGTTGCGGCTATCTCGAAGAGACAGCCAGCGGAGACGGAGCAGTTGAACGGTAGGTGAACATCACAGTAGCCCTGAGCATAGGCGTTGCAGTCTCCCGTGTATGGGTTAGAACTGATTGTCTGACCATCCAACTCATAGTAGCTATTGCATGGTGGGTTTAGGCTGTTCTTATCCGGGTTAAGGTTGAGACTGCCAGCCTCGAATTGTGACAGGGTTATCATGGTTGGTGGGCCGCAGTTTGGATAATTCGTCCCAGTTGCAGCGTTCGCGGGCGAGAATGTGATGGCCGTGAAGAGGCTTAGAGAGCCAAGGCATATGATGACAGCGACAAACACGGCCAAGAGAACTCGCAAAAGTCTCATTGGTGGTAATCGCATTCTGGTCTCCATCTAGCTTCCAGCCCGTATGTGGATGATTATGAGACAGGCATTATTTGGGGAGGATGTCTACACTAGGTCCCGAGAACCCGTTTCTGAGGAAAGCAAAATCGATGAGATTCCAAATGGAGTGTTCTCCATCACCTGTGTGCGAAGAGGAGGCTGAGTGAATGTCATGTGGTCGTTTGTGTTCACTTGCCACCAGCGGTAGAAGGCCGCGAGCATGTTCCGGTCGCTCGAGGCTTCTTTTCAATCGTTCAATTTGTGGATCTACCCGGCTCGTACCAAGAAGACCGCATAAACACCAACAAGAAGGAGATCCAAACGCAAGATTGACTAAGAAAGGATATCCCCGTTCACGTAGGTAGCATTGAAAGAAGCGGAGAAAGCCGTCACGAAATAGGATACAAGCTCGGTGCTTCTCATAGAGCGAGGAGCAGGATGGCTCTATCCTGAACTATCTGAGTAAAGAAAGTAGGCCCTACAACCGAGACTAGGACTCCGAACGAGATTCCACCTCAATCTCGAGATTCCCGTGGATTTTGGACTCTGACTAGCTATTCTTGAAGACTGATCCTTGTGTTCGATTGTGTTCGTGCTCGCCAAGACGGTAATCAACTGTAAACGTACCGTTGATATTATCGGGAGGTCACCTTCAATCTACGAAATTCTTAGGGAATCCCGGGAAATTCCGCGGTCGAATACGACCGGTTATGTTCGTCTTATTCCTGAGTCTAGCAATCTTTGGTGGGCTCGGCTTCAGACCAGCTCATGCTGTATCATCCTACCAGCCACATGCTCCGATCGTAATTGACGGGAACGGCGCCTTCACACCCGACAATGGTGTAATAGCGGGAGATGGGTCTGACGACCATCCCTTCTTGATAGAAGGTTGGAACATAACCGCACCTTCAGGAACAGGAATTCTCATTCGAAACACAGACGAGATCTTCTGGGTGCAGAACAACTTTGTCAATATATCAGACGGAAACGCGACAGTCCTAGTCAATCTGAACACCGGAGCCGTAAGGAGCAACACGATACGGACCGGTGCAGGTTCTAGCGATACACCTACTGGTGTCTGGGTCGTAAACTCGACCAACACTTCCATCGACTCAAACACTCTCATGGGAGATCAGGGGGTCGAGATTGACTCGTCAGCTGGAATATGGGTTGCAGATAATACTCTCACAGACACTCTGGGAATAACAATTTCCAACTCTCTCAGCATACACGTTGCAAGCAACACTTTCCCGCTATCCGACTTGCGAGTTGGCGTATCCATCACACAATCCAGTCAAGTGACCGTCACTGACAATACCATCTGGGCATCTTATGATAGCGGCACCGCGATCACGGAGAACAACTCGGGCCACATTAGCATCGCTCACAATTCTATTCCAACAGCCTCGAATGGAATCAGCCTCGAATCATCCGACAACATTCAAGTCTCCCGTAACACTATCGGAGCTATCGAGAACGATATCACCGTAGGCAACTCGTCCGACATCGAGATTCTCGGAAACACTATCACCTACAGCAGTCGTGTGCAGTCAAACGATCCCTCACAGTTCAACAAACCCTACGGTTTGCTAGTCGGTAATACTGGAAACATCTCAATCGTAGCAAACGACATCATAGGCACCAATTACGGAGTAACACTCCTGTATACCAGCCCGGCACTCGTCATTCACAACAGTTTCATCAACAACACGATCTACCAGGCATACGACGACACCTCGGACAACCTTTGGGACAACAGGTACCCTGCGGGCGGCAACTACTGGTCTGACTATGCCGGCGTCGACAATTGCAGCGGACCCAACCAGGATGTGTGTGCCAACTCTGACGGAGTCGGGGACACTCCTTACGTTTTCACTAACGGCCAGGACAACTATCCTCTGATGAATCCCTTCCCACGTGCTCCTGTTGCGACGAGCGGCTACTCAGACGCGGGATTCGGTGACGGTGACCGTCACATGTTCTACGCTCAAGCAAACTTTTGGCTCATCTACGTCGAGTACATTCCATACACTGGCTCCGAGTTCCTCTACGTCAGCTCCCCCGACGGGATCACATGGACGAGTCCCGTCTCTCTCGGCGTTTTCACATGCTGTCTCTCCGGTCTAAGTGTCAACAACGACGACAGCCATGTCTACATTGCCCTCGCAACGAATTCAGCAATCTACTTCGCATTCGGCCAATTAAACCAAGACGGAACAATCGCTATGGACAACAACGGAGGGCTCCTCAAAACCGCCAGCTACGACGCGTCCAGCGCAGGCACGAGACTAAGCATTGCAGTTGACAGCAACCTTCACGCCTTCATCGCATATCAGGCTGCTCTGGGCTGCGGACTCTGCGTCGCTGATGCATCACCACCGTACACGGCCTGGAACAAGGTCCAGCTGTCGACAGGTGGACTGAACTGGCCTAAAATCCACACCTACGGACCCGGACAAATGATCCTCGTAAGCGGCGACTACTCCAACGTGTGGAACGGCAACTGGGGAACACCTGTTTACCTGTCCGGAAACAATGGCGAGGAATTCGGTAACCTCTTCTACGAAAACGGGAAAATCTACCTCGTCGGCATGTACGGCCATATTGGGTTCTACACCTTCGATGGAACC
>WNGM01003762.1_pt1 | contig 12751 bp, 14 predicted proteins | sample 5400571 | NCBI WGS metagenome assembly WNGM01 (sample SAMN13153378, study PRJNA577476) | soil metagenome | isolation source: 100 cm soil or saprolite under Garry oak tree replicate 2 | place: USA:California | collected 2016-06-15
TTGCGCCAATGCATCAGCAGATAAATCCAGTTTAGCACGAGCGCCAAGATGACCGCGATGCGCACAAATGTTTTCGCCGTTTCCGTGTAAAAACAGATCCGCAAACGCGGCCCGCGCGTTGCGAGCGTCGCAAACGCGTAGAGATCAAACGCTGTCAGGCCGCAGAGTGCTGTGAACACGAGTGGATTCCATTTCGATGCAGCCAGAAAGTGACCGTGAAAAAATTGAATCCCACACCGCGTCATACCGCACGTGACGCAAGGCAAGCCGGTGAGCTGGTGAAATACGCAACGCGGCCATGGAAACCCGAGCGTAAACCAGAGCGCCGCGGCGCCGAGTGATCCAATGGAAACAGTCAGCCACAGCAGTTCGTGATCGGTCTCATTCGGACCGACGTGGCGCCACGAAACTTGCATTGGCAACTCTAGTGTTGTGCCGCACTCCATGCGCCGAACGCACCGAATATCAGCAGTAGAAATCCCCCGCAGCAAACAATCAAAGGCAAAAGCACGGCGATCACGACGCGGCCGGTATCGGTTTCATGAGCATGCGTTAGTCCAATGCAATGGATGACAAGAAGCGGGCTGGCCGATCCTTCCGCGAAGCAAACTACCCGAAACGTAGTCTCAAAGGACTGCTTCGCGCCGCCGACGATCATCAGGCAGACATGAAGAATTGCTGAGAGAACAAACATCCCGATCACCACAAAGAGCGGCGTCAAGACCAGAAGGAAAATCCAGCCGAGCCCAGCGAAAAGATGCGGAAGAGCGTCGTGCCTGTCCGCGAACGGTGTGAATGATCGAAGAACAAAATTGTAAGTGATCGCAAACACCGCGCCGAAAGTTCCGCCGATAATGGCGTAGAGAAGCGGCTCGCCTAGGCCGCCCTCGCGTTTCATCGCGGTGAACGCAGCGACCGGCCTGCTCAAGACCATTTGCAAAGTCTCGATAAACGCGTTCAACAATCCTTTGGTTTGCCGCTGGTCCCACGGCAATCCGCTCCGCGGCATGGGAGGCTGCGGCGTCGACGTTGCGCCCGGCTGCATGGGCGGCGGGGCCGGTCCCGCAATCGCGGGACCAAACTCCGCAAATTGGGACAGCGGTTGCCAACTCGGCATTCCTTCGCGCCAACCCAGATCGGTAGAGAGGAAACGGCCGGTTCGCAACCCATCGCGAACGTCTTCTTCAGAGAATGTGCCCAAACTCGTAGCACCCCGGTTAACATGGATCATTGCCATAATCCGGGCGTTTTAATGAGGCGCGCCGCTTAGCGCAAGCTAAATGCTCAGAGGAGTTAAAAGAGCTACAAGCTACAAGTCTTACCAAACGGGACGCATTTTAACTCTTTCAGCTTTATAACTTCTCCACCGAGTCCAGCGCCCGCCAAAAATACCACGCGGCCACCGAGCGGTACGGTCGCCATCTCTCTCCGAATTTCATAAGTTCTTTCGGCGTCGGCAATTTTCTCCGGCCAAAAGTTTTCGCGAAACCTTTGCGCACCCCGTAGTCGTGGACCGGCCACACGTCGGGCCGGCCAAGATCGAAAAGAAGAAGCATCTCCACAGTCCAGCGGCCGATGCCGCGCACGGTGATCAAGCGGGCGACAATTTCATCGTCGCTCATCCGACTAAGTGCGCGAGCAGAAGGCACGGTGCCGTCGATGGTTTTTGCAGCGAGATCCTTGAGCGCGGCAATCTTCGCACGTGAAAGACCAGCCGCTCGAAAGGTGTCGTCGGGCGTCGCGAGAATTTTCTGCGGATCGAGTCGTTTCCCTTTGGGATAAAGCGCTCGTACCCGGCTCCAAATGGCGGCGGCGGCTCTTCCGCTCAATTGTTGGTAGGCAATCGATTCAGCCAACGCATCGAATGGCCGGATGGAGACTAAAGGTGCAATATCATAGCGGCGCGACCGGGTGATGAGCGTGGCCATACGCGGATCACTCGCGCTGAGGTGTTGATGCGCGTGGTTGTGCTTCATAGATCTCAACTAAAATGACGAATGTCGAATGACGAAAGAATGCCGAATGACGAAGCGCGAATGGGCCTTCGCCGTTCCTATCTATGGAGTTGGTGACTGCTCGGGAGGAGATTCGTGCGGCACGTGACCGTGATGCCAGCGCCGATGTCGATCTTCGATTTGTTCCAGCTTGCGCCGCTGCTCGTCCGTCAGGATGCCAGCCATTTGCTGGTGCGTTTCTGCGATGATTTCATGGACGCGCCGGCCGGTGTCGCGCCGCACTTCGTGAAGCTGTGCAGCCGCTTTATCCAGCATCGGCGAAATTTTGGCCACCTGCTCCGGCGTCAGACTCAGTTCTCTTTGTAATCGCTCCCGCATTCGCTCGCTGATCACCGCGGGACGAGGCGCCATGAAGAAAAAATGCCGCGCGTGCGCTGCCCCTACGAAAGCACCCGTCACACCGCCGGCGAGAAAAACCAGGAGGAAACCGGCGATCAATTTCCATTGCAGCGCGCGGTTCATCGCGAAAACTCAGTTTGAATCGCGGAATCGGCGATGGCGTATTCGTTTGTCAAAGACTCGCCGATTTCACGGCTTTGTCTGGTTTCCCGAACGGCCGCAATTGTTGATACGACAATGATGATCGCTGACACGAGGGCAACGCGTCGCAGCAAGAACGTCACGCCATTCGGCTTGGTCGCGCCTGCACTCCAGAGCGCGATGACTCGCGTATCGAATCCAAACGGCATCGAGACCGCGTCTTCTTCGCGCGCTTCTGCAGCGGAGCGCAGCAGCCGATCGATTTTTTTCTTGTTCATCGTTTTTCCCTTGTCGAAATTTTCGCGAGCTGTTGTTTCATTTTCTGTCGGGCTCGAAACGCGCGCACTTTAACGAGTGCCGTGCTCCAGCCGGTGATTTTTCGAATTTCCTCGACCGAACGTCCCTGCAAGTATAGCAAATCGATCGCGAGCCGCTCGACTGGTTTCAGCGTGGCAAGCAGATGCTCGACCAATTGGCGTGACGCGAAACGCTGGTCCGGGGCGAGCTCGCTGGAGGAAGTGGCCAGGTTCTCGACCACTGCCCGCTCTTCTTCGCTCAAATCGGCATGCCGCAGCTCAGGCCGCACTTTCTCTGACTCGATTTGATTCAGGCAAGTGTTCACCGCGATCCGCGAGACCCAATGCTCCAACGGCACTTTGCCGGAGAATTGCGATAATTTTTGAAAAACTCTGATGAAAATCATTTGGCAAAGGTCCTCTTCGGGCGTTCTGCGCGGGCGATGCGCGCGCACCACTTTTGCGACCAACGGATAAAGACGACGCACCAGCGTGCGAGCCGCTTCATCATCATGCTGAAGCGCAGCCTGAACCAGCGCGCTTGCGTCAGAATCATCCATGTAATCGAGAGCGCATCCACACCATTACCATTGACCGGCAACGGCGCGTTGCGGTTACAACTTTGTATACAGATGTGCCTGTGCCAAGAGCATGTCGCTGGTTTCGTGCTTGACACAAGCGCGGCTACAGTGAACCGACGAAACAAAAAATTGTAACCGAGCCAGCAAGCATCCGGTCATTAGCTACAGAAGCGCAAAAAAAGTGCGCAGCAAAAACAACAAAGGAAAAAGTAAACTATGAAACGAAACCTGTTAACACTTGCGGCCGCCGGCGCGATCGCGCTCAGCGGCTTCGTGGTTGTGCAAGCGCAGCCCGGCCCGGGCGGCCATGGCCCCTGGCACGGCCACGCGTTTGGCTTCCAGCAGATCACCGAAAAGCTGAACCTCACGTCGGATCAACAGACCAAGGTCCAGCCAATCCTCGATACGGCCAAACCGCAGATCGCCGCCATTCATCAGGAGGCGATGCAGAAAATGAAAACGGTCATGGACAGCACGCTGTCACAGATCCGTCCGCTGCTCACGGCTGAACAGCAAAAGAAGCTCGATGACATCCAAAAGGCGCATCAAGACATGATGAACGCCCACAAGGAGCTTCACGACGCAATGCAGGAATAACTTCGATTGTTCGGAGCGATAGGGGAACGGCGGCGATCTGGAAGGATCGCCGCCGCATTCTTTGGGCACGAAATGCGTGATAGGTAACTTTCGCCGCATTGATTCGTCTGCTGAAGCCGTCTTAGTATGCGGCATGAAAGAATTGACTTTCCGAATTGGGCTTGTTGCGATTCTGATAATGGCTTCTGTCGCCGTCGGTGCGGCTGCCGATCGACAGGCTGATGCGGCTGCAATTCGCGATGTCGCGCAGACGCGACAACAACAGGCGTGGAACCAACACGATGCCAAGGCCTACGCAGCCTTGTTCGCCGAAGACGGCGATGTCGTTAATGTGATCGGCTGGTGGTGGAAGGGTCGTAAGGAGATTGAGAGTCAGCTCAGCGATGCTTTCGCGTTCGTCTTTCGAGAAAGCACGCTCACCATCACTCAGGTGGACATCCGCTTTCTGAGGCCGAAAATTGCCGTGGCACATACGCGATGGACAATGTCCGGCGCGAAGACACCGCCGACAATTCCGGAACCGCGTGAGGGCATACAAACCTTAGTGTTACAGAAACTGGGCGGGAACTGGATGATCGAGGCTTTCCAGAACACCAACCACGTGCCTGAAGTTCCATTTCCAAAGGGGCCGAGCGGGCAAAGCCCGGCTTCGCGGCCGCCGAGATGATGTAACGATCGGAAGATCGCCCGGCTTTGCCCGAGAAATTCCGAAACAGTGTGTGTGACTGGAAATTGGAATCGTCTGAGAAAGCTTGACGTTCCGCTCAGTCCTGTCTTTTTCTCAAGGAAAACAGAAAGACGACTACGCCGAGTCCCGCCAGAATCGCAGCGACCGTGAAACCCGCAGTCGAGATTTCGGCGCGGGAATGAAAATTCTCTTTGAGTCGAGCGGCCAACCCGATCAGGAAAGACAGAAATCCCAGGCAGACCAGAATCAAACCGATCGCTTTTTGATCATCCGAAGAAATCCTCATTAGGCGGTGAGCATTCAGATATAATCGGGAGACCAAAATTCAAGTGCGCTCTTTAAAGGGAGGGCGTTAATGTGGCTGTGTGCGCTGGGTTAACCCGCTAAGTTTTGGACTGCTTGCTCTGTTCACGGTCGATCTTTCGCTTAATGCCCAGATCGATCGCATTACGGGAAAGAATTTCGCGACGCGATCGGAAGTTTTGGCGCGACATGGAATGGTTTGCACCAGCGTGCCGGCAGCGACGCAGGTGGGCACCGATATTTTAAAGCGGGGTGGCAGCGCCGTGGATGCGGCGATCGGCGCGAACGCAACGCTCGGTTTGATGGAGCCGGTCTCCAACGGCATCGGTGGCGACTTGTTCGCAATCGTTTACAGCGCGAAAGAGAATAAGCTTTACGGGATAAACGGCAGCGGACGGTCACCGCTCGGCTTGAGCTATGACCAAATGAAGGCCGAGCTCGACAAACTGAATCGCGAAACGATTCCGCCCACTGGGATGTTACCCATCACCGTTCCGGGAACAGTGGATGCCTGGGCGAAGCTGCACAAGAAATTCGGAAAACTGAAATGGAGCGATGATCTTGCGCCTGCGATTCGATATGCTGAAGAAGGTTTTCCAGTCACGGAATTGATCGCGTATTATTGGTCATTTGGGCCGCGCTTTTACAAGGGATTGCCCGGCGCATTTCTGGAGACGTACACACTCGACGGCAAAGGTCGCACACCGGCAAAAGGTGACATTTTCAAAAACCCGGCGCTAGCAAAGACGCTGCGATTGATTGCCGAAAAAGGGCAGGACGTTTTCTACAGAGGCGAGATCGCGGACAAGATCGATGCTTTTATGCGGGCCAACGGCGGTTTCCTGCGGAAAATTGATTTGGAGAAGCATGCGTCAACATGGGTTGAGCCGGTCTCAACGAATTATCGCGGCTACGATGTGTTCGAGCTTCCGCCGAATGGTCAGGGCATCGCCGCGCTGCAAATATTGAACATTCTCGAAGAATTCGACCTGCGCGTGATGGGACGCAATTCGCCGGAAACCCTGCACACGATGATCGAAGCGAAGAAAATCGCGTGGGCTGATCGGGCAAAATTTTATGCAGATCCTGCGTTCGCGAAAATTCCGCTCGCCGGTTTGCTTTCGAAAGAATATGCGGCTGAGCGCGGCAAATTGATCGACCCAAATCATGCCGCCAAAAAGGTGGAAGCTGGCAATCCGGCCGATGGAGCCCGCGCGCCCCCGCGGCGCTCTGCCGAGGTGTCGGCCCGAGGGCGGGCCAGCTCCAGTTTGCCCATTGATGACGGCGACACGATTTATATGTGCAGTGCCGATGACGAGGGAAACATGGTCTCGCTGATTCAAAGCAATTATCGCGGGATGGGCAGCGGGATCGTAGTGCCAGGGCTTGGGTTCATGTTTCAGGATCGTGGTGAACTTTTTTCGATGGAGCCGACTCACGCGAATGTTTACGCGCCCGGGAAACGCCCGTTTCACACCATTATTCCCGGATTCGTCATGAAAGACGGCAAGCCGTGGGAAGCGTTCGGCGTTATGGGCGGCGGCATGCAACCGCAGGGTCACGTGCAAGTGCTCACCAACCAGATCGATTTCGGTTTAAATGTGCAGGAAGCCGGCGACGCTTCGCGCTGGCAGCACGAAGGTGACAACGAACCGACCGGCGAGAAAATGGAGAACGGTGGCTATGTCGAGGTGGAGAGCGGCATTCCGTACGAAACCGTGCGCGAATTAAAGAAGCGCGGCCATGACGTCCGCTTCGACGTCGGCGGCTACGGCGGTTACCAGGCGGTCAAGGTTGAAATGCACGATGGCCAACGCGTTTACGTAGGCGCGAGCGAATCGCGCAAGGACGGCCAGGCGGCGGGCTATTGATTCAGCAGGCTGATAAGAGGTGTTTACCCCGTCAACAATGAAAGCAATGCGAAGACGCATCACACTCCAACTCCGAAAGCTTTCGCGAGTAAAAGCACTGCGTGCAAAATCCACGCAGATGCTATTCCGTTTCGCGGAAGCTTTGGGAGTGCACCCGTCCTCGCGTCGCTTTTGGTCGTCTATTCACATTTATTTATCGCGCCGTATTTAATTCTTCTGCGCTTTAAGCTCGGCGAGTCTTTCTTCAGCCCGGATAACATCGGATTTTTGTCCGCTGCCGAGCTTAAGGAGTTTTTGCTGGCGGCGTACGTTTGCTTCTGCGGCTTCGAGCTCGGCGCGCTCACGTTTCGCCGCCGCGATTTGCGCAGCTTCAGTTAATTGCGCCAGGGTTCCTTTCGCAGCGTCCAGGTCTGCCTTGGTACTTTCGCCAACTGTCAGCTTCGCTTGCTGGGCGGCGACTTCCTCTTTTGCGCGCGCAACTCGCGCGTTGGCGAGATCGGACTCGCACCGCACCACCTTCAACAAACGTTGTTCCACTTCCACTTTTGCGAGCACGCCGATTTTCCACAGGCGTTCCGCCCCAGCCGCGTTGCCCTTTGCGCGTCCCAACTGCTTTTCCAAACGCGCAACCTCTGCATCGGGCGTCCCTCCTGCGGGCAATGGCTCATCCGAGAGGTTTTGTTTCAATATCGGCGGCTCGATGTCGAATGCGTCGGGTTCTTCGGATTTGCTCTGCCGCGATTCATCCGCAGCCAGTGCAATCATCGCCGTGGTGAGAAGCGTGACCGGCCAGGCGACTGCGCGGATCATGCCGCGAGTTTATCACAAATTGTGCGCCCTTGCTGCATCAACTGGGTGGAACGCGTTGTCCTCAACGCCTTGGAAATGCGGCTTTGCCGCCTGATATTCGCGCCTCCGGCGATTGCTCTGCCATCGTCTTGAAGACAAGACGCCCCACCAAATACTGAATTTTTCCTTTTCATCTGCTGGTTCCCTTCTATACAAGAGAGCCTCGGAGGAATTTATCTGTCCGGTTCAAGCTAAAATTCTGTTCGGCGCAGTTCGTCTCGTGCTGATCGTTCCATCGATAATCGCCGATCCCTTTCCTGACTCGGACCGGTCATTCGAAGCAAAAACGCACATATTTACTCGGCGGGCCAGGCGGCCGCGCCGAAAAAGGCACCAGCGACGGTGAAACGGGCGATTTGGGCTGCCAATCAACTTCGCTCCAAGCCGTATCGGTACGGGGGCGGTCACAAATCGTTTGATGATCGCGGTTACGATTGTTCAGGCACGATTTCCTATGCGCTCGGTGCCGCCGGCGAGACTACGTCCCTCGCTTGCATTTTGGAGTGCAGCGGTGCTCCGCCGCTTATCATTAGCGCGGCAACACGGACCTAAGTGCAATGGCGAAATCGTCGCTTCGAAGACGCAGTAATTGTTATCCGGCTTGGACATTGGCGCTTCGTAAATAATGTGCCACTCGTGGCAGGCATAAACACTTTTCGTTTCACGCCGTCGGAGCTGCGGCGGTTACGCGCTTTGAAAACGCCAGCCGGCATACAGAGGTTTCTCGACGACCTGCCTTACAACTTGAGCTTCACCGCGCGAGCTCCGAAAAAAGTTCTGCACGATCGCACCGCGTCATGTCTCGAGGGCGGAATTTTCGCAGCCGCCGCGCTCCGAGTTCTCGGATTTCCACCGCTGATCTTCGATTTGGAAGCGGAACAGGACACCGATCACGTGGTCGCCATTTTCAAAGGGCGCGGGCATTGGGGCGCGGTGGCGAAATCCAATTTCACCGGCTGCCGATATCGCGAACCGGTTTATCGCAGCCTGCGCGAGCTGGCCATGAGTTATTTCAATGTTTACTTCAACCTGCGCGGTGAACGCACTCTCCGGCGGTATTCACGTCCGGTGAACCTCGCCCGGTTCGATCATCTCAACTGGATGACTACGGAGAAACCGATCTGGTTTATCGCCGAATATCTCTGCGACATCCCGCACATCTCATTGCTGACACCGGCAATGGAAAAGAACCTCACGCGCGTCGATCGCCGCACGGTGCGCGGCGAAATGGTCGGTCACAGAAAAAAATAATTCTCGCCGCGCCTGTGGTGGCAGGCTCGCCACGGGACGAGTCCGTCCGACTGGCGGACGTGTCGCCTGCAAAATCGCGCCCAAGATCTCTTGTGCAATTGGGGTTTGTGCCGATTGGAAGCCGCCGCTAAACGAGAAGCCATGGTCCGGTGGTGGCCAGACTCCATCCACGCGAGATAGCAGCAGGGATTAGTCTAAAGTGCACGGTGGACCGAGGAATTTCTCGATACTCCTGATTTTCGCGACGTCGCCCGCGCATGATGAAACAAATATTGCTGCGCGTATCCTCCGTGGTCGCCAAAATATGTTTGGGAAAATTCACGCAGCCGCGACGCGCTCAATTTTCGAGCCCGCCGAAAATATTGCTGTTTCAAAACGCGCTCCATCCACACATCGATCGGGAATGCGCGGAGCCGCTCGTATGCAAAGAGCATCACGCAATTTGCAATCTTCGCTCCCACACCTGGCAGCTCGCACAGGTTCTTCCGAAGATCGCCATTAGGAAGCGCCGACCATCCCTCGAGATTACATTCGCCGGAGCTCACTAGCTGCGCTGTCGCGCGCAGGTTTTTGGCGCGATAACCGAGCGCGCATTCGCGTAGCTCATTTTCAGAAGCTCGGGCAATGCGCTCCGCTGGCGGAAATGTGTGAATCACATGGTTATCGATCTTACGCGGGTCACCAAAGCGCTTCCGGAGCGCCGCCGAGATCTGGCGAATATGCGCCACCTGTTTCATGGATGAACAAATGAATGTGGCGAGACATTCCCATTTTGGCTGCCGAATGATCCGTAAGCCGCGACAAAAATCGCGCGCAGCGTTCATTACCGGATCGTCTGGAAACGAGGCGCAAATCTCCGCCAGCGGATGATCGAGAGCGAAATAATCCGTGACCAATTGCATCACTGGAGGGGCGAGCTCCTGCGAGCCCGCTCCGTTTGCATGTCGTGTGCCCGGCGTCGCAGGAGCTCCGCCCTCCAGCAGCGCTCGCAACATCTCGCCGCGCTGCTCGACGCAAAAGGCGCGGTCGCCGATTACCCCCACAAACCCGTTGTCGACCTTCTCCCAATGAAAGACTTGGCCGGAATCGAGCGTCATCGTCAGATCGAAATCTGGTGCGGGAAATTCTGTGAGCTTCATCAAAGATTTTACTGCCACAGATTAACACAGATGAAACACAGATGATGTGACTTGAAATTCTTTATCGGTGTAAATCTGTGTTCATCTGTGGCTAAGTAACGCCCGACATGGACGCAAAACTCGCCATCGATTGCGCGGTTTTGCTTCTCTATTTTGTGCTCATCATTTCCATCGGCCTGTACATGGGCCGGAAGCAGGAAGATCTCAAAGACTTCGCCCTCGGCGGTCGCAGTATTCCGTGGTGGGCCGTGCTCGCTTCCATCATCGCCGCAGAAACAAGCGCCGGCACGTTTTTCGGAACGCCAGGTGAAGGATTCGCATTACGCAACTACACTTACTTGCAGCTGGCGCTCGGCACGATCCTGGCGCGGATCCTGGTCAGTTACATTTTCATCAAGCCCTATTACGATTACAAAGTTTACTCGATCTACGAATACCTCACTGCGCGTTTCGGCGTGCCGACGAAAAACGCCGCGTCTGCCGTCTTCATGGTTACTCGGCTGCTCGCGTCCGGCGCGCGGCTGTATGTAGCGGCCATCGCGCTTGCGCTCGCCTATGAAATGATTTCCGGCACGCGCCCGAACCAAACCGAGACGCTTTGGATTTATATTGGATCGACAATCGCCATTGTCATTCTCACGGCGATTTACACCACGTTGGGCGGCATTAAAGCCGTTATCTGGACCGACTTCATCCAGGCGTCGATCATGATCGGCAGCGCACTCGTCGCGCTCGGGCTGCTTTACTCCGCGATTCCTGGTGGCTGGAACGAAATCGTCCAACGCCACGGCGGCTTTGGCGTTTCGGATTTTTTTACTACCGGCCTCGACCCCGCAAAACATGGCTGGGAGAAAATCAAAGGAATGTTCGAGATCGAGTACACGATTTTTGCCGGCCTGATCGGATCGACATTCATCACCATGTCCACGCACGGCACCGACCAGGACATGGTGCAACGGATGTTGACCGCGCCCGATATTCGCCGCAGTCGGCGTTCCCTCATCATGTCGGGGCTGGCTGATATTCCGATTGTGCTCACGTTCCTGAGCATTGGGCTATTGCTGTGGGTGTACTATCAGACACATCCAGATCCAACGCTTCCGAAAACGCCTAACGAAACGTTTTGCCATTTCATTTTGTACCAAATGCCGGTCGGCCTGCGTGGGCTATTGATCGCCGGAATTTTTGCGACTGCCATGGGCTCGCTTAGCACCGCGATTAACGCGCTGGCCACCAGCTTTACCCGCGATTGGTACGAGCCATACCTCAACCCGGGATCGACCGCAGAACAAAGTCTGCGCGCCGTCAGGTGGGCCACCGTTGGGTTCTCGATCCTGATGATCGTTGTTGCATCCACAACTTCGTATCTCGTCATCGTCCACCCCAACGTGCGGATCATACCGATCGTGCTGGGGATTTTTGGTTACACGTATGGCTCGCTGCTTGGTGTTTTTCTCTGCGGAATTTTCACCAAGCGCCGCGGCAACAACCTCGGCAACATCATTGCTATGATCATCGGCTTCATCGTTGTCGCGATCCTGAGTGGTCTGCCCAACAACATCGCCGGACTTTTCGGGGGCAAGCTCTACACGCAGCCGACGTGGCTGCCGGTGATCGAATTTCCCTGGTGGATTTGCTTCGGCACCATCGTCACTTTTTCGTTGGCGATTTTGTTCAAGACCGGCCGCGAGCATCGCCCACGAGCGGCCTGACACTATTTTGAAATAGAAATTGACCCGCCCGGCGTCGCTGGGATTCTTTCCACGCAATCCTCACCCACTAAATCCCATGCCTCACGTCGTGACCGATAAATGCAACGGATGCAAGTTCACCGACTGCGTGGAGGTATGCCCGGTCGCCTGCTTCTACGAAATGGACAACCAGGTGGTCATTCACCCAGAGGACTGCATTGATTGCATGGCATGTGTAGAGGTATGCCCCGTGCACGCCATTTACGCCGACGCAGACCTTCCGCCAGAATTCACGAAAGACATCGAGTTCAACGCGAATCAGGCCCACCAGATCAAGGACTCGGGAGCGGAGGCGATTACCACCCGCAAGGATCCTCTGCCCGGGGCGATGGAGCGAAAAAAAGCTCTCGGTTATTGAGTGACCAGCCCGGGCGCTCGAGCTTTTGAGCCGGGCAATAGTCGGTTCCGCCCCCATTCGTCGGCAGCCAGCTTGATCTCAACCGGGGGCTACGATGTAATTCTCGATCTGCTATGCCAGCTCCCCCTGTGATCGCTGACCTTGTGGAGCGCTTTGAACAACAAGGCGACGCCTATAAATCAGGCCAATACAACGAGGCCCAGCTTCGCAAAGAGTTTGTCGATCCGATGTTCAAAGCGCTCGGCTGGGACATGGAAAACATCAGCGGTTACGCCGAGGCCTACAAAGACGTCATCCACGAATATCAAGACCGACGCGCATCCGGCGTATCAACTGCGACGTTACGCGTGGTCAGCCAAATTGCCGCTCAGTATCCTCACCGATTTCGAAGAGTTCGCGGTTTACGATTGCCGCGTCGAGCCGCGCTTAGACGACAAAGCTTCAGTCGCGCGCATCCTCTATCTCAATTTTCACGAATACGTTTCGCGCTGGGATGACATCGCGAAAATTTTTGAGCGCGAAGCGATCCTTAAAGGTTCCTTCGACAAGTTCGCCGAATCCACGAAGGCAAA
>WNGM01007403.1_pt1 | contig 12750 bp, 14 predicted proteins | sample 5400571 | NCBI WGS metagenome assembly WNGM01 (sample SAMN13153378, study PRJNA577476) | soil metagenome | isolation source: 100 cm soil or saprolite under Garry oak tree replicate 2 | place: USA:California | collected 2016-06-15
CGCGCCGGAGGCAGCCAGCCAGGGCGCGCTGCGGCTGATGTACGAGCTCGGCGTGATGCTGGGGGAACTGGCGGGGATGGACGCGGTGTCGCTGCAGCCGGCGGCGGGCGCGCAGGGCGAGCTGGCCGGGGTGCTCATGATCCGTGCGTACCACGCGTCGAGGAAGGAGAAGCGCACCAAGGTGCTGATTCCCGACTCGGCGCACGGCACGAATCCCGCGTCGACGGCGCTGGCCGGCTACGAAGTCATCGAGGTGAAATCGAACGCGACCGGCGAGGTGGAGCTCGACGATCTCGCGCGCCACCTGGACACCGACGTCGCCGCGCTGATGATCACGGTGCCGAACACCCTCGGGAACTTCGAGCCGCGGATTCTCGAGATCACCGAGATGTGCCACGCGAAAGGCGTGCAGGTGTACATGGACGGCGCGAACCTCAACGCCATCCTCGGCATCACGCGCCCGGGCGACCTCGGCTTCGACGTCTGCCACTTCAACCTGCACAAGACGTTCACGACGCCGCACGGCGGCGGCGGGCCGGGCGCGGGTCCCGTCGGCATCAAGGCGCACCTCGAGCCGTTCCTGCCGGCGCCGGTGGTGGTCAAGGACGGTGACACCTACGCGCTCGACGACAAGCGTCCGAAGTCGATCGGCAAGCTCCAGGCGTTCTGGGGCAACTTCGGCATGCTCGTTCGCGCCTACGCCTACATCCGCACCATGGGCGCCGACGGTCTGCGCTCGGTCTCCGACAACGCCGTGCTGAACGCCAACTACATCATGAAGCGGCTCGAGGCGGACTACGACGTCTCCGTGCCCGGCCCGTGCATGCACGAGTGCGTGCTGTCGGCGCGCCGCCAGAAGAGGCAGGGCGTGACGGCGACCGACATCGCCAAGCGGCTGCTCGACCTCGGCTTCTACGCGCCCTCGACCTACTTCCCGCTGATCGTGGAAGAGGCGCTGATGATCGAGCCGACGGAGACGGAGTCGAAGGAGACGCTCGATGAGTTCTGCGACGCGATGATCCAGATCGCGCGCGAGGCCCAGCAGAACCCGGCGATCGTGACGAGCGCGCCGGTGACGACACCGGTGCGGCGCCTGGACCAAACGCGCGCCGCGCGCGAGCCGAACCTCCGGTGGAGTCCGACGCGTTAGGCGGCACGCAGCCTCGAGGGGCGCCCCGGGGTTCCCGAGGCGCCCCGAGCGTCGGGGGGTATGGGGGCCACGTCGGGGCCCCGAGCGACCTGGCGCCCGATCGAGGGGCGCCCCGGGTTCCCCGGGGCGTCCCGAGCGTTGGGGGGTATGGGGGCCATGTCGGGGCCCCCATGAAGAACTGGCGCCTCCTCGTCACCGAGCCGTGCGACGGCGCCACCAACATGGCGATCGACGAGGCGCTCTGGCGCGGCCGCCACGCGGGCACCTCGCCGCCCACCGTGCGCTTCTTCGCGTGGGACCCGCCGACGGTGTCGGTCGGATACGGCCAGCCGCTCGACCGGCACGTGGACGTCGCCGCGTGCCGGCGGCTCGGCGTCGGCCTCGTGCGCCGCCCGACGGGCGGCAGCGCGATCTATCACGACGGGCCGGAGCGGGAGCTGACCTACTGCGTGACGGCGACCGCGGACGATCTCGGCGTGGGCGGCGACCTCCTCGAGACGTATCGCTGGATCGCTCGCGCGCTGGTCCGCGGGTTGAATGCCCTCGGCGCGCGCGCGGAGATGATTCCGACCGGCCGTGGGCTCGGACCGGACCCCGCGTTCTGCTTCGCGCGCACGGGCGCGTTCGAGATCGAAGCCGGCGGCCGCAAGCTCGTCGGCAGCGCACAGCGCCGCCTGGGCACGTCGTTCCTGCAGCACGGCGCCGTCCTGCTCGGGGTGGACGCCACGCGCCTGCGCGCGCTGTTTCCGACCACGCGCGATCCGCTGGCGACGCTGACGACGCTGGAGACGGCGATCGGGCGGCGCCCGACGTTCGACGAGGTGACTCGCGCGCTGACGGACGCGTTCGAGACGGAGCACGGAGTGACGCTCGTCCCGGGCGGGCTCTCCGCCGACGAGACCGCGCGCGTCGAGACGCTGGTCGGCGAGCGCTATGGCCGCGCGACGTTCCTGGCCGCGCCGGCGCGCCCGTAAGGAGCCCGCGTGAGCCGAGAGTATCCGGACTATCCGCGCGTGGGGGTCGGCGCCGTCGTGCTCTCGCGCGGCCGCGTCCTGCTCACCCGGCGCGGCAAGCCGCCGGCCGAGGGGCGTTGGAGCCTTCCGGGCGGCCTCGTCGAGCTCGGGGAGACGTCGGTGGAGGCGGCGCGCCGCGAGGTCGAGGAGGAGTGCGGCATCAAGGTGCGGATCGGGGGCCTCGCCGGGGTCCTCGACCGGGTGACGCGCGATGCCGATGGACGAGTCCGCTATCATTGGGTGCTCGTGGACTACCTGGCCTTCCCGGAAACCGACGACGACACGATCACGGCCGGCGACGACGCGGCGGAGGTGCGCTGGGTGCCGATCGACAAGGTGGACCGCCTGCTGACGACCGATGGGCTCATGGACATGATCCGCCGCGCCGTCGCCCTGGCGCCGGGAGGTGGCGCGTGAAGGTCGGCGTGGCGGCGGGACCGCTGGAGTCGGTCAAGGCGGACGCGATCGTCGTCGGCGTGTACGCGGAGGAGAAGAGACTGCGTGAGGCCGCCGCGCGCATCGACCGGGCGCTGGACGGCCAGCTCTCCGAGGTCCTCGAGGCCGAGCGCTTCGCGAGCAAGCCCGCGCACGTCACGCACGTCCACACCGGCGGCCGCATGCCCGCGGGCCGCGTGGTCGTGGTCGGGCTGGGCAAGCGCGTGGAGCTGACGCTCGAGACGATCCGGCACGCGGCGGCCGCGGGGCTGCGGCGCGCGCGCGATCTCGGCGCGAAGTCGGCCGCGCTCGAGGTGCTCGGCGACCGGCTGCCCGCGCGCTCCCGCGCCCATGCGGCGACGGAGGGCGCGCTGCTCGGCGCCTACACGTTCGACCGCTACAAGCGCGAGAAGACCGACAAGCGCGTGGAGTCGCTGACGATCGTCGAGCCCGACGCACGCGGGCGCCGGGAGGTGGCCGACGGCGCGCGCACCGGCGAGGTGTTCGCGGAGGCGACGTGCTTCGCACGCGACCTCGTGAACAGCCCGGCCAACGACGTGCACCCGACGTACCTCGCGCAGGTCGCCGGCGAGATCGCGAAGGAGGCCGGGCTCGGGCTCACGGTCTTCGACCGCGCCGAGTGCCAGAAGATGGGCATGGGGCTGTTCCTCGGCGTCGCCGCCGGCAGCGAGCAGCCGCCGAAGTTCATCCATCTCTCGTACACGCCGCCCGGTCGCCGCCGCCGGCGCGTGGCCGTCATCGGCAAGGGCATCACGTTCGACTCCGGCGGCCTCGACCTGAAGCCGGCGGAGGGCATGCTGCGCATGAAGGACGACATGTCCGGCGGCGCCGCCGTGCTCGCGATCATGCGCGCGCTGCCGCGGCTGGCGCCCATCCGCGATCCGTCCGGGCGACGTGCTGCGCGCGATGAACGGGACCACCGTCGAGATCGGTAATACCGACGCCGAGGGCCGGCTGACCCTCGCCGACGCGCTCTGCTACGCGCGGGAGAAGGTCCGCGCCGACGAGATCGTGGACATCGCGACGCTCACCGGCGCGTGCGTCGTCGCGCTCGGACCGTCGTGCTCCGGACTCTTCGCCAACGACCAGAGGCTGGCCGACCGACTGCTGGCCGCCGCCGAGAGCGCCGGCGAGCGCGTGTGGCAGCTCCCGCTCTTCGACGAGTACCGCGAGCACCTCAAGAGCGAGGTCGCCGACTTCAACAACGTCGGGCCGCGCGGCGGCGGCGCCATCACCGCCGGCCTCTTCCTCAAGGAGTTCGCGGGCGACGCGCCGTGGGCCCACCTCGACATCGCGGGCCCCGCCTTCGTCGAGAAAGACACGCCGACCGGCCCCAAGGGCGCCACCGGCGCGCCCGTGCGCACGATGCTCTGCTACCTGATGTCGCAGGGATGACCGGCGGCGTTGACCTGCATGCCCACACCACCGCGTCGGACGGAACGCTCTCGCCCAGAGAGCTGGTGAGCGCGGCGGCGCGGCGAGGCGTGCGCGTGCTCGCCGTGACCGACCACGACTCGACCGACGGATTGCGCGACGCCTTCGACGAAGCGGCCAAGCATCCGCCGCTGACGATCGTGCCCGGCCTCGAGATCAACTGCGACGCGCCCGGCGCCGCCGGCGCCGAGGTCCACGTCCTCGGGTATTACGTCGACCACGAGGCGGGGTGGTTCCAGGACTTCTTGCGCGAGCAGCGCGTCGAGCGCGTCGCGCGCGTGCACCGCATCGTGGCGCGCTACGTGAGGTCGGTGCGCGAGGCGTTCGACCGCTACCTGCACGCCAACGGCCCCGCCAACGTCCCGCGCAAGCGCCTGACGCCCGTCGAGGCGGTGCGCATCATCCGTCGCGCGCACGGCGTGCCGGTCTTCGCGCATCCCGGACTCGCCGATCGAGACGCGCTCATCCCGGAGCTGGTGGAGGCGGGGCTCATGGGGATCGAGGCGATCTACGCGGAGCACTCCGCGGCGCAGACCGCGCACTACAAGGACGTGTGCCGCGCCCACGGCCTCGTCGCCACCGGCGGCTCGGACTATCACGGCGAGCGCAGCGGGCGCACCAACCCCCTCGGCCACCCGCCGGTGCCCATGAGCGTCTGGGAGGAATTGAAGGCGGCCGCCGAGAAGGCGCGCGCGGCATGAACGTCCAGGTCTTCGGCTTCCACGACTGCCAGGACACGCGCAAGGCGCTGCGCTTCTTCGCCGAGCGCCGGATCGGTGTGCATTTCGTCGATCTGAAGGAACGCCCCGCCTCGAAGGGCGAGCTGAAGCGATTCGCCGACCGCTTCGGGGCGGCCGCCGTCGTCGACAAGGAGAGCGCGACCTACAAGGCGATGGGGCTGCGCGTCGCGCTCGACTCGCCCCAGCGCCTGCTCGAGCGCGCGCTGACGGAGCCGCGGCTCCTGCGCACGCCGCTCGTCCGCAACGGCGGCAAGGTCACGATCGGTCACCTTGCCGACGAGTGGCGGGCCTGGGTCGAGGCCGACCGGAAGCAGGCGTAGTGCAGGCACTCGACGGGCTCGTCGTGCTGGACTGCGCCACGTTCGTGGCGGCGCCGTTCTGCTGCACGCTGCTCGGCGAGTTCGGCGCCAGCGTGATCAAGGTCGAGCAGCCGGGCGTCGGCGACGACCTGCGCCGTCTCGGCCGGCGCGCGGCGAGCGGGCAGCCGGACTGGTGGCTCGTCGAGTCGCGCAACAAGAAGTCGATCACCTGCAACCTTCGCGCGGGGGAGGGGCAGGCGCTGCTCAAGCGCCTGGCCGCCTCGGCCGACGTGCTCGCCGAAAACTTTCGCCCGGGCACGATGGAGCGCTGGGGCCTCGGCTGGGAGGACCTGCGCGCGGTGAACCGCGGCCTCGTGATGGTGCGCATCTCGGCGTTCGGCCAGACGGGACCGGCGCGCGAGCGCCCCGGCTTTGGCCGTATCGCCGCCGCCGTGAGCGGCGCCTCCTATCTCTCCGGCCATCCGGACCGTCCGCCCGTCAGCCCGGGCACGCCGACGATCCCCGACTATCTCGCCGGCGCCTTCGGGGCGCTCGGCGCTCTCATCGCGCTCCGTCACCGCGAGAGCACGGGCGAGGGGCAGGTGGTGGACGTCGGCCTCTACGAGCCGATGCTCCGCATGCTCGACGAGCTGATCCCCGTCTACGGCGCGACGGGCTACGTGCGCGAGCGGATCGGCTCGGCCACGGAGTACGTCGTGCCCCACAACCACTACGAGACCCGCGATCGCGGATGGATCGCCATCGCGTGCACCAACGACCGCATGTTCGAGCGCCTCGCGGTGAAGGCCATGAGCCAGCCGGCGCTGGTGTCGGAATTCCCGACCATGGCGGCGCGCCTCGCGCGCCGTGACGAGGTGGACGCGGCGGTGGCGCGCTGGGTGGCGGCCCTGGACGCGACGGAGGCGCTGGCGCGGCTGGACGCCGCCGAGGTGCCGTGCTCGCGCGTGGCGAGCGTGCGCGACATCTTCGACGACGCGCAGGTGCACGCGCGCGGCAACATCCTCGAGCTGGCGAGCCCGCTCGGCGGGCTGCTCCAGATGGTGGGCGTGGTGCCGCGACTGTCCGCCACGCCGGGCGAGGTGCGCCATGCCGGGCCGCTCGAGGTCGGCGCCGACAACGAGGAGATCTACTGCGGGCGCCTCGGGCTCAGCCGCGAAGAGCTCGCCGCGCTCGCCGCGAAGAATGTCGTGTAGTCGGACGCCCGGGGGAGGAGCCATGGCCGTCAATCCGCTGAGCCGAAGGGAAGTCATGAAGTTCGGAGCGTTCACGACGGTGGGAGGCGTGCTCACGCCGGGCATCTCGCTGGCCCAGGCGATCGCCACCGACACACGCGGTATCCTCGCGCGCGACGTCGAGCTGAGCGTGAGTGGCACGAAGATCCCGGCCTACGACGCCCGTCCCGAGCGGCAGGGGCGTGACCCGATCGTGGTGGCGATCTCCGGCTTCACGGGTCTCACCGAGCAGCACAAGGACGTCGTGCGCCGCTTCGCGCAGGCGGGCTACTACGCGATCGCGCCCGAGCTCTTCTATCGGGAAGGCCTCATGTTCGGCAAGGCGCAGCCCGAGCTGGCGAAGATCTCGGCGTCGATCGGCCGCAAGCAGTACCTCGGCGATGTCCGGGCGGCGGCCGATTTTGCCAGGTCGCAGGCGTGGGCGCGGCCCGATCGGCTCGGCGTGACGGGCTTCTGCGGCGGCGGTGCGCTGACGCTGCACTTCTCGGCCGAGAACCCCGACGTCACCGCGGCGGTGCCGTGGTACGGCCATGTCAAGCGCGTCTACATCGATGCGCCGGGCCTGGACGCCTTCGCCGTCGCGTCGAGGATCAAGGCGCCGGTGCTCGGGCTGTACGGCGACGCCGATCAGGGCATCCCGTCGGCGGATGTGAAGGCGTTCGAGGCCGAGCTGAAGAAGACGAATCCCAACGTCGAGTTCGTGCTGTATCCGGAGGCGCCGCACGCGTTCTTCTCGGACGACCGGCCGCAGGTCTACCGGAAGGCGGCCGCCGAGGACGCCTGGAAGCGCTGCCTGGCGTTCTTCGACAAGCACCTCACGGCGTAGTCGGCCTCAGGGCGCCTTCCAGGCGGAGCCGCCACGGGCGTCCCGCACCACGATGCCCGGCTCGCCGTCACGCGAGACGCCGAGCTCGACGCGGGCGCGGCCGGTGGTGTCGTAGAAGGTGAACCCGGGTGCGCCCTGGGCCAGGGTCACGAGTCCCACGCGCGGGCGTCCCGTCTTGTCGTGCAGCACGAGCAACGAGCTCTCCTCCTCGATGCCGAGGACGAGGCGCGAAGAGCTGGCCTCGTCTCTGAAGCGCAGCGCGATCGACTTGTTGTTGTCGCTGGGGCCGAGCTCCGCGCGGACTCTCCCCGCCGCGTCCTTCAGCACGAACTTCTGCGCCTCGACGACACGGCCGCGCGGAACGGCCGCGCCGAGCGTGGTCAGCGCGACGGCGCTCAGCACCAGCGCCATGGCCGCGCGGCGCCAGCGCCGCACATCGGCCTCCAGATCCTCGACGCGTCTCAGCACCGCTTCGAGCCGCTCGTCGCCCATCGTCGCCTCCGTTCCCGGTGAATCGCGCGGCGCGAACACATCACGCCGCTCTCAAGACTAGCAAGGGCGACCCCCGGCTCCGAGCTTTGTCGTCATCGAGGGCGAAGAGCGCCTGGAGGGAGGCCGGGGCCGCGAGAACCGGCCGGCGCGCGCGCCGCCGCATCACGCGCAGTAGGCGGGAAAGACACGGCGCACGACGTCGGGCGGATTCATCGCGAGCAAGCCGGTGACGAGCCGTCGCGCCGCGCCGCGCACGGCGACGAAGGTGATGTCCGCGGTCGCCAGCGCGCGGCCGGCCTCGTCGCGCGCGGTCACGCGCGTCTCCCAGTAGCGCGCGTCGCCGGCGCGCGGCCGCGTGGCCGCGCGCTCGCCCCCGACGAGCACGGCGCCGCCGGCGGGCGCGTCGCCGTGGAGCGTGACCGCCAGCTCCGTCGTCATGCCTGCCTCGCCGGTGGCGAGCGCGCCCAACCAGAACGCGGTCTCGTCGAGCAGCGTCGTGAGCGCGGCGGAGGCGAGTCGGCCGTCGGCGGCGCGGAACCCGGGGCGCGGAGCCCAGGCGCCGCCGACGGCGCGGGCGTCGAACGTCAGCTGCACGCGGAGGCCGAGCGTGTTGTCGACGCCGCACGCGAAGCACGTGCGCGAGACGGGCAGCGAGACCGCGTCCACTCCAGGGGCGGCAGTCGACGGGGCCTCTGGCGTGTCGCCGGCGGCGACGCCGCCCTCGACCAGCACGGCGCCCGCCCCGTCGGCCACACGGCAGGCGAGCCCGTCCGCCTCGCGCGCGAGCCTGAGCGAGAGCGGCACGCCGAGCGGCACGCGGCGGTGATAGTGGCCGCGCAGCGTGCGCCGGCCGGATTGCGCGGCAAGGACATCGAAGAGCGCCAGGACCGAGCCGCCGTGCGCGGTGTCGGGCAGGCCCTGCAACGCGGGGTCGAGGGTGAGCGTCAGGTTGTTGCCGGCGCCGGCGACGGCGCCGCGCAGCGTGGCGTCGATGGTCGTCATGCGATAATCGCGCCGTGTCGTCGCCGATTCTCGCACACAACGCCTTCGTGCGGGCGACGCTCACCAACTTCTTCTTCAGCCTCAGCCTGAACGGCTACGTCCTGCTGCCGCTGCACATCCACGCGCTCGGCGGAACGGAGGTCGCCATCGGCGTCGTCATGGGCGTCTACAGCGCCGTCGGCATCGTGTGCCAGCCGCTCGTGGGCCCGTGGGTCGACGCGGTGGGGCGCCGGCTCTTCATGGTGAGCGGCACCGGGCTCGTGCTCGTGGCCTCGCTGCTGCCGATCGCGTTCGACTCGATCGGCGTCTTCGCGCTCGTGCGTGCGCTGCACGGGATCGGCTTCTCCGTGTACTTCGTGGCCATGTTCTCGTACGTCGTCGACCTCGTGCCGGCCGCGCAGCGCGGCTGGGCGCTCGGCATCTTCGGCGTCTCCGGCTTCGTGGCCACCGCGGTGGCTCCGCTGCTCGGCGAGTGGGTCGTCCGCCGGACGAGCTTCCGGGCGCTCTTCGTGATCTCGGCGCTGCTGGGGGCGGTGCCGCTGGCGCTCGTCCTCCGCCTCGGCGGGTCGCGTCCGGCGATGGCGACGGCGCCCGCGCCGGGGTGGGTGCGCGCCGGGCTGGAGGACGTGCTGCAGCGCCACATGGTGGTGAGCCTGTTCTTCGGTCTGGGCTCCGGCACGATCTTCGCGTTCCTTCCGACGTTCGCCCAGAGTCTCGCCGTCACCACGCTCTCGCTCTTCTACACGGCGTACGCGGGCGCCGCCATCGCCGTGCGGGTCTTCGGCGGGCGGCTCATCGACACGCGTGGCCGCCGCGCTGTCATCGTGCCGTCGATGTTCCTGCAGGCGAGCGCGCCGGCGCTGCTCGCGATCATCGGCATCCTCGTCACGCGTACGAGCACGACGCCCGTCGTGCCCGTGCTCTTCCTCGCCGGCCTGCTCTCGGGCGGCGCCCACGGCTTCCTCTATCCGGGGCTCGCCGCGCTGGTGACCGACCTCGCGCGGCCCGCGCGGCGGGCGACCGCGGTAGGCGTCTTCAGCGCCATGTTCCTGGTCGGCCAGGCGGCGGGCGCGTTCCTCTTCGGCGGGGTGGCCCACGCGCTCGGCTACGCCTCGATGTGGACGATCCTGGCCTCCCTGCTGCTCGCCGGCGCGGCGCTGTCCATGGGGCTGGCGCGTCCCGCCGCCCCCGCCGCCGGGTGACGCGGCCGGGTATACTGACGGCCTATGTCGAAGCTCGAAGCCGACGACCTCCGCTGGGCGCTGCAGCGCCGGATCGAGGACGTCTTCGCGAAGCTTGGCGAGAAGTTCGGCGACCTCACGGGCCGCGTCGAGACCGACATCCGTCCGAGCGTCTCCTTCGACGACATCGGCGGCCTCGTGCATGCGAAGGCGACGGTGCGCGGCTTCGCGCACGCGCTCACCAGCCCCGATCTCTATCAGCAGTGGGGGATCACGCCGCCCAAGGGCGTGCTGCTCTACGGGCCGCCGGGCACCGGCAAGTCGAAGCTCGCGCGCGCGCTCGCGACCTCGGCGGCGGCGATCTTCTACCACGTCAAGCTCTTCAACCTCACCTCGAAGTTCGCCGCGAACACGGGCGAATTGCTCCAGGAGATCCTCCGCATCGCCATGAGCGAGGGCAAGGCCGTCCTCTTCCTCGACGAGGCCGAGGCGCTGTCCCTCGAGCACCTGCTGCCGCCGCCGCAGGCGCGCGAGGCGAGTGCGCGGCTGGTGGCCACGCTCTGCGAGCGCCTCGACGGCGTGCCCGAGACCGCGCGCATCCTCGTCATCGCGTCCACCAGCCGCACCGACGCCGTGGACGCCGCCCTGGTGACGCCCGGGCGCCTGGACCACCTCGTGGAGGTCGCGCTCCCGGACGCCGACGAGCAGCGCGAGATCCTCGAGCTGCTCAAGGCGCGCATGGAGCGCACGGCCGCCCGCCCCCTCTTCGAGCCCGTCGACCATCGGAAGATCCTGCCGATGATGGGCGGTATGAGTGGCGCCGACATCACGGAGATCCTCCGCCGGGCCCTCGAGGAGAAGGTGCACCGGGTCGCCGAGGGTGGCCAGGCCTCACTCGTCAGCACGCAGGACCTCCTGGAGGCGATCGACCGCTACAAGCGTGTGCGCAGCGTGGTCGAGAAGATCCGCTACGGCCAGTACCTGTGATCTCGACGACGAAGATCCGTGTGCGCTACGCCGACACCGACTGCATGAAGGTCGTGTACTACGCGAACTACCTGACCTACTTCGAGGTGGCGCGCGTGGAGTTCCTGCGCCAGCAGGGCCACGCGATGTCCGACGTCGACCAGAAAGTCCACATGCCGGTGGTCGAGGCCGTCGTCCGCTACCACAAGCCGGCCCTGCTCGACGACCTGCTGGAGGCGCGCTGCTGGATCGCCGAGCGCAAGCGCGCGTCCTTCCGCTTCGGCTACGAGCTGGTGAACGACCGGGCCGAGCGCGTGGCCACGGGCTCGACCCTGCACGCGTGTTGGGACCCGGCGACCTCGAAGATGATCGCCGTCCCCGACTGGCTCGCCGCCATCATGCCGGTCGCTTCGGCGGCGTTGCCTCCCGCGGTATAATTCGAAGTCGGTCGGATGATCGAAGTCCAGAATCTCACGAAACACTACGGCCCTCTCACGGCGATCCGCGACGTGTCGTTCAGCGTCGCGCCGGGTGAGATCGTCGGCTTCCTCGGCCCCAACGGGGCCGGCAAGTCGACGACCATGCGCATCCTCTCGTGCTTCATGCCGGCCAGCGGGGGCACGGCCGTGGTGGCCGGTTACGACGTCTTCCGCGAGTCGATGGAGGTGCGCCGGCGCATCGGCTACCTTCCGGAGAACGTCCCCCTCTACACGGACCTCCGGGTGGCGGCGTACCTGGATTTCGTGGCGGAGACGAAGGGCGTGCCGCGCGGCGAGCGCAAGAAGCGCGTGGCCGACGTCATGGACCGCTGCCGCATCGCCGACGTCCAGAACCGGCTGATCGGCAAGCTCTCCAAGGGGTATCGCCAGCGCGTGGGCCTGGCCCAGGCGATCGTGAGCGACCCGGCCGTGCTGATCCTCGACGAGCCGACGATCGGCCTCGACCCGCGGCAGATCACCGAGATCCGCGAGCTCATCAAGTCGCTGGCGGGCGAGCACACGGTCATCCTGTCCACGCACATCCTGCCCGAGGTCTCGATGGTCTGCTCCTCGGTGGTGATCATCAACAAGGGCGCCATCGTCGCCCGGGGCCCCATCGACACGCTGGTCGAGCAGTTCTTCCCGACCGCGCGCGTGGAGGTGGAGATCGCGGCGCCGTCGCCGGCCGCCGTGCGCGACGCCCTGCGCGTGATCCCGGGCGTGGTGTCGGTGAGCGACCTGCCGGGCTCGGACGGCATCGGCCGCTACGTCGTGGAGTCCGCGCGCGGGCGGGACGTGCGCGGCGAAGTCTTCCAGCTCGCCGCCCAGCGGCGCTGGGACCTGCGCGAGCTGCGCCGGATGGGCATGACGCTGGAGGAGGTCTTCCTGCACGTGGTGGCCGGGGAGCAGACCGAATGAAGGTGTGGCCGATCTTCAAAAAGGAGATACGTCTCTACTTTGCTTCACCGATCGGCTACGCGATTCTGTTCTTCTTCACTGTTGCCATGGGGTTTTTCTTTTGGGTCTACTTCTCGCAATACACACGCATGTCGATGCAGGCGATGATGAATCCAATGGCCGCACGGGACGTAAATGTCATAGAGTGGGTCCTGAGACCGCTGTTCTCAGGCTTTCTTAGCATCGTTCTGCTCCTGTCGCTGGTGCCGGCCATTTCCATGCGGCTCATTGCGGAGGAGCGGAAGTCGCAGACTCTTGAGCTGCTCATGACATATCCCGTGAGCGACACAGCGATCCTACTCGGCAAGTTCTTCGCTGGATTGGCGCTCTACGGCTGCATGCTCGCGACGTCGATGGTGTACCTCGCGATTCTTCGCTATTTCACGCCGCTCGAGTGGGCCGCTGTTGGTGCCATGTACGGCGGCTTGCTTCTGATGGGCGCGGCGTTCCTGGCGATCGGGTTGTTTGTATCGTCGTTGACGGAGAACCAGATCATCGCAGC
>WNGM01003384.1_pt1 | contig 12745 bp, 11 predicted proteins | sample 5400571 | NCBI WGS metagenome assembly WNGM01 (sample SAMN13153378, study PRJNA577476) | soil metagenome | isolation source: 100 cm soil or saprolite under Garry oak tree replicate 2 | place: USA:California | collected 2016-06-15
CCACACATCACTGGTCTCGGTCGCGATCACGCCATTTGGGAGAGTGGCAACCCCCTAGGCTCAGCCCCGAGGCCGCACGTCCCCGCAGACACCGCCAAGAACGACCTACGGATCTGACCTCGGAAACTGCCCCTACCCATGGGTCAGGTCTGGTGTAAGACTCGGCGTGGGGCGGTGGGAACGGAAAGCCCAAGCGGCATCGAGATCGCCGGGTACCGGATCGAGAGCGTCCTCGGCCGAGGTGGCATGGGCGTGGTCTACCTGGCCGAGCAGGCCTTCCCGAGGCGCAAGGTGGCCCTGAAGGTCCTGCACCCCGACCTGGCCTCTGAGGCACCATTCCGGGAGCGGTTCATCCGGGAGTCCAATGCCGCCGCGTCCCTCGAGCATCCCAACATCGTCCCCATCTACGAGGCCGGAGAGTCCGGCGGCGCGCTGTACATCGCTATGCGGCACATCAACGGCACGGACCTCAAGGCCCTGCTCGCGCGGGAAGGGCCACTGCCTCCGCACCGAGTCGCCGCCATCGTCTCGCTGGTCGCCGAGGCCCTGGACGCCGCGCACGACCGGGGGCTCGTGCACCGGGACGTGAAGCCGGGCAACGTCCTGGTGGCCGAGTCCCCCGGGATCGACCATGTCTACGTCACGGACTTCGGGCTGATCAAGCCGCGTGGCGAGGCCCCCGACCTCACCCAGACCGGGCAGTTCGTGGGCACGGCCGATTACGTCGCCCCTGAACAGATACAAGGGAAGGACGTGGACGGTCGGGCCGACGTGTACGCGTTGGGGTGCCTGCTGTACGAGTGTCTTGCCGGCGCGCCCCCGTTCCCGAGGGACAACGAGGCGGCGGTGCTGTACGCGCACCTCCGTGATTCGCCGCCTGGGGTGACCGCCGCTCGGCCAGAACTTCCACTAGCCCTAGACGAGGTGGTGGCCCGGGCCATGGCCAAGCGCCCCGAGGACCGTTTCCCCACTGCGGGAGCCATGGCCGCCGCCGTGCGCGAAGCCCTGGCGCCCGAGGAAGTACCGCAGCGGGCGCGCCCTGCCCCGAGACGGGCCGCTCCGATCATCGGGCGGGAGTTCGAGCTGGCTCAGTTGTTGGCCGCCCTCGACGAGGTCGAGTCGGGACGAGGGCAGACGGTGTTCGTGGCCGGCGAGCCCGGCATCGGGAAGAGCCGCCTGGCCGCCGAGGTGGCCGAGCGAGCGCGTCCCCGGGCCCGGGTCCTGTGGGGGCCAAGCTGGGAAGCGGCGGGATCCCCACCGTACTGGCCCTGGGTCCAGTGCCTGCGCTCGTATCTTCGCGACGAAGAGGCGGACGGCGTCCCGCCACTTGAGCCGGAGAGCGCCGCGCTCGTCGCCGAACTGGTGCCCGAGCTGCGCCGTCGACTACCCAACCTGCCAACGGCCCCGCCGCTGGAACTCGAAGGGGCCCGGTTCCGCCTGTTTGACGCCGTGGCCTCCTTCCTGCTGTCGGCGGGACGGAGCCGGCCGCTCCTCCTCATCCTGGACGACCTCCATGCAGCGGACGCGCCCTCTCTGGTGCTGCTCACGCACGTCTCGAGGGCGATCCGGGACGGCCGGGTGATGCTCCTCGGCTGCTACCGGGACACTCAGATTGTGCAACGGCAGGCGTTCGCCACGGCTTTGGGCGACATCACCCGCCAGGGCGGCGCCACTGTCGTGTCCCTGTCCGGGTTGTCCGAGGACGAGGTGGCCGGCTTCCTCGAGGCCACGATGGGCGCCGTGCCCGACCGGTCGCTGGTCGCGGTGGTCCAGGAGCAGGCGGCCGGCAACCCGCTGTTCGTGGGGGAGGTCGCCCACATCCTCCTCGGCCACGAGCGCAGGCCGGCCCGGGCCCTGATCCCACGCGGGGTCGGGCAAGCCATCGACCGCCGGCTGGGGCTGATCTCGCCCCGATGCCGAGATCTCCTGGCCGCAGCCTCGGTCCTCGGACGGGACTTCGGCATCCCTCCCCTTCGGAGGCTCACCGACATCGAACGAGGCGAGCTGCTGGCCCTCCTGGACGAGGCGACGGACGCTCGCCTCCTGGAGGAGGTGCCCGATGCCGTCGGGAGGTGGCGGTTCTCCCACGGACTGGTTCGCGACGCGCTGTACGCCCACCTCGGGCCGAGCGAGCGGGTCAAGTTGCACCAGAGGGCCGGCGCCGCTCTGGAAGCCCTGCATAAGGACGATCCAGATCCACACCTCGCGGAGATCGCGTACCACTTCGTTCGGGCAGCTGCGGCCGGCGATCCCGCGCTCGCCGTGGACTACGCCAGGCGGGCCGGGGATCGGGCCCTCCGGGTCCTGGCGTACGAGGAAGCCGCCGGGCTGTACGAGACTGCCCTCGAGGCGCTGGATCTCGAGGAGCGCGTAGATCCCTCCGAGCGGTGTGACCTCCTCCTCGCCGCGGGGGAGGCGTGGTCCCGGGCCGGTCAGCATGGAGCCTTTCAGGGAGCGTTCCGTCGGGCCGCCGAGGTGGCCCGGCGGAACGAGATGCCGGAGCGGCTGGCCCGGGCCGCCCTGGGGTATGGGGGAAGGGCGGTGTGGGCACGACCCGGGGGAGATCCCAATGTGATCCCGCTCCTGGAGGAGGCACTGGCCGCCGTGGGGGAGACGGACCCCGTCCTTCGAGCCCGCCTCATGGCTCGCCTGGCCGGGGCGCTCCGGGACCAGCCGGCGCCCGAGCGGCGTGAGCGCCTCAGCGCGGACGCGGTGGAGCTCGCCCGACGAGCAGGAGACCCCGCCACGCTGGCCTGGGCGCTGACGGGGAGGCGGCTCGTCCTGTGGGGACCGGGCAGGCCGGACGAGGCGCTCGCCCTGTGCGACGAGCTGGTCGGCTTGGCCGAGCAGTCGGCCGATCCGGAGCGGGTGGTGGAAGCCCACACCCTTCGGCTGGAGTCCCGGCTCACGATCGGCGACATGGCCGGGGTCCGAGAGGACCTCCATCGAGCAGCCGGCGCGGCGGACACCGTGCCTCTGCCCTCGGTCCGGTGGCACATTCTGGTCCACCGGGCCGAGCTGGCTCTGTTGGAGGGCCGCTTCGACGATGCCGAGGATGCCGTTGCCCAGGGGCGGACCGAGCTTAGCTGGGACGACACAGGCGACGCCGCGGCCAGCCTGGTCGCCCTGGAGTTCCTTCTCCTTAGGGAGCGGGGTCGGGGGGCCGAGATCGTGGCGGACCTGGAGAGCCTGGCGCGGGAGCACCGATCGACCAGGCCGTTGTTCCGGTGCCTTCACGCCGACGCCTGCGCGGAGCTGGGCCGGGAGAGCGAGGCCAGGGCGGCCTTCGAGCCGCTCGCCGTAAGCGAGTTCGGCGCCATCCCCCGGGACCTGGGTTGGATGCTCTGCATCGCCCTGCTGTGCCGGGTCGCCGCCTTCCTCGGCGACGCCAGGAGGTCCTCCACCCTGCACGACCTCCTCCTGCCGTTCGAGGACCTGAACGTAATCGACCCGCACGAATTCAGCGCCGGGTCGGCGGCCCGCTACCTCGGGCTCCTCGACGAGGTCCTGGGGCGAGAGGACGAGGCCGTCCAGCACCTCGAACGGGCGCTCCGGATGAACGAGGCGATGGGGGCTCGGCCCTGGGTCGCCCACGCGCAATATGACCTGGCCCGTGTCCTGCTGGGGCGAGACCCAGCCGACCGGGAGCGGGCGGAGGAGCTGCTGGACCGCTCGCTGGCCCAATGCCAGTCCCTCGGCATGTCCGGGCTGGAAGCCCGGATCGCTGCGCTCCCGCAGGAGCGCCCTACCCGGGCGCCCACCGGATCCCGGCCGTGGGCCCAAAGCGTGTTTCACCGGGAGGGTGAGTACTGGTCCATCGCCTTCGAGGGCCAAGCCTTGCGCCTCCACGACTCGAAGGGGCTGCACCACCTGGCTCGCCTGCTGGCCGAGCCGGGCCGGGAGATCCACGCGCTCGACCTGGTGGGCGCCGAGGAAGGGCCGGAACCCGAGCGCGGCTTGATTGGCGACGCCGGGGAGATCCTCGACCCGAAGGCACGGGCCGCCTACCGCGCCCGGCTGGAGGAGCTCCGGGAGGAGCTCGAGGAGGCGGAGTCCTGGCACGACCCCGAGCGGGCAGCCCGGGCCCGAGAGGAGATGGAGTTCCTGGCCCACGAGCTGGCCGGCGCCGTGGGGCTGGGGGGCAGGGACCGGCGGGCGGCCTCAGCGGCTGAACGGGCCCGGGTGAATGTGACCCGGGCCATCAAGGCCGCTCTCGGGCGCATCGCCGAGCACTCACCGGCTCTGGGGCGACACCTGGAGAGTGCGATTCGGACGGGGACGTTCTGCTCGTATTCTCCCGATCCCCGGCTCCCGATCACCTGGCAGCTCTGAGAATGTTCCCAGCTGTTCGGGCGGCACCATGCTCGGGGTCCTACGGCCGAGGATCCCTGAAGTTGTTTCCCCGAGGAGCCACCCGACACCGTCGCCCCGGCCGTGAAGTCTGCTGCTTCCGGCCCTTTGCGACAGAAGTCGCGGCTACGGAATCGAGAACCGACCCCTGTCCCGCACCCTCTGGAGCCGTTCCCACTCCTCGAACGGCACCTTCTCGTCGTCGTCGAACTCCTCCATTTCCCTCTCCCACAGCTCGCGGTGTGCCTTCTCGAGATCTCCGGCTCCGCCGGGCGAAGCGCCGCAGCGGGGTAAGGGCGGAAGGACCCTCGGCTCAGCCGAGCCGATCGATCAGGTGCCGGACACGGCCGACCGCTCGGAACCCCAGCGAAAGGCGGAACTTGCCGCCGCCCTGCTGGGTCCAAGGACGCGACAATGAGAGGCATGAGAAGGAGATGGGTGTTCGTGACGATCCTGCTCCTCCTCCTCGACGCGTGCGTGCAGTCGGGGCCCCGGGGTCCGACCCGGAGCCATGAGGCCGGCTCGACCCCGGGCCCCACCGGGTCCGTGCCCTCAACCCGGCCGACTCGGCCAACGACCCGCACACCCAGCTTCGTCCCGTCCCAGCTCGCGTTCCTGGACGCCACTCACGGTCTGGCCGGCGGGCAGATGCTCACACGGACGTGCGACTGGAAGTGCCCGAGCGCGATCAAGGCCACGTCGGACGGCGGCCGGACCTGGCACGTGGTCTACCGGATCCCCGGTCCCGTCACGAGCCTGACCGCGTCCGGACCGGACCAGGTGTGGGCACTCGCCGCTCGGTGCTACGGGCAGGGCTGCCCGTCGCAGGTGCTCGCGTCGAGTGACGGCGGCCGCAAATGGACCCAGGTGGGCGGACCGTTGCTCGGCTTCTCGGCACTGAGCTTCGTTGCCCCCAACCTCGGATGGGCCCTCCGGTTCGAGGGCTCCGCGTGGGTCCTCACCAAGACCACCGACGGAGCGAGGACCTGGCGGACGATCGGTCGTCCCTGTCCACGGGAGGCGCAGGGGGCGAGCCTGCGGTTCGTCAGCCCCGTCCGCGGGTGGTTGCTGTGCGCCAGCGAGCCCGGCGCGGGCATGCAGCCGAAAGTGCTGCTCGCCACCGCTGATGGTGGGAAGAGCTGGCGACGGGTGGCTGGTGAGTGGGTGTCGTCCCAGGGGTCGGGAGTCCCGGCCGTCGGGCTGAAAACGGGTGGGTACCCCAACTCGATGTTCTTCCTCCCGGACGGTCACGGATGGATCGGCCTGAACGACGACGCGGTGATCCTCGGCACGCTCGATGGCGGCGGGACCTGGCGGCAGATCGGAGGGCGCGTGTCCGAGTATCAGGCGGGCCCCTTGTGGTTCCTGGACGACTCCTACGGCTTCGCGATCGCAGGGAGCGGCGATCGCCTCAGGCTGCTCAGCACTCGCGATGGCGGGCGGACGTGGACCGCCGTTCATGCCTGGATGGGCCCGATCTGATGGTGCTCCGCCGATGCTACGGGCGCCCAGCACTGCTGCTACCCCACCTTTGCAACAGAGTTCGGGAACTCAGCAGGCGTGATGCGGCCGGCTCGAAGGGGGCGAAGAAGCACTCCAGGCACCACCGTCGCCGACGCGACTCTGGGGGGTAGCCACGAGCGTGACGTCACCCAGTCCGTGATCTGGGACAGCGCGACCCTCGGGGGGCCAGCGGTCGAGTAGCGGCGCGCATAATCAACTTCCGCTTCCCGGGGGGTTCATGCATACGTCATGGACGAACCGCTCCGGCTGGTGCCCGAGGTCGTGGCTGGGGCGACGGCGACGCGGAACCTGGAGTTCGACGACCTGGTGCAGGCCGAGCACGCCGGGCTGTACGGGGCGCTGTGTCTGATCGAGGAGACGGTGTTCTGCCTGTTCGAGGGCACGGAGGGGGACGTTCGCGCCGTCGCCGGAGAGGTCGGGGTCCCAGTGGAGCGGGTGGTCGAGTCGCGCTGGGTAGAGGGCAGCGCCGAGGAGACCAAACAAGGAGGCGGGTCGGCATCGGCCCAACAGGAGGGAGGGGAACGATGAAGCGCTTCGCGACCACGGCCGCACTGGCGGCGGTGTCGTCCACGGTGGCCTTCTGGGCCACGCCAGCGCACGCCACCTCTGCGGCGAGGAACGGGCGGATCGCCTTCTACGTGGACCGGGAAAACGGCTCGGAGGTCTACTCGGTCAGCCACACCGGAGCGGGGCTCGTTCGGCTCACCCACGGGGCGGGGGACGCCTACAGCCCCGACTGGTCACCGGACGGCCGCAGGATCGTGTTCGAGCTCGACACCGGCGGCCCGACGACGTTCTGCTCCATCGAGCTCATGAACGCCGACGGCAGCGGCGTGGGCGATCTCACAGGGGAACACCCGGGGTGCGAGCAGAACCGTCGTTCACCCCCAGCGGGCACCGCATCGTGTTCGTGGACTACCGGGGCTGCGACACCTGTCGCGACGCGATCTGGAGCATGAACCTCCAAGGTGGGGACCGGCGCAAGATCGCGTCCACACCACGGGTGGGCAAGCGGTACGTGGGGATCCTCGATCCCAACATGTCCCCCGACGGCAAGACCATCGCCTTCGTCGGCCAGAAGGACGACGCCCACCGGGCCCTGTACACGGTGGGCAGCAACGGAAAGCACCTCAGCCTGATCGTGCCGTTCTCCTCCGACGTGGGGACCCATTTCGCCTGGGCTCCCGACGGTGACCGGATCGTTTTCACCGAGTACGCCACCGGCACGGGAAACACGGACACCGTTCGGCCCGACGGCTCGGACCTGGTGGCGGTGACGCACTACCGGGGAGACGTGGGGGCCGGCGGGGCAGTGTACTCGGCCGATGGCCGGTGGATCCTGTTTCGCCGCCAGAGCGACACCCTCCACTCGCTGTGGAAGATGCGGCCGGACGGGAGCGACAAGACCCGCATCAGGAGACTGCCGGCCGGCTTCGGCGGCCTCGACTGGGGTCCGCAACCGGCGTAAGCCTGTGGTGAAAATACCCCTTGGTGTTAGGCGGCCCCCGCCTCCTCGAGGGTGACGCTGTAGCCGATGGCCTGGAGCTGTCGCACGAGCCGTGCGGCGTGGTGTCTCGGATCATGGCGGCGGAGGAAATAGTCGGCTCCGAGGTCCTGGTACTCGGTGTCCCGTTCGAGCAGGCACTGATCAGCTGATGCGCCAACCCGGGCACACGGTCGCCCGAGGAAGGCCCGAGAGGACGGGAAGATCAGCGCAAACAGAAGGAGCCTCCCATGAAGGCGGCGACACAGATGTAGTGGGAGGACGTACGCCTGCGCTTCGCTCGCCGTGTGCGGGCCGGGCCGAGGGCTGTCGCAAGGGGCCGGAAGGAGCAGACATCAGTGGGCGCCGGTCCCGGTGGTCCACGCGGAGCATCGTTCGGCCCCTCTGGGGCCTGGGCTTTTGACCCGCGTCTTCCCTTCCTCAAGCTGGCGCGTAGTGCCGGGCCACCTCCGAACCGTACCGTGCTCCCACGCTGGCCGCGTTCTCGGTTAGCCACTCGCTCAGCCGCCGCTCTCCCGTCGGGGGCCCCTCGGTGGCCACGAGGCCCGCCATCAGCCCCTCGAGCTCGTCTTTCGTGAGCACGACGTCCCTCACCAGGTAGCCGATGAGGCGTGAGGCGGCGAGCGCCGCTGGGGGCGGTACGTGGACGATGCGCGCCCTCCTTCCGATCTTCTGGGCGATCACTCTGACCAGCTTCTCGAAGGTGAAGGTCTCGGGCCCTACGGCGTCCATGACCTCGTTCTCATCGCGCTGTCCGGCCCGCACGCAGAGCTCGGCCACGTCCTCGACAAAGACCGGTCGCACCCGGTAGGTGCCCGAGCCCGGGATGGCGAAGACCGGGAACCGCCTCAGGAGGTAGGCGACATTGTTGATGAGGATGTCCTCCTTGCCGAAGATCACCGTGGGCCGCACGATCGCGTGGCTCAGGCTCGACTCGCGGATGGTGCGCTCGATCCGGAACTTCCCCCGGAAGTAGGGGTAGGGCGAGTCCTCGGTGGGGTTGGTGATGCTGAGGTGCACGATCCGCTTGACCCCGGCGTCGTCCGCTGCTCCGACAAGCGCCTCGGTGTTCCGGACTGCCCCATCGAAGGTCACGTCGCCCTGGGGGAAGCGCACCCAGTACGTGTTGTACAGAGTCCTCGCTCCGCCCAGGTGCTCCGCGAGCTTCTCCCGGTCCTCAAAGTCGAAGGGGAACGCACTCACCCGGTCCCCGAAGGGGTTTGGCCGATCCGGATGCCCGGTGAGCGTCCTGACCGACCTCCCCATCGACAGGAGCCGCTCCGTGATGTACCTGCCCGTGTACCCGAAGGCTCCCGTGACGACGTCGAGATCCATTGGCATCACCGGCCATGCTATGAGGTTCGCGGGCGGCTGCGGCCGGGGGGACGATCCTCCTAGCTGATCCCACCCCACGGGGCATGACCAGGGGAACAAGCCTGAGAGGTGGACGATCAAGCTAGCGATCAGGCCAAGGTCGGTCTTGCGGTGCCCGAGGCACATCCTCCCGTGCGGGCGTAGTCGATCACCCGGGAAGTCCAGGGAGATCGACCCCCTGCCACAATGCCGAGGCGTGCAGGGCATCTACCGGGTCCGGCTTGGTTCCCGGGTGCTGCTGGAGACGTTCGTGGCCGCCCCCGGCCCGATGGGCTGGCGGTACTTCGGGCGTGCGCTCGAACCGGACACACGCCGCGAAGCGTTCCTGGTCGATCACGTGGTGGACGTGGACTGGAACCTCGTCCGGTTCCGGTGGAGGGAGTCGGATGGGGCGGATGTGGTGGCTACCCCAACGGGCGGCGGCGTCGAGGTGTGGATCAAGGAGCCGGGCGGGGAGCGGAAAGAGCTCGTTGCCGGCGTCGGGGCGGTGTGGTCGGCGTCCCCCAGCTCCCTGCTGGTGGTCGATCGCCTGCTCGGGACGTCGAGGCCGGCGGAGGTGCAGGCGGTGCGCCTGGAGCCGCCCTTCGAACCGCGGCCCATCGTGGTGCGGGTGACGCTCGTGGGTTCCCGCCGGGTCTCCCCGACGAGCGGCGCCTCCTCGGCCCAAGAGGTGGAGGTCGCGGTGGATGGCCGGCGGACCCGAGCTGTCCTCCGATCGGACCTGCCGCTTCGGGCCGACGGCTGGTTCGAGCTCGTCGGATGACCCGGTGACCACCTGGGCGCTCTCGCGGTCATCCAATCCGGCGGTGCTACGCCTGCACACCTCCCTGGAGCTGACGGAGGCCACGATCGAGACCTGCCCGCCGTCGACGCCGCCGCACCCGCTCGATCGGCTGCTCCAGATCCCGGGGATCCGGTCGATCGATCTCCATCGGTATCGGGCGCGTCTGAATCTCCTCCCCGGCTCCGATCCCTGCGCGATCACCCGGCAGGTCTGCGAGCTCATGGCCGGGGAGTGGGGACGTGCTTCCACGAAGCGGGACGAGGCGGCCCGGATCTTCCCTGTGCCCTACCGGGGCCCTCGACTGGTGGCCGAGAGCCTCCGGATGGCCGGCTCCCAGCCGATCCTCCGGGCGCTCTTCGCCGTCCCCGGCGTCGTGGAGGCGATCCTGGAACCGGGGCACGTCCGCGTCCGATTGGGGCGGCTGTTCTCATGGACCGAGGCCGAGGAGGACGTGCGCAGGGCCCTTGAGGCCGCGAGGTAAGGGGCGGCGACCTTGGGCGAGCAGGAGGCGATCGCCCTGACCGTGGCGGCCAAAGGGGCAGCGAACCGGCGTGTGGTCCACGGAGGACTGGTTCGGCCAGGCTGAGGCCGTGGCTGGAGGCCGGCGGCATCTCCGTCGGCAGGGTGACGGGTGCTGGTTCCGCGCCGTAGGAGCAGTGCTCGGGACCCGACTTGCTGGGCGACCGCGGAGCCGCCCTGGAAGCCATAGGCAGACGGTGGGCTGCAATGCTAGGCACGGCTGTGGGTCGATCCCTGAACGTGGCTATTCGTCCTGTCTGACTTGCGCAATCAGCCCAGCAAGCTTCTCAGCCGTTCCGTTCACATCGTATTTTGCCGCATTCTGACGGCAGCGATGGGCCACCTCCGCTCGTAACCGCGGTTGCTCTATCAACCTACACAGACCCGTGGCAATCTGAGGATAGTCCATCAGCATGGCTCCACTGTGAATCTCGGGATAGGCTACCGTGTTGGGGACCACGCAGGCGGCGCCAGCATAGGCTGCTTCCAGCATGGCGATACCGAAGGTCTCATGATGCGAGCAAGAAAAGGCAATATCCACATTAGATAGGAAGCGCCAGTAGTCGACCTGGCTGGCGAAACGAGGTAGGAAGTGAACGTTGCCCAGATGGGTGAGCCTCGGCAGGGCCCGGGCGACGTCGTCTTTGAGGCTCTGGGGAACCCAGAAGCGCTCATCCCAGTCCTCGTACCGGCCGACAAGGAACGTCGCGTCTCTATACTTCGTCGCCAGGGCCTCGATGATGTCTAGCGCACCCCGGAGGTTCTTGTCAGTGCGCCAGCGGTGCTGCCACAGCACCGCCAGGCTGAGGTGTTCGGTACGCTTCTCGTGTCGGTAGCGGTCTATAGCCTCTAAGTCGAGGCCGAGGAAACAGACGTCAAACTGATAGCCTGCGATGCGCTCCTCCAGAAGGCGTTTGGTGAAGAGGCTGTTCACAACGTGTCGCCGGAAATAGGGCATGATATCTGCTACGGACTCGAGGAATCCATCCATATGCACGTTCTTCTCCCGGTCCCATCCCGTAAGGTAGTCTGGATAGAGCGCCCAAAGGAGCGTCGGCACCCGCATGACCTCCTCCTTGCGTAGCACGACTGCGTCTACCCGACGGTGAGGTGCATATACCACCACGTCAGCGGCGAAACCCTCCAATTGTCGCTGGAAGGGGGGCGTCAGCCAGTTGCCGCCAACTTCAAGGCCTCTTAGGTACAGCCTCTGGCTTCCCCGATTGGGGAAAGTCCAGGAGTCGACGTTAGCCAGATAGACCTTCATAGTTCCTCCTTGAGGGGAGCGACAACCCGACACCTCTTTGGGACGGCGCAGAGAAACTCGATTGGGCGGACTACACTCCTTGCTTCCTGCCGATCAGGAAGCCTCTTCCCCCCCTGGGAATTCCTTCGTCCGTCTGTTCCCCGTGAGGTTCGAAGTAGAAGCCCCTGAATTGAGCGTCCTGAAAGCCTGCTGCCCTCACCATGCCCTCGAGGCACCGAGGCCCGTAGATCCACCAGTTGGTCGGGTCACCCCTGTAGGTTCCCTCAATGAACCTGGCCATATGGGTGAGGGCGGGATCGAGGAGAAACTCACTCTCAATTAGGATGGTGTCTGCGCACACTTCAGAGAGTCGCGCGAGAACGTTCGTGGGATCGGGTATATGATACATGAGGCCGCTGCAGATGATTATGTCGAAGATGCCGAGCCGGGTGTCGATATTGTGAACATCATCGTGCAAGAACTGGACGTCCAGCCCCAGCAGGGTCGACAAGTACTGTGCTTGCCGCACGAAATGACGGTCTAGTTCTACGCCAACGACGCGTGTGGCGCCCCTGCTCTTGGCGACGAAGCTATAATATCCGGCGTTGCAGCCGGCGTCTAGGACAGTCTTGCCAGAGAGATCGCGTGGGAATCCAAGCAGGTCCAAGCAGCCCAAGACGGAGTCACCGTCGTGAACCGCCTCGATCTTAAGCCAATCCGCGAGGTTAAAAGACTGATACCATGGTCCGAGTCTTGCTGTATCCATAAGGATCCTTTCTCTGTCCTCGATAGAACCCACATCTAGACACCCGTTCAATCCTCTCCTCCTTAGCTTAGATTCCACGGCGTCAGGCTCTCCAGCCGGACCAGCCGCCCGCCACGGCCCGACGAGTTACCCGGCCTTGCGGTTCGGGTAGTTCCTCACCCGGATCGGTCGTCACGCGCCCCGCCCCCCCTCCATCTGTGGCCCGACAGTACACCGGTTCGATGCCAGGCGACAGGTCGTCATTCGACAACCAGATCAACCGCCTGAATTGGGGTTCTCCTCACCTTTCGGTGGGTAGCCGGACCGTGATCCCCCCGCAACAGAGGTAGATCAACGCGATGACGGCGGCCGCCGAGTGGTGCCCGTAGCCCGGTGGTTGATGAGCCGAATCTTCGAGTTGAGGCCTTCCAGCTTGGAGTTCGAGAGGCCGATCTGGACGGCCGAATCCGCTTGTCGGGCGAGCTCTCGTATCCACCCGGTCGGATCCGCCACGAGAGCCTCACGGGCCGGCCCGATCCCCAAGGGGACCTCGACGAAGTAGGTTCTCCTCACCTTTCCGTGGGTAGCCGGACCGTGATCCCGCCGCAACAGAGGTAGATCATCGCGATGACCGCGGCCGCCGTGTGGTGGCCGTAGCCCCGGTGGTTGATGAGCCGGATCTTCGAGTTGAGTCCCTCG
>WNGM01003400.1_pt1 | contig 12723 bp, 4 predicted proteins | sample 5400571 | NCBI WGS metagenome assembly WNGM01 (sample SAMN13153378, study PRJNA577476) | soil metagenome | isolation source: 100 cm soil or saprolite under Garry oak tree replicate 2 | place: USA:California | collected 2016-06-15
CATCGACCTCTCCTACTAAGTTAGTCGGACAGCCCTTGTCAAGGAATGCAATGCAACTAGGTCCACGAAAATCCAGGAGTTATTCTCTATGAGCAACACTTCGAGCTCGTTGGTTTCTCCGGTCAAGATGGTTCTACTCGGCCGCAGGGCACGTAAGATGGCGAAGTATTCGCTGGTCTTGTTCATAATCATTCTCACTGTTCTCGGCTCGATCGGGAATTGGCTGCCCGGACTGGCAACTACGTTCGCTAGTTTGTTCCCATCACCACGTTCATCCTCACAAGCTCAATCATGCCCGACACTCCCAAGCGCGACGTTAGATGTCGGACAATGCTCGTCAATTGCGAATAGTCCCGGGTCGAATACTCCAAACTTTGTGGGCGCTGACCCGGTTCCAAATCTATCTCTTCCCAGAACGGCTCTGTCAAGTCTTTCATCGCTGATTAGCCAAGGTGGAGTTGTTCAAGATTCGTACCAGAACCTCACGTTGTACAACCTGGAAATCTCAATGAGACTTCTTGGCGGGTCCAACCCGCACGATCAGATCCTGGGATCGGACCACAGAATACTTAGCCCGTTGTCGTTCTGGACAGTCCAGGCGAACGATTCTGGCCAGATGATCACACTCAACCCCCTGACATCAGACTTCACACTTCTTGGGACAAACTCAAGCGGCACAAGCGTCGCCCGAACAATGCGAGTCGCCTCGGGACAATACTCGGGGATATTCGAGATCGTTTACACGGTAACACCAGCAGGGCCGCTGAAATGGGATCTCTCGTTCACTCCTAATGTCAGCGGAATCTATCAGATCACCTATTCCTGGCATCACTCTAGCCAAGATTCCGCTCTCCGAGCTCGCGCGAAATCCTTCGTTGTCAGCTATAGCCTTGAAAACCTAACCCTCGACTGGGGAGACATCCCTGCAAGCTTCCCAACAACGCCAACAATCTCACACAATGAATTTTCACTTGCGGTCTCTCTGGGAACCGTCGCAGCAGGCCACCAGATTATGATCGACCCAACAATCGCCTCCAACGTGGGTTCAGGCGCGACTGCCTTCACATTCCAACGCAAGATCGTCTACAACTCACAGAGCGGTTACTATTTCGCCTTCTACCACAACGGGCAGACTGCCGGGTATAGTTCGTCCCCAAATGGAACCACATGGTCCGCCCAACAATCAATGGCTCCTGGGTGGCCTGGCTACAACTCCACCGACTTTGAACTCTCTGTGCTTAGCGTTGGACAAACAATAACCGTAGTTGCTGGGGAGAGTTCTCTGGCCGGTTGTCTTGGAAATTGTATAGTAGGTGTTCATCCGCATATTGTCTACGCATCGGGCACAATGTCTGGAGGAAGCATAACATGGCAACCAACCCATTACGTGGGAGCTGCCAATCCTACATGTTCGAGCAACGGCAGTGTCTTCTGCTACATTACCGCCGGATACAGGTACGTTAGTGCCACCTTTAGTTCAACCGGAACATTTGTCTTCTCCTACAACTACTTCGAGATTCATCAAAACGACACGCAGTTTTGTGCTAGCATCAAAGATCTCTTTGAGGTTAGCAATCTGTACATGAATTACAGCGGCAACATTTTGGAGCCGCAAGCCGTCAATGGCTGCACCGGCACAGGCTATACCAACCCACCATTTGCGGCTACTAATAATGACAGGTCGATACTGATTCCGGCAGATACGAACGGAAAAATCCGAATTATCTATCAATATGCAGGGTCGCATTCCGCGCCTACTCTATATTCCACGTGGTACGACGGGACGACACAAGGAACAACAGACACGCTACAGTCCACGGTTCCAGACAACGATCAGTTCTCCGCAGTCGCAGACGCCAACAATGGACAACATTTGGTATACACGCTGACCAATGGCACTGTAATCTATCAATATCGCGGATCAATAGGCAGTCAATGGACCGGCCCTGCCAGCGTTTTTGGGGGCCCCGTAGTAGCCAACCCCTCCGTATCCGTGGACTACTCCACTAACAACATCTACGTCCTCGGAATAACACCAGGAGCCCCAGGGTTCTACTACGTGATTATGAAGAGCAAGTCCTTGAACCAGAACTGGTCTGACCAGCAGGCGAGCTATCCAGTCACAAGTAGAACGAGTGCCGCCTACTTGTCCTCTGCCGCCATTTCTGCAAGCGCAACGAACGCGGCGCAGATAGCAGCAATATGGACGAACGGAACGAGTCCCAACTTTAACGTAGGGTTTGCCTCCATCCCAATACAGACGGTCTGGTCGCCATACGCAACACCTCCATTGCCATGGGACGGCAATGGGCTCGCGCCATATGGTCAATATTTCTCCAATCTCGGCGAATACGTCTCTCCGAGCACGGGCATGCTCACAATTCGTCAGACAGATCTGTCCGTATCAGGCCGAGGAATCAATCTAGCGATAGCTAGAGTGTATACAGAACCCTCCAGCTTTGCTGGCGGAATTCCCTATCTCTTCGACGCATACCCGTGGGCACCACTGGGAGACGGTTGGCAGCTCAACTTTCCCTGGATGACCACAACCGCTCATCCGTCATTCCTCCATGTGTCCGATGGACAAGGCTACATTATTCCATCAAGTTTCTGGGTCGGTTCTACAGCAACTTTCGAAAACCATAGGGGCGAGAACTTCCGACTTGTCAGATTCGTCAACGGAACAATCGTATTGTATGACAAAACAGGTACAGCCTACAGCTTCGGCACGAGTCCTACAGTCCCCAACCATGCTCTGACAACAATCACAGACTCAACCGGAAACAACACGATCAGCTTCAACTACGCCAACAACCTGATTTCATGCATCTCCGACACCCTTCAAAGAGCGTTCTCATTTTCATACTCAGGAGGCTTTCTACAGAGGATGAGCCAAGTCAACGGAACCTGTAGTAACCAAGGATCAGTCATCAGGAGCATCACTTATGGCAACAATGGAGCAAGCCTCACGTCTGTTACGGACCCCGCGAACAGAGCAACGTCCTTTCTGCCTGGAGCTAACGCATGGCTCATTTCCAAAATCACCTATCCAACTGGCTGGTACGATAACTACACTTACACCACAAGTACGCTAGGAACACAGGCGATGACCTACAGAGTGTCTCTGCAACAGGTCGTCGCAAGTCCAACTTCGACCATACGCCAGTTCCGTTATACCTACACCCAAGGTGTCGGTGATCAGATCACCAATTCAACCGTGGCAAGCTACAACGCGACCACGATTGCAAGCTACACCAAGTACTCATTCTCGTTTCTTGGAGACTTCAAGAACGTGACAGACGCAAGTGGCAATCTCCTAAGTGGAGACGAACAATTCTTCAGTGTCAACGGAGAGATTCCAAGAGATGTCATTCTGGTCAGCGATGGACATGGACACATCGGGAGCTACACCAACTACTACAGCTACGACCTGTGGGGCAACCAGATCTACAGCCGCCAAGCAATCAGTTCCCTATCGGCACCATCATCTCACGAAAACTTCAACTCATATTATAACGACGGAGAACCTCCAGCATTCGCAGCCTTCCAGGATAGCTTTAGCAATAACCAAGGAACCGCACCGGACAATTCGTGGAACGTCACGGGCGGTAATTGGCTGGTCAGCAACGGTATCTTCAACGGCACTGAAACAGTCGGCGAAGAGGCAACGATGTTTGCTTGGGCCGACATCGGAAGACCCGACATTTCAATTCAGACTCAGCTTTATGTTGCAACCCTGGTAAACAACACAGGATCAAGAGTCGGAATCCTAACTCACTTCCCCAAGACAGGCTCATACAAATGGGGACTCGTGTTCTACAACGGCGGGCTCTACCTGCTTGATGAATGGAACGTATGGTTAGCAGGAGTTACCTGTCCTCTCTCAACGGGATCATGGTATACTCTCAACATGACCGTTAGGGGGTATTCAGCAACCGGCTGGGCGAGCAGGCCCGGACAATCGTGCACAGTATCAGGAACTTTCTCCGCCAGCAGCCCGGCGGCAGCTGGAACCGCATTCGGATTATACGCCGGAGGTTATTCAGCGCTCTTCGACGATGTCAGAGTTGTGACGACGGTATCCGGATTCACCAACTCGTTCCTCCAGAACGGTGCCCCAGGTCCCATAGGGCTGAATACCTGGCTCTCAACCACGAAACCGCCCGCGTCCGGGTGGAATACCAATACGAACTGGCTACCGGCTGCTAGCTGGGGTCAAGCTTACGCATCACAAGACTACGGAAAATCACCATGGAATACTACCACAGGATGGCCTGACAGCAACTCACAGTGGATCTGGACGACGCCGGCGGCAAACGTTTCCGCCTCCTTGAACCCAGTCTGGCTAAGGCGTATCTTCACAGTCACAGCAACTACAAGTCTGAACGTGTCAATAACCTGCGACGATTCCTTTGCACTATACTTGGACGGCTCTCAGTTGGGCACAGGAAACAACTGGCATCAGGTCTATTCATTCACCGCTTACGCCGGCCCCGGAGTGCACGTTCTTGCAGTAAACGCAACTAATACCGCCGGGCCAGCAGGACTTTTGGTGAGCGCGAAGAACGCTGGCACCGGACAGGTCATTTTCCGAAGCGATGCGACCGCCGGACCACAAATAGGAGCTTTAGCGGGAACCGCTCAGCTTCAGAACGGGATTGGTTCAGTTCCTATGGAGACCTACTACGGCTACTACCCATGGGGCGGGCTGAACCAAACAAGGCAACTCTACGAATCAGGACAGATTGGCCTAATCTTGACCTCCGAGAAAGACACCGGCGGAAACTTCGGCACCGCACTTACTAGTAATCCTATCTCAGTGGTTCCCAACGAGGGAATAGTAATCGTCAGTCAGCTGTCTGTAATATGCTGCTCAATAAACGACCCGCCCTTCCCTGGACCGTGCGATGTTGTAATTTCGGACACACTTGGAATCACTTTCACGTTTGAGACCGAGACATGGACTGCAGCAAACGGAGGTGTTGGCCAATGTCTTTGGGCGGGAATCGCGAGAAGCTTTGCGACTGGTACCATATCTCAAAGTGGTTTTGGTTATTCTGCGATGCAAATCTTTGGCTACAGCAACGTCGGTGGTTTTGGAACCGCCGCCGGAGATAGCAGCTGGCAAGAAGGAGGGACCTTCCTTTATGGATGGCCATTTACCGTAGACTTGGCTCTAACTCTCCAGAATTCTAAGAGTTCAATAGTTGGATTCACTGAAGCGGGAAGACCGTGCACGACAGGAGCGACTTTCTCGTTCACACCGCAAAGCACAGGATTGGTACGAGAACAGACGGAGTCATACGCTGGTTCCGTTGGAGCGTTCTATTGCGGCACCAATCAAACGGTTGCTTATGGTGGCGATGGCGAAGATATCGTAAATCCCGCCGGTCCAAATACGGTTCTTCACTATAAGACCACAATATCGAGTAATGTGCCGAACGGTTACTGGACCGCTGTGGCAGTCGAGCTCATTCCTATTACTACTCCTTCAAGTCCCCAGTGGATCACTACTTCTAGAACATATGATCGCTTTGGAAACCCTGTCTCGACAGTAGACGCTAGAGGGAACTATACCTACTTCAACTACTCCACCTTGTATCAGAATGCGTATCTGACCAATGAGACTCAGGTGCTGAAGCCGGGCAATACTAAGATCACTCGTTTGTACAGCTACAACTTAACGATGGGGTCAATGTTATCCACCGTAGATCCCAACGGCTTCAACACCACATACCAATACGACGTTCTGGGACGAGCAACCAGAGTGAATAATCCGAACGGCCTAGGATTTACAGCATATACGTACAATGACCAGGCCAACTATGTTGACATCACGAACGAAAACGGATGGCATACGCGACAGGTCTACGACGGCCTTGGACGATTAGCAATTACCGAGAAGTTCCTAGGCAGTACCAGTTACAATGAAACCTATCGATACAACTGGCAGAACAAGAAGACAATGTACAAGGATCCACTGGGCAACACGTACACTTACACCTATGACCTTCTCGGAAGACTTTCTAATACGACAAAGCCAGACCAAACCGCGGTCAGGCGGTTCTACAACGATACCGGTTCTTGGGTCCGTATTGCAGATGAGAATGGTAATTACCAGTGTTCTGTCCTTGACAGAATGAATCGACTCATCTCAATAGTTGAGAATGCCTCAAGCAATTGCCAAGCTGGAATCGTTTCAAACTACTACTATGATGAGATCGGTGATCTTACCCAAGTAATCAATGCAAACCAGAAATCCACGACATATGCAATCGATAATCTAGGTAGGTTGACCAAGGTATACTTCGCCGATGCCACAGCTCAGTCATACACCTACGACAATATCGGGAACGTTATTAAGAAAGTGGACCAGAAACAGTACTCGACATTATACTCCTACGACTCGATGAACAGGCTCAGCATAGTAAGTTACTGCGGCCCTCCCGTAACAGGAACCACAATCTCCAGCGCAAGCTACACCTATGACAAAGATGGAAATCTGGTCAAGCTACAAAACAAGAACACGACTCTCACAAACACGTACGACGCGCGAAGCAGGACCCTCTCCGAGAAGTACGCCGTCAATACAAACGCAACCACTGTTAATCTGGGTTGCGTCGGAACCGGCCTGCCGACTACAAGTGGAAGTTCTTTGACCTACACTATCAGCTATCGATACAACGGTGAGGTCATGGCGAACATGACCTACCCAGATGGACTAGTTGTCAAGTATGCTTATGACGGGCTCGGCAGGGTCACGACAGCCTCCAAGTCAGGAAGCAGCACCAACTATGCCACTTTCACATATTACAACTGCCCATGCGCAGAGAGGATCAAAGGAATCGGCTTTGGCGATGGGACAGTGGCAAACTACACCTATGACAGTCTTACCAGACCCTCAACCATCAAAGTTGTAAGTGGTAACACACTACTCCTCAATCTCTCATACACTTATGGGAACACTGGAACCGTTTCGAGCATTACTGGTAAACTGAACGGCGCGTCGATAAACGAACAGTACACCTACGATCAGCTCAATCGTATTGTTGGCTCCACTCTTATCGATGGGGGAACAACAAACACCCTCAGCTACAAGTATGACCGTGTAGGCAATAGGCTCAATCAGACGCTCAATGGGGCCACAACGAGCTATACTATCAACCAGGCAAACAATGAACTCACCGGCTCATCTGTAACCGGAACGAGCATCGCCAGCTCGTACGACCCTAACGGGAACCTCGCTACTAGCAACGTGACCACCCGAAGAACTGTCAACTGGAAGTACGCGTGGAGCTTTTCGAATCAGCTAGTCCAGGTCAGCAGCAACGGTGCCGTACAGGGAACTTATGCTTACGATGGAATGGAGAGAAGAGTCGAATCTATCGAATCTTCTACCACGTTCTATGCTTACCTTGGAACTGAGACACTATACGAGAGCGTCGTCAGCGGAGCCAAAACTGACTATGTCTATGCAGCCTCCCTAAGGATCGCAAAGGTCTCTGGAACTACTACAAGCTACTATCATCCCGACGCTCTCGGAAGTACGAGGCTAGTCACGACCACCGGCAATAAAGGCGTGACAGTGGTCTTCTCTGATAACTACCAACCCTATGGCCAAGATAACGGAACACCAACCGGCTCGGAGACCTACAAGTTCACTGGTAAACCCTACAGCACCGCGTCAAATCTATACTACTACTACTCGCGCTGGTATAATCCCACGATTGGACGCTTCATTAGCCAGGATCCCAAAGGGCCGAAACTAACGATCCCAGAAACATTCAATCAATACATTTACGTAAGCGACAATCCCACCATCAACATAGACCCCACTGGAGAAGACTGGCTTAGCATACTATCATCCGTTGGAACAACCCTCTGGAACGGGCTACAAGCAGCCGGAAACACGATCGTGCAAGGCGCGCAGACGGCAGGAGACTTCCTGGTCAATAATGTGCATCTTGGCGGGGTCGGCAACAGCCTCTCCAAGAATGGGAACCAAGTGGTCGACACAGCCTGGCATGGGCTTCAGACCATTGGAAACATATACTGGAGCAATACTGTGGTGACCGTGAACGGAATATGGAACGGGCTGAAGACTCTAGGAAACATCTACACCGCCAACACCCTTGCGGTCCTTACATTGATGTACAACGCGTATGTCGTTGCTCCCATCGTTGGATGGAACAGCCCCGATAGAAACGTGAGAACCTACTATCGATGCGGAGTTTCGGCAATCCTTATCGGATTAGCAGTAGCTGGCGTGGCGGATGCACCAGCCGCAGTTGATGGCGCGGAATGGATCACTGCCATGGAGGGCGTCGGTGACATTGCGGACGAGATCCCATGGATCGCTAGTGGAGGTCTAATTGGAGGCCTGTTTCCGGTGTTCGGCTACTACCCTGGAATACCCGAGCTTATCCATATGATAGGAGAGGTCGGACCAGATGCGTTCATTGGTTGCGGGGAGGGCATCGCCAGCTACCTCTAGCAAAGAACCAACGAGTAACAAAACTCTTCTTAATGCATCCTCATCCATTCTTGGAAGAGCGAACATGGATGGAAGACTATGACAATCAGGTCCTGCAGCAAGCACAGGATCTTTGCAAAGTCCTAAACTTAGTTTATCAAGCCAAACGAATACTTTGGATCGATCCGTTTTTTAGCCGCAAGAAAATCGGGTCGGACGAGTGTCGCTTTGGTCTCGACGTTGTAGCCTTCCCTGGGTGGATGAGGAAGAGACTGGAACCAACGGAGTGGAGACCTCTTATCGCGTCCTCCCTCATCTTCCGTAAGCTATTGGCCCGACAGATGCCATGGGGAGTCTGGCTGACAGCATTCGTTACATTTTGGATCATGGTCATAGGCGGAGGAATTCTTGGAACCCTCTTCGGCAGCAATGCCCGCATTCCATTCCTGTTTTATACCCTATTTGTTGCTGTGCCGTTTCTTGCGAACAGAGTAAAGCAAGCTTGGAAGAAACAGTCGCTGAAAGCTGATCTCTTATCAACGAAAGTCGTTGAGAAGGAAGCGTTCCTGTCAGTACTGCGGAAGATTGACGGAATGGGGCTAAAGGACGTCATCCACACGGAGAAAAGAGGCTTGAGCCGTCACTTCTCGAGCAAGCCAAGCGTGGCTGAGAGAATTTCCTATCTCTCGCGCAGTGTGTAGCGGAACCGCTGCACAACGAGATGTCTCCAATCTCGGGTTCGTATCTCGCTAGGTGGGACGAAACCATGAATGAGACGGCGAAGTAGCAACATCAAGCCCTGAACTTGGCTTCTCAAAGATGGAAAAATGACGCTTCTAAAATACTTAAACAACGAAGTTCCCGCTTAGTAACTTGCTTACGCAGTAGTTAGGAAGATCACGAATGATCACGCTGCGCACCACGAGTGTACTGCGCTTCGGCAAGCAAATCTCTGCATCGACTCTATCATCTTCTTCCTCGCAGGCTGGCGCCAAGCCCGGATAGCCTGCATAGCCCCAGACTCCACACCCGGAGGCTCAGGATCACGCATAGAAACCGGTGTTCACGAATATTTCCCAAGAGTGGAGACAATAGTGAGAAGATTTCAAGGGAGCCGATCATGAAGAGTAGAATCATTCTCGTTATACTCGGCGTAGGCATCATGATCGGAGGATTCAGCCTCCCTCTGATTCCTGGAACTGTAGGATGCAACGATCCAAGCGGCTGGTGCCAGTCAGACGCAGTTTTCACTGGATTGGTCGCTGCGATAGCAACAGCTGGGGTCTGTGTTGTCATGATAGGTCTGAAGCGACGGAACTAGATTCTGCGCAACGAGATCAAGGCATTCCGAGGGGCCGTAAGCCCGTGAGCGGTTTTTCCACGGATGGTTCGGCCTTGAAGGACAGAATTATCCGCGTTGCGCTCGGAGCAGCAATTTGTTATAGGGACCGTTTTCGGTCCTTTTGTTTGCCTCATCACTGGCTCCGTCCTCTATCCTTCCATTGATCTTTCCAAAGTGCAAGAGCCACAGAACCGACCGGTAATGCTAGATAAAAGCCGAGACCCAGAATCCGGCGTACCGATCCTACCTCGTCGCGTATCTCCAAGAGATAAGGCCGAAGACCGTCAAGCAAACTATCAGGAAAGTATTCGATAATCAAGCGCATCAATATTCACAATAGTTTCTGGCCAGATTTTTCTTCTCCTCTCTCACACATCTACGTCGAGACACCACTAGCGGGTCCCATGCAGACCATAGACTACCCAATCTTCTGCCAGCACTGCCAAGAACCCACCTATCACGAGATCCGATACCGATCCAACAACACGTTCATCGGCAGAGTATTAGTCTGTCAGGATTGCGGCGAGAAGATCCTCCAGCCGCTAGGCTCCGGAACGGAGTGCCAAGACTGTTGACCCGGATAGCAGACATGTGGCTGCTGGATCTGCGAGAACCTCCAGAAGAGAGCGGCGACTGGTCTAGGCGAGAGCGTCGAACCAGTAGGGTCCCGCCCAAAAAGGCTGTGACACATAGGACCCAAACGTGCCGATTCAGGAAGTGAAACCTAGCCAGTCCCCAAGGGACAATGGGAGTGATTCCGATCCACCTTTATGCTCGCGAATATGACACACGCACATCCCACAGCTATCAATAATAGTCAGAGTGAGTCCAGAGTCTCTACTAGAGAGGAGTTTGTCCGAGCCCTCGCCAGCCCGTAATACAGCTTTTCAGGTTGATGGTCTCGAAATATTTCTAATCACTTCTAATATGGAGATAAAATAAACGGCCCTTCCCCCAGCAGCAACATCTAGATCCTTGAAACTGTCACGACGGGTTTTTCTGATAATCCTCATCGCAATTATCGCTGGTATTGGAGTCGTCACGGGCCTAGTCTTAGTACCCAGTTCTCCAGGATTCCCGTATCTGAGCCCAACCTACCAAGCGGAGAAGGCCACCTTCCAGTCACAGTCACAAAACAGTCTCGGGACAATCTATGAAGTCTGGTACATCCAACCCATAATCGGAGAAATGAACACTTCTCTAATCGTATATCTATCAGCCAAATCTCCTAACACACACTTCTACGCAGTTTCGACGGTAGGAGTCAATTCTCCTTACGGAAACTTCAGCGCAACAATCGGTACTAGCAGGACCTGGCTGGCGCTTCCAGCTGCCTCCTGTCCTGTAACGCCTGATCCAACCTTTACGGACCTGGTTGTTTTACATGCGGATTCGCCGCTCGGCGACATTGTCATCACCTTCCACTGCACCCAGGCTCCTGGAACAGTCGTCCTCGGAAACCCCCACATAATCATCTCACAACTCGGACACTCTACGACATGCGCCTACAACTTGTCCATAGGGCCCGCCATCTATGTCAACGGTATCAACGCGACGATATGGGTCCATAACATGGACGGATGCAGTGTCACACTGACCCACTACTATGTCATGGACACGCAAGGCGACGTCTACTCAAAGCTCAACTGGACAGCTCTAACCATCCCTCCAGGCCCGGGGGTTAGATTGACAGTTTTGATAGGATCAGCATGCACATCATGTACTCTAACTGGCAACTCATTCTCTTTCCAGTACGTGAACCGGTATGTCGTCCTCTTCGTAATGGCAAATAATGTGCAGTTCCATCAGACCACGGGCACGTCGTCAGGCAGTGAATCCCTGGCCACTAACAGTTGGGCTTTCGTGTCCAGCACGAACGTAACGCTGTCGTTGCAAAACCTTGGCTCGACCGCGATTACCTTTCTCTCCTACAGTATCAATGATACGAGCGGAAACATCTGGAAGAACTCGGCATGGAACGCTGGACCCATCGCTCCCGGAGCAACGTACACTGCGAACATTGCCATTGGATATGGTCCCGGTGGCTGTGGTAGCGCGTGCACCTATACTGGAACACCCGGCGCATTCAACACATTAGCTCAAGGCACTTGGTACAATGTGAAGCTCGTGACAGCACTCGGCACCACCTTCACTATAGGCTTCTAAGAGAGAAGCGGGGAAGGTGAGGCAGCGAGAGCGTGGCCTATCTGATTTGACTGTGAACTCGTCTCAGCCAGTAAATGGAACTTCCGTCTCGCTTATTGAGCTGTCTGACTGACTGTCGCGGTTCTTCTTATATGGAATTCGCTTAGCAGAGCCAGAGCAACGAAAAGAATTGATGTGGTGGTGAGGACGCTAGCATGTCGCTAGGAACAACTAGGGCTTCTTCAGTTCGTAGCGCATCCACAAGATTGCTGCTACAGCTACAGGAATTCCGATTATGACTAGACCCCATTCTAGTATTAGAATCGCGGAATTCACTACGTAGTCCAAGGTAAAGGTTGCAATAGGAATGTTCCAGTTGCCGTCGAGATAGACTTTGATGCAGAACGCGATGAAGAACAACAGTCCGCCTCCGCCTCCACCCCTGCTCGTCCGTGAACGCTTGCGAAAGAGGCGATATCCTCTCCGTTCGTCGACGGGTATTCTCTTCCACCACAGCCGCCAGCCTAGGAATCCAGCTACGATTACGGGGATTCCGATCAAGAGGAGTTCCCAGAAGATCGCGTTGAGAATGAAGTTCACCAGGTTGGCCATTGTCCAGAGGCCCAGGGTCCTAGGCACTAAGCCGGTTGATTGTGCGTTTCCTGCGAACCACCAGAAGACATAGACTGCGCCCACAAAAGCCAAGATGCCCGCAGCTACAAACACTGCAACCATGGTCCAATGCTTCCTCATGAATCCCTTC
>WNGM01008420.1_pt1 | contig 12717 bp, 28 predicted proteins | sample 5400571 | NCBI WGS metagenome assembly WNGM01 (sample SAMN13153378, study PRJNA577476) | soil metagenome | isolation source: 100 cm soil or saprolite under Garry oak tree replicate 2 | place: USA:California | collected 2016-06-15
TCCTGGGTCCCCTCCGTCCCGGGGAGCGGTCCGGATGGGTGTGACGGAGGGGACGAGGGGGTGCCGGGCTCCGCCGGGGGCGTCACGGCGGAGCCCGGGTGCGCGGCGGCCGGGGCCTGGCCGGCGGCCGCGCGCTGGGTCCCCCCCGGCTGGGGGGGCCGGGCCGGAGGGGACGTCTGGGCGGGCATCCCGCCGCAGGGTGACGGGATGCCCGCGTCCGGGTCCGCCGCCGTCATGGCCGCCGCGCCTGCCTTGCCCGTGTTCACGCGGGGACTGCCTGTGCCAGGCGCTGCCCGATCAGGTCACGCCACGCGACGGTGAGGGCGGCGGTCTCATCATCGTCGTCACCCTGGAAGCCGTGCGCGACGTCGGCGGCGCTGTAGTACAGGCCAAGACCCCGGACCGTCCCCACGTAGCTGCCGAGCTGTCTGATGACGCAGTTGCGGTCAGAGTCGATGTCCAGCCGGCCCAGGTCGATCAGCCGCCACCAGCCGGGCCGCTTCTCGTCCAGCAGTGCCGCGCCTCTCTCGACGCGCTCCGTGATAGTGCTCAATGTCCCGCTCCTTTCTACCTGCCGCCGGGCCAGGCGGGCTCACCGGGGCCGTACTGGCGGACGATGTCGTTCCACGTCAGGGTGTCCTGCCAGCCGAGCGGGGCGCCGTCGCGGGGCAGCCCGGGCGGGGTACGGGTGCGCTGAGACAGCGGCGGCAGCGGCGGCAGCGGCCGGACGGGCCGCCAGGTGTCCTGCAGGGCCCAGGCGAGGAACCCGGCGGTGACGGCCGCGATGGCGGCGGCGGCCCAGGGGTTCACGGGCGCCTCCCGTCTTGTCCGGACCGCGCGATGGCCCGGCTGGCCCGCCGGGCGCGCAGTACCCGGATGGCGGCCAGCAGGGCGGCCCAGGCGGCGATGATGGCGGCGGCCCAGGCTGCGGCGATCATCGCCGCCTCCGTCTCTTCAGCGCGCGGTCTATCCAGCCGAGGCCCGTGCAGGTGACGGCCAGCAGCACGAGGGCAACGGCGACGGCGGCCCAGAAGGCCGGGTCCGGGGTCACGATGTCCCCCCTGCCTCATCCGGCCGCAGGTTGTACGTCTGGTAGTCATCGCAGTAACCGGGGCATCCGCAGCCGCCGCAAGCGAAGCAGTGCTGGTGGCGGCACTGCCAAAACCCCTGGTAGTCGTAGCATTCCTCATCGCAGGCGTGGTCGCACGGCTCCCAGTCGCCCTCGGGCGCGAGTTCGCCGGGGGTCACGACGGCCGTCCCCGGGTCGCGCAGTCGGGCTCGGGGGCCTGCCGCTGCCACCCGCGCCAGATGGTGACCAGCTGGAGCGCCTCGGCCAGGGTCAGCAGCTCCCCGTCGGCGGGTGCCCGGCGGCGCAGCAGGCAGCGGACCCTGAAGCGGGCCCGGCAGATCAGCTCAGCCATGGGTGGCCTCCATCCGCTTCTGCCACCTGGCGATCTGCACCTGGCCGACGCGGGCGCGGTGCCCGTCGCTGGTCTTGGTGAAGGTGGCGAGCATCTCGTGTACGAGGGCCTCGAGGTCGGCGACTCTGGCTACGACGTTGCTCACGGCGTCGATGCAGAGCGACACCTCGGCCTCGTCGCCGTCATGCGGGTCGAGTTTCGCGATGACCGCGTCGGCGAGCATCCGGTATTCGCAGCGCTCGTCACTGTTCGACTCGCAGGTGCAGTCTTCGTTGGGGTAATGGGCGACGTCAGCCATCGCCGTCACCGTCCTGCTCGCGCCCGGCCATCCAGGCGATGAGGGCGTCGCGGTCGCGCTCGCCGTTTTCGTTGACGAACTCGTCGAGCTTCTTGATGAGCTTCTCGGCTTCGGCGCAGGACAGGTTGGCGCTGGACCGGCCGTCTTTGGGTCCGGTGAGTTCACGGCCCGTGATGACTTCGGCGATGGCGAGTTTCTGCTCCCGCTCCCCGCTGCCGAACCCGAGCCCGGTCAGCATCGTGTGCAGTTTCTTAAGTTGCCCGTTGAGGGCCGAGCCGGGCGCGTTGTCCGGGGGTGCCTCCGGCCCGGCCGCCGGCTCCTTCCCGGCAGGTGGACCCGAAGGTGCCGGGCCGGAGGCGTCCTCGTGCTGCGCGGCGGCCTGGCGGCCGAGGTCTTCCACGTCGACCGGGGCGCCAGCGGTCTTGAGGAGCCTGGCGCGCTGGGTGATGCGGTTCTGGATGTGGTCCTTCTGCCGCCGGGTGCATTGCCCCTCGCGGTAGGCGAGGTCGGCGTCGACGTACAGCGCCCTGCCAACCTCGACGTCGGTGAAGCTGAAGGCCTGCTCGAGCGCCTGCTCGTACCAGGTCGGGCCGTCGTCCTGCGGCACCGGGCTTTCGTCTTCTTCCCGGTCGGTGAAGATGCCCCCGGCGGCGGTGGCGTCGACGACGGCACCCACGATCGCGCGCTTTTGCGCCCGCTTCATGAGCGCGTTCCAGTCCGCCCGGTACTCACCGAGGTTCTTCCACTTGGTCGGGTTGGCCACCCGCCTGTCCTTCTCGGCCCACATCCGCTCTTTGGCCTCGGCCTTGCACTGGACCTCTTCGGCGGACTGGTAGAACTTGCTCTCGTCGTAGTCGGCGGTTCCCTCGCAGGTGGCGAGGATTACGGGGGTTGCCGTCTTGAGTCCCCTGCCGACTTCGGCGCGGTAGGTGATGCCGTGCTTACGGCCATCATCGTCTCGCTCAACTTCGGTGCGTTCGCAGATGCATTCGAGGCGGAACCACTGCAGGAGCTTCTGCGCGCCGGGCCGCCACAGGCTCTTCTCGTCGCCGCCGGTGCCGGGGATGTGCCCGTAGTCGGTGCCTTCGCGGAGCACGGCGGCGGTGCACAGGCGCACCTGCTCGTCCAGGGCCTTGGCGGCCTCCGGTGTCATGACCATCCCCGGCTGGTATCCGGCGACGGCGGCTGGCTGGTAGGTGTCTAGGTCGGTCATCGGAAATCCTCCCCGATCTGCGCCGCAGCGCAGTCGTGCGCGCTGATGAAGTCGTTCAGGTCTTGCGGGGTGCCGCAGAAGTCGAAGTACAGGCCGCAGTCGCCGGGGCACCGGATCACGCCCTCGACGTGCCATCCGGCGGCGCTCACCGGCCATCCGGCGGCACTCACCGGGCGGCCTCCTGTATCGCCCTGTCGCAGGCCCTGATGGCGGCCTGGTGCTTATCGCGGGCCGCCTTGACCTGCTCCCGCCACTGCCGGTTGTGCTCGCAGTCCGGGAAGGCGCGCGCGATCGCGTCGTACGCCCGCCAGGCCGCCTGCCGGGTGCTCTCAAGCCCGTCGAGGCCGGTCACGGCGTCACTCCGATCGCGTCGTTCCACCCGGCGGCGAGGCGGCTGTCCTGCGGCAGCGTGAGGGTGACGCCGCCGAGCGCGGTGGCGGCGGTGAGCGCGAGCGTGGCGTGCACCTGGGCGGCGGCCAGGAGCGCCATGTCCCACCGGCTTTCTTCATCCGGCGGATTGGCATCGGCCAGCAGCACCTCGGCCTCGCGATAATGTTCCGGCCCGGTCATGAGAACCTCGCGGGGGTCGGGTGGATCCATCCGGTGCCGGGGACGTGCCGCCAGTCCATGGGGCAGCGCAGCGTCTCCGCGAGCGTGGCCACTACCGTCTGCGTGCACGCGCACCTGGCGGGCTCGCCCGGCCAGGGCATCTGCGGCGGCTCCCAGGCCATGTCGGCCAGCTCCCGGTACCACTCCCACCCGGGGCAGGTGTCCGGCATGATCTCGGCGGTCATCACGCGCCTCCCCTGCCGCTCGCGGTCCGGACGGCGGTGACGATCTGCTCGGCCAGCGACCGGAGCTGGCCGTCGTCCGGCATGACCGAGTGCCCCTCGTAGTCGAACCGGAAGATCGGCCACCGCTGCGGGCCGAATCCGAGTGCGCCGGCGTCGATCTTCGGCGCGAGCACGTCCAGGACCGCCTCGACCTGCCGGCCGGCGTCGTGCCCGGCCATCACGCGCCTGCCTCCTCATGCCAGGCCGCGGCCGGGTCGTCAGGGTCGAGCCAGGGCACGCCGGCGGCCCAGCCGCCGTCCCAGCCGCCGGCCGGCTCCCACGGCCGGTCGGACTGCCGGGTCAGCCAGTCGGGGCGGGGGCCGAGCAGGTGCGCCGAGCCTTCCCGGCCGGCCCGCGCGATGACCGACCGCCCGTCGAGTTTCTCGCCGCTCTCCCGGATCTGCCCGGCGTCGTCGATCCGGTACCCCATGTCCTCGGATTCGAGGTAGGCGACTTTGAGGTCGAGGAACTGGCGGGCGCGGCGGGCCCGGTCGTCCATGGGGACGCCGGGACCCTCGGTGTTGACAGTCATCGCCCAGCCGTGCCCGGCTGCGGAGTGGGTGCGCGGCGGCTCCTCGCGTGCGGGTGCCGGGTGCCATGCGGTCTCGGCCCCGATGCCGGTGAAGTGCCCGTGCGGGTACGCCTGCCCGGCGCCGGACGCGCCGCTGAACGTGGTGCCGTCCCAGGCGCGCGGCGCGCCGGTCCTGATGATCTCGGTGGGGGCCTCGGTGTCGCGGTAGTCGCCGCGGATGGCGGGGGCGGGGCGCAGGAGCCGGGATTCCCCGGGCTTCCGCGCCGCGGCCCTGCGGGGGCGGCGCCAGCGGGCGCTCACTGCGTGCTCCTTTCGCAGTAGCCCTCAGGGCAGTGCTCGCATTCCATTCCGGTGTGAGGATGGCCGCACATGCCGCACGGCCCCGGATTCTCGCTGCCGGGCTCTTCCGGCTCGGCGGGCAGCCGGACCCACTCGGTCACCTCGGTGAACGTGCGGCCGGTGACGCGCCTCTCGGCCACCTCGTCGGCCCACGCCTTGATGATGAGTTCCAGGCCGGATGGCAGGACGGCGCGGAGGTTGAAGTAGATGACGGTCCCGCCGGCGTCGGCCTCGGTCCCCGGGGCGAACGTCACGCCGAGCGCGTCGCCGAGCGCGGCCTCGGCTGCCGCGAGGCACTGCCGGGCGCGCGGGCCGTGGGACCTGAACAGGTGGAAGATGGCCGTCTTCGCGCTGATGTACGGGAGCGGCAGGCCGGGGTGCGCCTCGACGGCGCCGAGCACCGCGCGCACGTCCCCGCCAGGTACCGGCGGGGACGCATTTTCGTGCTAGGCCGGGATCTTCTGCGCGGGCGGCACGTCCGGCTCGTCGTCTTCCATGTCGCTGATGTCCGACGGTCTGACGCCGAGTTCGCGGGCGATCTGCCGCAGGAAGGCGCGGCTGGTGGTAGTGCCCCTGACGATGTTCCAGAGCGACTGGGGGTGGCGGCCGATCCTGCGCGCGAACCGTTCCACGGCATACGTTCCGCTGTCGCGCTCCTTGATGAGCGCCTGGATCTTCAGGCCGTACGGCTGGGCGGTCGGGACGGGAGGCATGTGATGAGAATAGGAGCCATCGGGAGCTTTGTCTAGTGCAACTAGGAGAGAATTTCTGCTGTCCGGAGCTAGCCGGGTTTCTAGTAAGACCCTCGTTACGCTGCTCTTTTCCTGGTAATCTGCCGGTACTTGCGGATACCTGGCGGGTATCCGCGGGCACTTGACGGAACCTGACCGCGCGTTCACAGTCAGTACGGGGGCGGGGAAAACCCCCTTTAGATTCAGGGAGATGCGGTGGCGGCATCATCATCTGACGGCGGAAGGCGGCCCGCGGTCCGGGCCGGAGACGACAAGTGGAGCCTGCTCGGCGAGCTCCTCCAGCTGAGGCGCGAGGCACTCGGCTACCGGTACCGGCCCGGGTTCACCGCCGACCGGGGCATCAACATCCGGATGGTCACCGACATCGAGAATGCGCACCGGCCGAACACCTTCAGCCTGCCCGCCCTGCAGCAGATCGCCCGGGCCTACGCGGTCACCTATGAATCGGTGACGGCCGTCCTGAAGGGCGGCGCGGACGAGCTGGCCCCGGAGGAACCGGCCGCCCCGCGCCCCGCCCCGCCGCCTGATGCAGGCTGGCTGCCGCCGCTCCCCGACGCCGCCATCGCCGCGGCCCGCCCGTATGCCGACCTGATCTCCGACCGGCTGCTCGAGCTGGCCCTGGACGGCGTCGCGGACCCGTCCGGTGAGCAGGTGTTCGGGAAGGGCAGCCGGGACGCGCGCACGTGGGATGCCATCTCCGAGCGGTGGCCGCTGCGGGCGTGCGTGTGGATGATGGCGTACCTGCAGTCCGGCGAGGCTGCCCCCGGCCGGCAGCAGGAGGGAAACGCCGGCTTAACCCTGGCTTAATTCGCGGTAAATGTCCGGATCCGGGTAACTATCCGGCAACAGCCCGCAGGTAACGGGACGGTAACTCTTGCGCGGGGTGCCTATCGTGGCGTAAGAATCATCCCCTATGGCAAGCCCGGGCCGGGGGGCCTGACCTGGCCGGGGCCTGATGGGCGGGAGACACGATCATGGCCGGAACCGGAACGGCGGCGGAACCCGGGACGGGATGGGCGGATCTGCGGGGCGAGGTGGCGGCCGCGGTCACCGTCCTGGCCGACCTCACCGCGCAGGTCACCCGGATCGCGTGGGACGAGGAGATCGCCGGGCAGCGCGCGGCCCGGGAGTACGACCGGGGGTTCGCCGCGGGCCTGGCCGCGCGCCGCGTCCCGCGGCACCGCACCGGGCCGCGGCCGCGCTGGCTCCGCGCGGTCAGCTAGGCCGGCCGCCTCATCCGGCTAGCCGCTCGCTGAACATCGCGGCCAGCGCGGGCTTGAGCGGTGCCAGGTGCCGCCGCCAGTTCCCGTCCAGCGCCGACGCCGTCTCGGCGTCGTGATCGAGCAGGAACCGGAGATGCCGCAGCCCGTGGAGCAGGACGTCGACCACGCGCGGCACCGGCACCTCGGCCGCGCCGTGCGGCGGGGCTTTCCCGACCGCCGCGGGGAGCGCCGCGGTGACCGGCGCGGCGTCCGGCCAGGAGTCCAGCACGTACCCATCGGTCTTCACGACGGCCATGTAGGTGAGCACGACAGCCGGGCCGTCAGGCCGCCACGACGTCGAGTGGATCACCGCCACGTCATCCAGGGTCAGGCCGTGCTCGCGCAGCAGCATCTGCACCTCGAAATGCACGTCACTGTCAGCCATGACCGGCCCGTACCGCCAGGCGTCGCCGCCGCTGGCCAGCCAGATCCCTGCCTCATCGGCGGCCACCGGCCACACCTCGACCGCGATGCTCATCGGCTCAAACATCGCGGGTTCCCTTCTGCCGCTCTGCCTTGATGAGCTGATCGGCGCGGGCCTTGGAAATGCCTACCCGGTCAGCCAGCTTGGCGAGCGATAGCTGTTCTTCGTCCCGTATGCGCAGCATCTCGCCCTTCCTGATCTCCGCCGCCCTGTCGTAGAGCTGCTGGATTTCCCCGGCTAGCTGGCGGATGGCCGCCGTCTTGGCAGCCGAGCCGGGCATGGCCCTGATGCGGTCCAGAGCCTGCGATAGCGCGGTGAGCGCATCGGCTTCCTTACTGCCCTGGCTCATGATCTTCCAGCGTACAGGCCACCCCGTACGAGGGTCTAGGGGTTGACGGCTGACCGCGCGGCGGTTACCGTCTAGGACTAGACGGGCCATAGCGCCCGGACTCGCCACACAGGACGGACGCACCCTTGGACACCACTGCCGGGCGTGACGGCGACAGGCTGATCGAGCCGCGCGAGGCCGCGAGGCTGTTCGGCGTCAAGACCAAGACCCTGGGCCGCTGGCACAGGCAGGGCCTGATCGGCGCGCAGTGGACGATGGGTCACCGCCGCCGCTACTGGGAGTCTGAGGTTCGTGCCCGCGCCGCCGAGATGTCAGGGGCGGCAGCATGACGCGCCCCGTAAACACGACGAACGGCCCGGGTGCCGAAACCCGAGCCGCTCAAGGTCATGCCTCTCCCCGCATGGAAGGACAAACCGATGCCCACACTAACACCCGGCGACGACAGCAACCCCGTCCGTGCCCCGGCGTGTCCCGGCGCCATGCCCGGGCCGCACCCGTCGGAGTACCTGAGCCCGGAGGACCGCCGGTGGCTCGCCGACCTGGAGTATCACGCCGCCCTGTGGGGTCTGCCGCCCCGGTGACCGTTCCCGCGGGAGCGGCCGCTTCCCCTCCGCTCCCGCGGGAGGTGACGGCGTGAGCCTTCCCGCCCGCCGTGACCCGGCTGTGCTCGAGGGCCAGGTGGCCGGTGAGCCCGCGCGGACCGTGCCGCGGCAGGCCGCCCGCGTCATCGCCACGGCAGTCCGGCACGACCGCGCCCGCGCCGCCGGGCGGAACGCCGCCTACATCGGCATCGGCGCGGCGGTCATCACCCGGCGGCTGTGGGAGTCCCGCAGCACCGCCCGGTACGAGCGGTCGATCCGCTCGGCGGAGGCCGCCGGGGACCACGAGGCCGCCCTGGCGTGGGACGCGCAGCGGGTGAAGTTCCTGAAGGACCGGCACAACCGCCGCGCGGACCTGGTCGAGCTGCCGCTGAAGGTGTTCAAGGCGCTCCCGGGTATCGCGGCCGGGTTCCTCGGGATCCTCATCGTGATCGGCGTGCTGATGGCCATCGGCAGCCGGAACATGAAAGAAGCCGGGGCGCCCGTCAGGGCCGTCGCGCAGTTCGTGGCATGGGCCACAATTGCGTTCAGCGTGGCGTGGGGGCCGTTCCTGCTGGCGGCGCCGTGGATCGTGCTGCTGGTGCTGTACCTGGCCGGCCGGTCCTACGCGAACGCGTCGCTGACCGCCTGGGCCGTTGCCGGGAAGGGCGACGAGCAGGACCCGGGGATCGTGATCACGGCCGACACGATCGTCCTGGCGCTGCAGCACCTGCCGAACCCGGCGCTGAAGGCTGCGTTCAAGAACGACTGGCGGCCTGTGTTCCACACGCTGCCGGTCCGGGACGGCCGCGGCTACTCGGCGGTGTTCAGCCTGCCGCTGGGCGTCACCGCCGGGCAGGTCGCCGACCAGCGGCCGGTGCTGGCCCGCAACGTGCACCGCGCCGAGGTCGAGGTGTGGCCGTCGGACGCGGAGAAGTCCGGCGCCGGCCCGGCCGGGACCGTCGCGGTGTGGATCGCGGACCGCGGCGTCCTGTCCAGGCCGGCGCCGGAGTACCCGCTGCTGCACGAGGGCACCGCCGACGTGTTCGAGGGCGTGCCCGCGGGTGTCTCTCCCCGCGGCGACGCGGCTGCCGTGCCCATCGCGGGCAACAATTTCGTGGCAGGCGGAATGCAAGGCCAGGGCAAGAGCAACTCCTGCCGGGTGGTGATGCTCGGTGCCGCCCTGGATCCGCTGGCTGAGTTGTGGGTGCACGTCCTGGCGTCCAACGGCGACTTCGACGCCTATGCGCCGCGGCTGGCCCGGTATGTCAAGGGCGCCGAGGATGAGCAGGTGGCCGCCGCGGTAGCCAGCCTGGCGGAGCTGTACGAGGAGGTCGGGCGGCGCGAGGGGCGCCTGGCCGACCTGGGTGCCAAGAAGCTGACCCGCGGCCTGGCCCTGCAGTACCCGGACCTGCGGCCGAAGCTGGCGCTGTTCAGTGAGGTGCATGAGCTGTTCGGTCACGGTGAGCACGGCCAGCTGGCCGCCGACCTGGCCGCCAAGACGATGCGCCGGGCCCGCAAGACCGGCATCTGGCTCGGGTTCGACACCCAGTCCAGCCGCAAGGACGCGATCCCGCCGAAGATCGTCGAGCTGGTCAGCGTGAACTGCTGCTTCTACGTCAAGTCGTGGCGGTCCAATGACGGGTTCCTCGGCGACGGCTCATTCGCCGCGGGGATCCGCGCGACCGAGCTGCGCCCGGGCCGGGACCGGGGCACGTCCCTGGTCACGGGCGTGTCCGACGCGCAGTTCGAGCTGCTGCGCTGGTACTTCGTCGAGGTGAACGACGACACCGGCTATGACGCGGCGGCTGAGGTGATCGCCCGCGCGACCGCGGCGGTCGCGCCGGGCACGCCGGTGCAGGGCGGCAGGCCGCGGCCCGCGATCGAGTCCCGGGACCTGCTGGAAGACCTCGGCGAGGTGCTGGGCACCGAGCGGGTCAAGCTCCGTGACGTCGTCGGGCTGCTCCGCGGCCTGGCCCCGGCGTGGACGCCGTACGCGAAGATGACCGCCGCGCAGCTCCGCAAGGAACTCGCCGGCGAGGGCGTGCGGGTCGTGACCCCGGGGAATGTTCCGCAGCTTGACCCGGTCGACCTCCGCCGCGTCATCGCCGAACGATCGATCGAAGACCTAGACGAGGAGTGAGTTATATGCCGCGTCTATGCCTGACGACGTTTCCGGGGGGTCTCAGCGGCCGGATCTACCCCGCCCGAAGGCTTACCTTTCATACCTTTCTGCAGGTCAGACGCCAAGTTAGGCCGCCGCGGCGGCGCGGTACAAAACTACCCCGCCTTCTTGAGAGTTACCCTCAGATAGATCGGGTCGAGCCATGGCGTGCCGCTGGTGTTGATTACCCGCACGCCTCTCAGCTTCAGTTCATCTCGCAGCCGCACAGCAGTCATCTTCTGGTATGGCTCAAATCCTGGCGCCAGATTGCGGAGCAGTCCGATCGCATCACGGAGCTTGACGCGCTCGGCGCCGAGCACCTCGTCCAGGTCGTCGAGCAGATGGCGCGACTGGATCGGCGCTTTCGGCTTCTGGACGGCAGCGCGCCGCACCTTCGGCGCCTCCTTCTTCGGCGGAGTGCGGTCCAGGTTGTACCGGGGGTGCTCGGCGCATATCGCCCGCCTCTCGGCCACAAGCGCTGCGGCGCGGCTAGCGAACCATTCCAGAGTGATCCGCTCGACGAGCGGGAACCAGCGCCTATCCAGGTGCTGACCGAGCCTTTTGCCCAAATCGCCGGTTACGCCGATATACAGCAGATGACCCTGGCTGTCGAACATGCGATAGACCGCCTGCATGTCGGCGAGCCGTCGCGCATCCACAGCGGCGGTCACGGCGCCTCTTCCGGCAGGCCCTGCTCGATGAGCACGGCGGCGGCGGTGGACCGGGTCCACCGGTTCTGCTCGGCGAACCGGTCGAGCCGGGCCGCCACACCGGGCGACAGGTTGACCGTGACACGTTCTGTGCGGGCTGCATCCATGTGCAGCACTCTAGCGCACACCGGGCCCGCAGACGCGCGTCCCCGGAGAGGCCGGGGAAGTCACCACCGAAGGGAAATGACCATGGGCAAGATCAGCGACCTGCTAGGCAAGGCCAAAGACGAGGCCAAGTTCCTGGCCGAATCACCCAAATCCAAGGACTTCGGGAAGTCCAAGGAGGACTGGAAGGCCAGCAAGGACGCCCAGAAGGGCAGCGGCAAGGGCAAGTAGCCCCGTGGCCGCCTGGCTCCTCATCCTCGCCGTGGCCGCTGCCGCAGTGGCCGTGCTGGCCGTCCGCGCCCGGTTCCTGCCGTGGGGGCCGTGCCCGCGGTGCGCTCGCAAGGGCCGCGGCAAGGCGGGCCGCGGCCTGGGGTCCGGCGGCCAGGCGTGGTCGAGGTGCGGGCGGTGCGGCGGCAGCGGCGAGCGGATCAGGCCGCTCGCGCTGATGTGGCCGCGGCACCGGGAGGCGGCCCGCAAGCGCAAGCGGGAACTGGACAGGAGCAGGCGATGAAGGATGCCGGCACGCATCATCACGGGCCGCTGGCCGGGCTGGGTGCCGGGGCCGCCGCGGTGCTGTTCGCGTCCGTCGTGCTCGCGCTGGCCTGGCACCGGGTGGCCGGGCAGGTCAGCGCGGGCATCACGGTGCTGGTGTACGTGGCGGTCACCGCGGTGTGCGGGCTGGTGCTGGCCGCGCTGTTCTACGTGGTGCTGTGGCTGTGGCACCGGGTCCGCTACCCGGAGACCCTGGCCAGGCAGCACGCGGTCCGGGCTGAGGTCGTCCTGGACGAGGCGCCCGTCCCGCCGGCCCTGGCCACGCAGCCCGCCGCGATCGAGCCGCCCCGCTCGATCCACCTGCACTTCCATACTGCCGATCCGGCCGAGGCGGCCGCCATCATCCGCACCGCGATCCCCGGGCAGGTCGGGGACGCCAGGGGAGGCTGACGGCATGATCCTGCGGAGGGCGCGCATGGCCGCGCTCTGGGCAATCACGACCCTGGTCGCCGCGTCGACCCTGGTGGCGTTCGGGGAGTCGTACCGGGCGCTGTACCTGTGGGCGGCCCGTCATGACGTGCCCGCGGGGTGGGCGCTGGTCTGGCCCGCGATGGTCGACACGTTCGTGTGCGTGGGCGAGCTGGCGCTGTTCGTGGCGCTGGCCGACGGGTGGTCACTGCGGTCGAGGCTGTTCGCGTGGACGGTGACCCTGGCGGGCCTGGCGGCGAGCGTGGCGGCCAACGTCGGTCATGTCGCCGGGCACAGCGTCACGTCGCGGGCGACGGCCGCGGTGCCGCCGCTGGCCGCCGCGGCGGCGCTGGCGGTCGGCCTGGGCGTGCTCAAGCGCGCCACCGGTGCGACGGGCAGCGACAAGAGCGACAGCGGTGCGACACTGACGCTCTCGGGTAGCGACAAGGTGCGCGACATCCTGGCGCGCGACTGGGACACGCCCAAGGCCGATGTCGCGGAGCGCGCGGGCGTGTCGGCGCGGACGGTCGAGCGCGTGAAGCGAGAGATGAACGGAGCAGCGAAGTGAGCGTTATCCCGCCGCTGGAGTCCGGGGAGCAGGCCCTCCGCCTCCCTGAGGTCGCCGCGATCTACGCCAAGGCCCGCGGGTCCTCCCGCCCCGGCGCCATGACCGAGCTGAACCTGGCCCTGCTGCTCGCCGCCCTGCATGACGGCGGGGTTACGCTCGGGGCCTACGACGGCCGGAAGGCGCTGTGGCTCGCCGGCTGGGAACCGGAG
>WNGM01004460.1_pt1 | contig 12715 bp, 6 predicted proteins | sample 5400571 | NCBI WGS metagenome assembly WNGM01 (sample SAMN13153378, study PRJNA577476) | soil metagenome | isolation source: 100 cm soil or saprolite under Garry oak tree replicate 2 | place: USA:California | collected 2016-06-15
TCTGAAGTTACGGCCAGTTCGGTAGAGGATTCTAGGCCTGACCTGGGGTTTTGTCGTTTGGCCTGGTGGTGTTCTGGCTACTTCAAGGTGAGCGGGATCGCGGCGCCGATGAGGGTGAAGGCCTCGCGCTGGGCGCTGGTCGGCTCGGTGAGCATCGGGACGGTGGCCTGGGTGCCGGTGAAGCGGACCTGGTTGCGGGTCAGGATGGCCAGGTGTTCCAGCAGGCCGCGGAAGCCGCGGTAGGGGCGCCCGGCCGGGTCGTGCTGGTGGGAGGCTTTGGCCTGGGCGGCCGCAGAGCGGCGGGCCGGGGCGGCGGGGTTGACTTGGACGGGCGGGTTCTCGTCGGTGTAGGTCAGCGGCGCCCAGGCGCGGCGCAGGTGCCAGGTCAGGTAGCAGGCGAGCATGCAGATCAGCACGTGGGCCTTGACGCGTTCTTCCAGGCGGTGGAACACCGGCCGCAGGTCCAGGTCATCGGATTTGATGTGGCGGAAGTCCCGCTCGACGTACTTGAGGTTCTTATAGGCAGCCACCACGCCGGAGGCGCCGAGCTGGTCAGCGGGGACCGGGGTGCGCAGCACGTAGAACCCGTCCAGGGTGGCTTCCTCCTCGATCTGGGCTTGCCTGCGTTCCACGGCCAGGGTGGTATCGGTGATGGTGACGGCGAAGTGCTTGCCGGTCTTGTACTTGCTGATCACCTTGCCGACCTCGACCCCGATCGGCCCGGCGCCGGTGAGCCGTCGTGCCTGGACCCGGGCGAGGATGGGGGCGAGCAGTTTCTCGGTGGCGGCCAGCAGGTCCTCCCGCTTGCGGGCCCGCTCGGCGGCCAGCACCGGGTTGCGGCAGGCGACCAGCCGCTCGCCCGGGAAGTCCCCGGAGGTGATCTCGGCCAGGTCCTGCTGGTCAAACAGGCTGAGCTGCAGCGGGCCGTCCTCGGCCATCAGCTTTTTGATGGCGGGGGCGCGCAGCGCGGTGATCCACCCGTAGCCGTCCGGCCGCTGCGTCCCGTCCTCCAGCTGGTTCAGGGCCCGGATCCGGGCGCTGGTGATCATCCCCCGGTCCCCGACCATGACCATCTTGGCCAGCCCGAACTTGTCCCGCACCACCTTCACGATCTCGGTGAATGCGGCGGGGTCGCCGGTGTTGCCGGGGAAGACCCGGACCGCGGCCGGGCGGCCGTCCGGGTCGGTGAGCAGCCCGTACTCGATCTGCAGCGTGCCTTTCTTGCCGTCCCGGGAGTAGCCGCGGGCGGCCAGCGGGCAGTGCGAGCCCTCCAGCCACGAGGACGACAGGTCGAACAGCGCCATCCGCGCCGGGTTCGCCCCCGGTGCCAGGTGCCGGGCCGCCAGCCCCGCCTCGATCGCGTCCTGCCTGCTCGCCAGCCAGTCCATCGCCGCGTAGATGTCATCGGTGGACGCCTCGGTGACGCCGAGGTCGGCGCCCAGGGTGGTGTCGGCCCACCAGGTCAGGGTGGACAGCTTGGAGCCCGGCTTGACCACCCGGGAGATGATCAGCGCCAGGGCCAGGTCGCGCTGGCGGCCTGCCGGGCCCAGCAGCGCGGGCAGCCCCAGCTTGGCCGCCATGGCGTGCACCGCGGCGACGTGGCCGTGCGGCAGCGACCCGGTGATGGTGACCGCCTCAGCGGCGGGGACCATCTGCTGGCCTTTCAGGCCCGCGTCGATCAGGTCGATGACGTGGGCCGGCAGCGACGATAGGTTGGCGACCGTCTCGTTTTTGACCTTGCCGCCGTCGCGGTAGGTACGGCGCAGGTAGGCCGAGGAGTAGTCCCGGCGGCGGCCCTGCTTGTCGACATAACCGGTCTTGTTGACTCTGACTACGTGGACTTTCCCGCCGTCTCGCGCCATAGCCATATCTTACGGCGCGGATGTGCAGTCGCTCTACGGCAACTTCGGGCTAATGACCGTCATGGACCCTGCGACACCGGGGCTAATGGCCCGCCAATGGCCCGTGGGATAGTGCCCCGGCCTTGTGCGCAACGGTCAGCCCCGTGTCTTACACGAAGCCTGCGGCCAGCTCGCGTGCTGCGATGCCTGTCGGCCGGATTGCGACTGCGGTCGCCGCCGACCGAAGACGAAGTATGAGATCGGCACGACCCCGGCGGAGTTGACCATTGCTACCACGGGGCCCACAGCCACTTCGGACCCCGGATCTGGCTTGCTGGTCGAGCTGCTTGCAGTCCGTCAGTAGCGGGAGGACACTGCTGCCTAGGGAGCCCCGCCTGGTGCTCGCCCCCGGAAAACTGGCACTAGGCGGGGCTCCGTACACGATGTTAAGGCGTGTGACATGTGATGGTCGAGGATCTGGACCTAGGAAGTTTGGCCAGGCGCATCGCATGTGACCTGGTTTTTTCGTGGGGTAGAACTAGCGGCCAGAGCCGTTTTCGTGGCCGGAAGCAGCGGGCGCCGCCGTTTTCATGCCCGGAACTAGCGAACCGCAGTCGTTTTCGTATGTCGAAATTAACAGCCCCGGCGGGTCCCGCCCTGGGCTGGGTTCACCTACCGTTCACCTAAGCCGAAGTTACGGCTGATTGGGTCGGCAATTTGGCCCTGGCCTGGGGTTTGCCCGTTGGGGCTGTGTGTGTTCTGGCTACTTCAAGGCGAGCGGGATGGGCAGGCCGATGAGGTCGAATGCCTCGCGCTGATGGCTGGTCGGCTCGGCCAGCATCGGCACGGTGGCGGCGGCGCCAGCGAAGCGGACCTGGTTGCGGGTCAGGGTGGCCAGGTGGCCAAGGAGGCCGCGGAAGCTGCGGTAAGGGCGGCCGGCCTGGTCGTGCTGGCGGGAGGCCTTGGCCTGGGCGGCTTTGGAGCGGCTGGTGGGGGCGGCCGGGTCGGCGGCGGTGGGCGGGTGCTCGTCGGTGAAGGTCAGCGGTGCCCAGGCCCGGCGCAGGTGCCAGACCAGGTAGCAGGCGAGCATGCAGATCAGCACGTGGGCTTTGACGCGCTCTTCGAGCCGGTGCCAGACGGGCCGCAGGTCCAGGTCGTCGGCTTTGATGTGGCGGAAGTCGCGCTCGACGTATTTGAGGTTCTTGTAGGCGGTGACCACGCCGGGGGCGTCGAGCTGGCTGGCCGGGACGGGGGTGCGCAGGACGTAGAACCCGTCGAGGGCTGCCTCGGCGTCGATCTGCTCTTGCCGGCGGGTCACGGTGAGGCTGGTGTCAGTGATCACCACGTCGAAGTGCTTGCCGGTGTTGTACCTGCTGATGACTTTGCCTACGGCCACGCCGATCTCACCGGCGCCGGTGAGCCGCCCGGCCTGGGCGCGGGCGATGACCGGGGCCAGGAGCTTTTCGGTGGCAGCCAGCAGTTCGCCGCGGGTGCGGGCGCGGTCGGCGGCCAGGACCGGGTTGCGGCAGGCGATCAGCCGCTCCCCGGGGTAGTCCGGGCTGGTGATCTCGGCCAGGTTCTGCTCATCGAAGAGGCTGAGCTGCAGCGGGCCGTCCTCGGCCATGAGCTTTTTGATGGCGGGGGCGCGCAACGCGGTGATCCACCCATAGTCGTCTGGCCGCGGTGTCCCGTCCTCCCGCTGGTTCAGGGCAGCGATCCGGGCGCTGGTGATCATGCCCCGGTCCCCGACCATGACCATCTTGCCCAGCTTGAATTTGTCCCGGATGACCGTGACGATCTGGGTGAACGCGGCCGGGTCGCCGGTGTCGCCGGGCAGCACCCGGACCGCGACCGGGCGGCCTGCGGGGTCGGTGAGCAGCCCGTACTCGATCTGCAGCTTGCCTTTCTTGCCATCGCGGGAGTAGCCGCGGGCGGCCAGCGGGCAGTGCGTGCCTTCCAGCCACGATGACGACAGGTCAAACAGCGCCATCCGCGCGGGGTTCGCCTCGCTCGCCAGGTGCCGGGCGGCCAGCTTCCCCTCGATCGTGTCCTGCCGCCCTCCCAGCCAGTCCATCGCCGCATAGAGGTCGTCGGTGGACGCGGCGGCGCCCAGGTCAGCGCCGAGGGTGGTATCGGCCCACCAGGTCAGGGTGGACAGCTTGGAGGCAGGGGCCACTACCCGGGAGACGATCAGCGCCAGCGCGAGGTCCCGCTGGCCGCAGGCAGGGCCCAGCAGCGCGGGCAGCCCCAGCCTGACCGCCATCGCGTGCACGGCGGCGACGTGCCCGTGCGGCAGCGAGGAGGTGATCGTCACCGCCTGCCCGGCGGGGACCAGCGGCGTGCCCTTCAGCGCTGCCTCGATCGCGTCGACCGCCTGCTCCGGCAGCCCGGACAGGTTCGCCAGCGTCTCGTGCCGGACCCTGCCGCCGTCGCGGTAGGTGCGCCGCAGATACCGCGACTCGTAGTCGCGCCGCCGTCCCTGCTTGTCCACATGGCTGCTGCGGATCCTGGCCACATGCATCGCTGCTGCCTGCTGGCCCATACCGCAACTATAGGGCAGAACATACATCCAGGCCGTTATGACACGCCCACTATTTTGGCTACATAGAGAAGCCCGGGCCAGATACCCATCCCAGGTCAGGTCAACGATTCTTACGCAGAGCTACAGCAACTTCGGCCTAAACAACGGTCGCGATCACTGCCGGGAGAGCTGAAACAGACCCGGCCGGTTTGACGGCGTCACGGAGCACCCTTGGCCTCTGGCCGCTGGTACTCGTGTTCCCCGGGACGGCGAAGCCCTCAGTCGACAGTTGATGCACTGGTCGAGGGTAGCCACCGGCATGTTGCCTGACCTGGCTCTGTTCCTTGCCATGATCCGGCGGTTTTACAGACTATGACTCCTGCGGCTGCCGCACGGGACATGACCTGCGCAGATGCGACGATCCCGACTCGGGGTGGCGCTCTTATCCCACGTATGTCCCACGCCGCGTTGTTCTAATTTGTTTCCTGCTCCTCCTCCGGCCTCATCGTTGCTGCCAATCTTAGGGTAATCGCGTGATTACCTGCGTGCAGAGGGCTCCGGGGCCGGGCAAGAGTGGCCCGTCTGCGCTGCCCGCTAAGCAGGAACCATTTCGTATTGACCTCGCCCAGCCAGGCGGCGTAGCGTCAATTTTTACGTTGCCTTTACACTGTGACCGCGGAGCGGCAGCGGGGGGTTCGCCATGAGACGACTGATCGCTCTTGTGAGCGTCGCGGGGATGACCGTGCTGGGGCTGGTTGCTGTGGGCGCACCGGCCGGGGCTGTCGTGCCGGGAGCGAACGGCCGGATCGTGTTCGCGCGTTGCATCGCCGTCCCATCCAAGTGCTTTGTGCCGAGCCGCGCCGCCGTGTGGGAGATCGTGGCGGCCGGCCCGAACGACGCCCACGAGACGGTGTTGGCTGGACCCTATCGGCGGGGCGCCTGGGACGACCACTTCATCGCGAACTGGTCCCCCGACGGCAAGACCGTCATCTTCATCGTCAACCAGGGGATCTGGCAGGTGAACGCCGACGGCTCGAACCTGCACCTCGTGTGGTCGCCACCCCCCGACGGCTCGGGCCTTGACGACGGACCCACGTTCACGCCGGACGGCAAATACATCATCTTCACGCGCTGTTGCCCGCAGAACTCAGGGTATGCACTCTGGAGGATCAACGCCGACGGCACGGGCCTGCGGAAAGTAACGACTGAAATCACGCCACCCAGGATCGACGGCCCTTCTGACAACCTCCCTCAGGTCTCACCCGACGGAACGCTGATCGCCTTCCATCGGAACGTCGTCACATGCGGGGATCCCAGCGATTGCGGGAACCGGATCGTCACGGTGAACATCCACGGGGGCCACCGCGTCCAGCTGACGGATCCTGCGCTGGAAGCACAGATCCCGAACTGGTCGCCGGACGGAAAGAAGATCGTGTTCGAGATGTTCCCGCAAGTGAACGGGCAGGGTACCGCGAACATTGCAACCATCAATTCCAACGGAAGTGGGTTCACCCAGCTAACCTTCAATGCGCCGGGCAAGGGCGCCAGCTTCAATCCCAGCTGGTCGCCGGGCGGGACGAAGATCATCTTCACGCACTGTCCATCCACCAGGTTCTGCGATCTGTTCACCATGAACCCAGACGGCAGCGGCGTTACCCAGATCACAAAGACGGCCGCTGGGGAGTTCTGGCCGCAGTGGGCGGTCGCCTCCGGATAGGGGCCGAGCGATCCGTGGTTCCCCTCGCCCGCTCTTCCTCGCAAGCGCCGACGGCCTCTTCGTCCCGAACCCATGTACCGGGCCAGGCTGCCAGGGCCGTCGCACGCCTGACCTCGGGCGCAGTGTCCACCGTTGTCCACCAGCGTCCGTGGCTGGTCGTGGCGGAAGTTACTCACTTGGTTTGAGCCGCCCCGGGTTCGTTGGAGGCTACGATGCTTTGGCTTCCGGAATGATTATAGTGTGATCCTTGCGGGTTAGCCAGGCATTTTCGTATTCGGCTGGTGGGATATTCCCGCATGCGGAGTGGAGCCTGTCGTCGTTGTACCAGGACACCCATTCCGCTGTGGCCACGGTCACCTGACCGGCGTCCTGCCACGGCCCCTCAAGATGGATAAGCTCCTTCTTGTATAGCGAGTTGACCGCCTCGGCTGCCGCATTATCGTAAGAATCTCCTTTGCTGCCGACCGAGCGGACCGCGCCGATATCCTCCAGCCGCTGCGTATACCGGATGGACGTGTACTGGGCGAATTCAATCGGTCGTCGCAACACCTTCCTGTGGAGGTGGGCAAATGGGGCGACCACGGGGATGGGCGGCTGCTAGGGCGGGGCGCCCGGCGATGCGTTCGCCGGGGCGGCCTCCGGTGGCCAGGCGAGAACACCGGCAGCGGTTCTGGGCGGCGATCGCCAGGGGAATGCCGAGTGAGGACGCCGGCATTGTGGCTGGCGTGTCTGCGGTGGTTGGTACGCGCTGGTTCCGCGACAGCGGGGGGATCCGGCCGGTCAGCCTGGCCCCGTTGTCGGGGCGGTACTTGTCGTTCGCGGAGCGGGAGGAGATCGCGATCTTGCGTGCCCGGGGGTGCGGCGTCCGCGAGATCGCGAGGCGTACGGGCCGGTCGCCGTCGACGATCTCGCGGGAGCTGCGCCGGAATGCTGCGACCCGGGGCGGCCGGCTGGAGTACCGGGCCACGACGGCCCAGTGGCACGCGGACGGGCGGGCACGCCGCCCGAAGACCGCGAAGCTCGCTGCGAACCAGGTCCTGCGGGAGTACGTGCAGGACCGGCTCGCCGGCATGATCACCAGACCGGACGGCGCGGCTGCGGCGGCCCCGGATGTGCGCTGGATCGGACGCCGGCACGGCCGCCGGGCGGATCGGCGCTGGGCCAGGTCGTGGAGCCCGGAGCAGATCGCGGGCCGGCTGCGGGTCGACTTCCCTGATGATGAGTCCATGCGGGTCTCGCACGAGGCGATCTACCAGGCCCTGTATGTCCAGGGCCGCGGCGCGCTGCGGCGCGAGCTGACGGCGTGCCTGCGCACCGGCAGGGCGCTGCGCGTTCCCCGGGCGCGCACGCGCGGTCGCGGCAAGAAATTCGTGACACCCGAGATCATGATCAGCCAGCGGCCGGCGGAGGCCGCGGACCGGGCAGTGCCCGGGCACTGGGAAGGAGACCTGATCATAGGGCTGAACAGCTCGGCGATCGGCACCCTGGTCGAGCGCACGAGCCGGTTCACGATGCTGCTGCACCTGCCCCCGATGGAGGGCCACGGCAGCAGCCCCCGAGCTAAGAACGGCCCCGCGCTCGCCGGCCACGGCGCCGAAGCGGTCCGGGACGCGATCGCCTCCGCGGTCACCACCTTGCCCGCCCAGCTGCGCCGGTCGCTGACCTGGGACCAGGGCGCGGAGATGGCCGGCCACGCCCGGCTGCGCGTCGACGCCGGCATCGAGATCTATTTCTGCGACCCGCACAGCCCCTGGCAGCGAGGTACCAACGAGAATACAAACGGCCTGCTGCGCCAGTACTTCCCCAAGGGCACCGATCTGAGCCGCTACAGCCCCGGCGACCTGGCCGCCGTCGCCGCCGCCCTCAACGGCCGCCCCCGCAAGACGCTCGGCTGGAAGACCCCGGCCGAGGCGCTGGACGAGTTCCTGGCCGCCCACGCGGCCTGACAAGGAGGCGGCTAGCGCCGCCGCTGAGTTCCCGGAGCCGGCTGCCGCAGCCTACGGGGCCGCCCCTCCGGCCTCAAGGCTGCCTGCGGCATCGCTACGCGACGGCCCTGCGGGCCGGCCTTGACCCCGGAGACCACTGCGGTCCCTGACGGCAGTACCAAAGGGCAGGCCCGACAGCCTGCCCCGGCGGCACGCAGCACCCGGCTCGAAGCCGCTCACCGTATATGGTTGGCGCGGAAAGGGTCATCTACCGGCACTGTTGCGACGATCCCTTGAGCTCGTCCAGTACACCTCTATCTGTTACACCCAGCGCCTGGAAGATATCGGCGCGGCCCGGTCGGTCGGGAGCAAGGGCGATTCTTATGATAATGCGGCCGCAGAGGCGGTGAACTCCTTGTACAAGAAGGAGCTTATCAACCGCGAGGGCCCATGGCAGGACGCCGGGGATGTGACTATGGCGACAGCGGAATGGGTATCCTGGTACAACGATGATAGACTCCACTCTGCCTGCGGGGATATCCCACCGGCAGAATACGAGAATGCCTGGCTAATCGGCCAGGACCATACTACAATCATTCCGGAAGCCAAAGTATCGTAGCCTCCAAGGAACCCGGGGCGGCTCACTCCTGAGACCGGTCGGTTCGACGCGCTCGCCTGGGAGCCTCGCAGGCCCGAGCACTGACCGGTTTTTGGGCATGCCAAAGAGGGTGCCGCGCGCACGCGGCTTAAACGGGAGGTCAGTGCCCTGGGCAGCAAGAAACCCCGCAGCCTGTGCGGGGCTTCAATGTGCCGAACCAGCAGGGCTCAGCCGCGCGGCCTGCCAAACAGGATGCGCAGCACTTCCTTCGCTGCGTCCATCAGGCGCTTACTAGGCGAAAACACGGCTGTAACAACCAACACAGCGATCAGCGCAAACAGCGCCCATGCAAGGGCTCTGTCTCCTGTCAGGATTGCGCTGCCTGGGATGGTTGCAACCCAGAATTTCACCCCATCACTCCAGTTCCCTCTCTGGTGGGATGCCGCCAAGCGGGGATGCTTGGCAGTGTTGGGCCGGACCCATCTGGTCCCGGGCATGCGAGGTCGGCCGTCTACGGGACGGCTCTTGGCAGCGCATGCAAGACGGCGCGAGATAGGCGAGATGAGGAGGCCGCCGTCTCACGGGGGTGACGGTCTTCCTGGACCGTGCCCTGGCATGCAAAAGGCCCGAACTAGATCAGCTCGGGCCTGATTCAGGGCACACGTAAGGTAACTATACGGTCGCTAGGGTTGCAGCCAGGTCAGGCGGATGCAAGGACCCTCAGCCCTTCGGCGTGTCGCTGTCTGGATGCCGCCGGTCGTAGCTGGCTTGCGCGTCACTCCAGTTGTAGCGAATGGGCCGGGTACGGGTCCGCCGCCACCTGTCGCGGCTCGCCCATGACCTGATGGTGCCGGGACGCACGCGATACATGTGAGCTAGATCGCTGGCCCTGACGTATGCGTCCATGCTCACAGTGTGCATCTATGGTGCGAGATGATCTGCCAGGGCCAACAGGGCTCATGCGTTGACAGCTATGCGCTACTGTCCAGCACGATCATCAGCTGGCGCACGCCACGCGGGCGGCCCGCGACAGTACACGCAAAACGGCCGTTTGGGGTTGCCGGTAATTTCCTGCCATGGCGTCCAGGAGTTCCCCGGCCGGGCCGGGCGGCCTGGCGGTCACTGCTCCGGTGCCACGACTCAACCGGGTGATAACCGCTGGGTTATCACCCGGTCCGCCGTGAGTTCAGTTGGAATGGGCGCTCCTGGGGCTACGGCGTGAAGCCTGCCGTCAGTCGCCATCACCGAATCCCCCGAAGCCTCCCCCGCCGGAGGGCTCGCCCGGGTACGGGCAGACAGTGCTGCACCAGGAGAGCGGGGCCTTGGTCACATGTATCGCCGTCACTCCGTGGTCGGCCAACCCGTTCTCGACCGGAGCCCAGTCGCTTTCAGCGCCGCTCGCAACGAAGTTGCTTGTGGCAACGTCGATGAACCATGGCTGGGGATTGCTGCCGACGAAGCAGCCGTCCGGGGAGTTGCCGAACCCTATGGTGGCTACCGAAGGAGGGACGCAGTTACTGTCACTTTGGTACACGTAGTCATGCTGGTCGGCGACATCAAACGAAGCCCACACGTAGACGTTGACATTGGTCCCGTCGTATAGCTGGCAACTTCCCTCGCTGACTGTGTTGTCATCTAGAGAGTTGCCGCCCCATGTCTTGATGCTTGTGCAACCGTGGATCTTCTGCATGACCGCCAAGGCCGGACCGCTGGGGCCACTGTTGACAATGGCGACCACTACAACGGTGATGATGATGGCAATAACGAGTAGAGCTGTCAGGCAGCCAGCGGCCTGCTTGTTCGATTCCGCCTTAGCTCGCTGCTGCGGCCTTGGGGTGTCCTTTGCGAGTTGCCACCGCCCGCGGCACTCGTCGCACGATGCTTCGTATGGGTGGAATGCATTATCGAACCGGCCCGCCAGCACGCCGCAAAGAGTCCGGTCCTTGTAACCGCTACCGGTCTGGATGATGTGCGTTGCGCGTGAGGCAAAGGGTTCCTGCAAGTTCTTAGCGTTAACGACGTAATAGGAGCCGCCGCCACCTGCTTTTGCGGGGGCCCCCGATGGCACTGTTGCCCCAGGCGACGCAGGCCCCGACGACGCCGATGCATTAGCAACCGCGCGTTTTGCAGCGTGCGTGTCGTAAGCGGCTTTTGCATCAGGGGACCTTATTTCCTCATAGGTCTCCATCTCCAGGTCAGCCGTCCGCAACAGGCGCTCACCAGGAGTCATTCGTTTCCAGGCCCGCTGCGGTGGCATTGCCGCTAGCTTGGCAGCGCGCTTATCAGCCTTAGCTTGTTCGGCAGCGGCCCGAGCTGCGGCCCGGCGAGCTTCGGCGGCCGCCTTCGCTTCACGCCGTTGCCTGGCCAACTCGGCTGCTTGGGCTGCCCGCGCAGCGTCCCGCTGCCACACCATGGCAGCCATCTGACGGGTGCGCGAAGACCTCGCACAGGTGATTGCCGCAGTCTCGGTGCGATGGTTGTGTTCGCACTGGTAAACCCGGCTACCGGGGCCAATCACTTTCGCGTGGTAAACCATGGCAGTGGTCCTAGCAGCCTCTCCCCCAAATGACCTAGTCTCAACAGCAAGCAGCAACGCGCGTTGTGATGCCCGCCACAGGACTACGGCTAGCCCGCGGCGAAGAGCCGAGTCGGCTGCCAGGTCATGCTCGTTCCATCCTTGAGGATAGTGTAAGTGCCGTCCTGGACGGCGCGTCCAAATCTAAGATGTGAACCGGAAACAGCAAGCCAGGGCTGGGAGCGATGAAGAGCAGCAACCTGGCCATCGCGGTAGCGGTCGGCGCTCTGACCATTTCGGCAGCTGGCTGTGCTTCCCACCCACAGACGGCAGCGAACACTCAGCCTGTGCAAGCGAGCGTGGCACCCTCCTCGGCCCTGCGACCAGCACCGACACCTCGGTCGGGCACGGTCGCGCCGATCAATGTCCGATTTTGGGAGCACTATGGGAGCGGCGAGGCTCGGTCAGGCGGCCTCAGACGCGGTGATCGTAAGCCTATGTAGGTCGCTGACCTGTGCGGACGCCCTTTCCTGGCCCGTTTGACCTCTTGCGCGCCGAGTTCGCATAGAGGGGATCTGGGAATCCTGTCCCTCAACTCCACCCAACCCGCCGGACGGCCTCGGACCCGGGTCTTGGGTCGGTGCCCGGGTGTGCATGTAACAGGCGCATGGCACCCATCGCTTCCCCCGGAGGAAGACCTCTTCCCTAGTGGAGTCCCGGCCTGGCCCCCGCGGGCCGGGGCTCCACGACGTGCTACCGGGCCGCGACATGCCGGCGGCACGGCCTGCAGCACGTGGGGAAGCCCAGTCCCGCTGCCCGTCTGCCGGCCCGTCAAGTGGAGATCTTGCCGGGCAGGCCCAGGCTGAGGGTGATCGGATTTGCCGTGCCCGGCGGGAGCGGGTTCTTGCCGTCCACGGTCAGCCTGATGCCGCCGGGATTGCCCAGCCGCATGTTCACCGGATGCCGGAAGGCCCATCTCTTCGATATGCCAGCAACGACGTAGGACTGGAACAGGTACCCGCCGGCTGGGGTGGTGAACCCCACCCAGCAGTCCTCGATGGCTATGAGGTGGATGGCGATCTTAGGGGCGTAGGGCACCGGGGCCGGGGTGGTGGCCGCCGGGGCCGCAGGTGCTGCGGCGTGGCGGTGGCTGGCCCGGTGCAGCCCGGCCCCGGCTGCTGTGTGCCCGGCCGGCGCCGGGCGGGAGGCCGCTATAACGTGATAGGCCACCACTCCCAGGACGGCCACCAGCACCAGCGTCAGCACGGCGGCCCAGTTCAGCCGGTGCCGCTCGCCGATCCTGATCGGCCCGGCCGGGCGGAGCAGATCCGCCGCCGTGACCGGGTGCGGCGCGCGGTGGGCCGCGTCATACTCGGCGATCACCGGCCCGGGATCAGCTCCGACGACCCGGGCGATGGCGCGGATGTGCCCCCGGGTGTAGAAGTCACCACCACACGCGCGGTAGTCGTCCTGCTCGATGCCGCGGATGATGGTTGCCCTGATGCAGGTCTGCTGACTGACCTGGGTCACGGTGAGACCGGCCCGGCGGCGCGCTTGCGCCAAGTCCTCGCCGATGCTCACGCCGCGCCTCCACTGCT
>WNGM01003552.1_pt1 | contig 12709 bp, 9 predicted proteins | sample 5400571 | NCBI WGS metagenome assembly WNGM01 (sample SAMN13153378, study PRJNA577476) | soil metagenome | isolation source: 100 cm soil or saprolite under Garry oak tree replicate 2 | place: USA:California | collected 2016-06-15
TTCATTCCGTGGCGAAGTTTGGTTATCAGAGCCGGCCCCCGGGAGCTAGGACCCACACCGTGCCGCCCACTCTGCATCGTAGCGCGCACGATCATAAAATGATTTTTGAGTCCCCACACCGGTGGTCGAGAGTCCGGCGTAGAGATTAGCGCGGCGGACGGCTTCGCGCTCGGGCAGGCCTTCTCCGAGGAACACGGCAAAGCTGCCGATGAATGCGTCGCCCGCGCCGGTGCTGTCTACGCTTTTCACGCTGAATGCCGCGATGTGCTCCATGCCTTCGCGACTAGCCAGCAACGAGCCGTTTGCTCCAAGTGTAATGATGACCCGCTTGACCCCAGCCGAGAGCAGTTTTTCTGCACATTTTTTTGCCTCATCGACGTTTCGTACCGGCATTCCCGTGATGGTCTCGGCTTCACTTTCGTTGGGCACGAAATAGTCGAGGCCAGCCAGAGCATTCATGTCGGCCGGCTGAGCGGGGGCAGGGTTGACGATGCAGCGAATGCCATTCTTGCGTGCAAAACTGACGCTGTAATAGACGGTTTCGAGCGGAATTTCGAACTGCAGGACGATGCAATCGACGGTTTTGAGCAGATCGGCGGCGGCCTCCACGTCCGCGGGCTTAAGCAGATCGTTCGCGCCTTTGACCACCCAGATGCGATTCTGCCCGTTAGGCTCCACAAAAATTGGCGCCACTCCACTGGACACTCCTTCGATCTGCTTTACGTGGGTGGCATCGATTCCAAGTTTCTTGAAATTCTGAATGGTCGCAGGACCGAATAGATCGCTGCCCACCCTGGCGACCATAAAAACGTCCGCGCCGCAAAGTCGTGAAGCCACCGCCTGGTTGGCACCCTTGCCGCCAAAACCGAGGTCAAACTTCTGGCCGAAAATTGTTTCTCCCGCCTTTGGGAACTTCTCAGTAAAGGTAGTCAGGTCAATATTTGCGCTTCCGACCACGGCAATGCGGGGACGTTTCGCCATAGGGTTCACAGAGCTCTTTTCAAAATTTACTTTGTTTCGAATTCAAAGTTGAAGAAGGCCGAGTCTAGTCAGCGCTGGCGTTTGTTGTCAACGGATTTGAGTTTTCAAGCGGTTGTCGAATTACTCGCCGTAGGGTACCCAGATATTCTTCACCTGAGTGGCGTGTTGGAGAAACCATCGACCCTCGCCTTGCTTCACGTCGAACCAGTCAATGGCGCGGCCTTCGTTGGTAAAGACCTGCTTCAAATTTCCAGTTGAGAATGATTTCGCCGCAAATGCGCTGGTTTGGTCAGTGAAACACCAGATGGCATCGACATCATCATGCTCGGCAAGAACTTTGAGGAGTTGGGATGAATATCCGGTAACGATGTTGACCACGCCGCCAGGCAGATCGCTGGTATCGAAGAGCTGGTAAAGATCTCCGGTGATGAGCGGATACGTTTCGGACGGGACAGCAACCACGGTATTGCCGGCATCGACAACGGGCAGGACAAGAGAGAGAAAGCCAAGCAACGGTACTTCATGCGGACAAATGATGCCCACAGCTCCAATCGGCTCGTTCATCGCGATCGCAATGTTGCGAAATGGGGGATTGTGCACGGCCCCATCGAATTTATCCGCCCACGCAGCGTAGGAAAAGATGCGCTCAATCCCAGAGTTTACTTCGGCGGAAGCTTGTGCCTCTCCTACTGCAGCGGATAAGCGATGAGCAACTTCGTCCCGCCGCTGGGACAGGTTCTCTGCCATGTAGTAGAGAATTTGAGCGCGATTGTGCGCGGTGGTCTTGGCCCAGCCAGCGGCTTTGTGAGCAGCTTCGACCGCGTTCCGAATGTCTTTGCGATTGCCGAGCGGGACTTCACCGAGTATTTGTCCATTCCGGCCGCGGACTTCCATGCTGTAACCAGAATCCGGTCTCGCCTGCTTGCCCCCGATATATAGTTTCACGGTACGATCAATCTCAGCAGAAACGGGAGCGGGGTTTGCGGTTTGTCGGTCGCTGTCCGCATTTTCTCCTGGGCTAGGTTTCGCGGCGGGCAGGGAAGGGGCGCTTTTGAACCATGCCGGCTCGAGATATTCAAGCAGGCCTTCCCGCCCACCTTCGCGGCCGTATCCGCTTTCACGATAGCCGCCAAAGCCACAGGAGGCGTCAAATAAGTTCGTGCAATTCACCCACACTACACCGGCTTTTATTTGTGCCGAAACGTGGAGGGCAATATTGATGCTTTCGCTCCACACGCATGCGGCAAGACCGTACGCCGTGTTGTTGGCAAGCTCGACTGCTTCACTGGGAGTGCGGAAAGTCATGGCGGCCAACACCGGGCCGAAAATTTCCTGCTGGGCCACCATCGAAGAGGGATGAACGTTGCTCAGCAAGGTCGGAGGGAAATAGAGGCCTCGCGACGGCATTTCCGTTTGAGGCTGCCAGCAGGTGGCGCCTTCCGCGACGCCCTGATTCACCAGGCGCTGAATGCGCTCGAGTTGGACAGGAGCAACGATGGCACCAATATCGATTCCTTTGTCGAGCGGTGGACCGACGCGGAGGGTTATCATGCGTTCGCGTATCTTCGCGATCAATGGCTCAGCAATACTTTCCTGCATGAGAAGCCGTGAGCCGGCGCAACAAACCTGTCCCTGATTGAGCCAGATTCCATCCACCAGCCCTTCTACGGCGCTGTCGAGATCGGCATCTTCAAAAACAATGAAAGGTGACTTGCCGCCGAGCTCCAGAGACAACCGCTTGTGACTTTGCGCAGTCGCACTACGAATCGCGCGACCCACTTCTGTCGAGCCCGTGAATGCAATCTTGTCTACATCGGGATGTTTGACTAGTGCCTCGCCGGTGGAACCGTCGCCAGTAACAATATTCACCACGCCGGCGGGTAGTCCGACTTCTTGGCAGATTTCCGCGAATGCCAGCGCAGTCAGCGGTGTGAACTCAGCCGGCTTCAACACAACAGCGTTTCCGGTGGCCAAAGCTGGGGCAATCTTCCAGGCGAGCATAAGCAGCGGGAAGTTCCACGGGATGATTTGTCCCACGACTCCGCAGGCTGTGTAGTCCGGAAACTCCTGCGGCAGAAGTTGCGCCCAACCAGCATGATAGTAAAAATGCCTGGCCACCAGCGGGATATCGATGTCGCGGCTCTCGCGAATCGGCTTTCCGTTGTCCATGGTTTCCAGCACGGCCAGGCGCCGGGAGTGTTTCTGTACCTGCCTCGCCAGAGCGTACATATAACGTGCCCGCGCGTGCGGAGTGATGGATTGCCACTTTGGAAACGCGGCGCGTGCAGCCTGGACAGCAGCATCAATGTCGGCGGATGATCCTTGCGCCACACTGGCTAGCCTCTCGCCAGTGGAAGGGTCGGTAGTGTCGAAGTATTCTCGGGCAAAAGGCTCCCGCCATGCTCCATTGATGAAGTGGCCGAAGCGGCGCGAGTGGCGGTCGAGCCAAGTGAGCGCCTCCTTCGCATCTTCCGGCGCTGGACCGTATTCCATGGCGGCGAATTTTTCAGCGATGCTCATTATCTTTTGGAAAAGCTAAGCAATGGGATGGCGATAATCCGCCGAGTAACGACCCGTCACGTGATGCTCCAGTTGTCGCTCAATATCACCTAAGAGTCCGCTGGCACCAAGGCGGAAGAGTTCTGCCTTCATCCAGGAAAGACCAAGTTCCTCTTTCATCAGAGATAACCATTCAAGCGATTGCTTGGCGGTACGAATGCCGCCTGCGGCTTTGAACCCAACCGCCATGCCGGTTTCTTGCCCGTATTCCCGGATGGCCCGGGTCATGACGAAGCCCACCGGTAGCGTTGCATTAGTTGGCTCTTTACCTGTTGAGGTCTTGATGAAATCCGCGCCGGCCATCATGGCGACAAAGCTGGCCCGAGCCACATTGCGAAGAGTGAGAAGATCGCCTGCTCCAAGAATAACTTTCATGTGCGCCCGACCGCTGGCTTGTTTGAAGGCAGAAATTTCGTCGTAAAGTTCTTGCCACCTGGCGCCGAAAACGTGAGCGCGGGTTATAACCACATCAATCTCTTGAGCTCCATCTTCGACAGAGCGGCGGATTTCGGCGATTCGTTCCGACAACGGAGAAAGCCCAGCCGGAAAGCCAGTGGAAACCGCCGCAACAGGGATCATGCTGCCTTGCAACGCCGCGCGCGCTGTCTCCACAAACTTGTGATAGACGCACACCGCACCAACCTGAATCTTGAGATCTGCTATTCCCAGGCGGTCTACCAGCTCTTGCTGAATCGGTTGCCTGGCCTTAGCGCATAAGCGGCGGACTCGCTCATCGGTATCGTCCCCAGAAAGTGTCGTGAGATCCATGCAAGTAATTGCGCGAAGCAACCACGCCGCTTGCCAATCTTTTTTTACGGTGCGGCGCGCGACATGGGTCTGCGCCCGGCGTTCCACCGCACTGCTATTAACTCGAACCTGATTTATCCATTCTCGGTTGAGGGGTATGCCTTTGTTGGATAGAAGCGGGCGACCGGACAGTACCGCTAACGGCTGGTTGTCATCTTGGAATAGACCTTCCGTGGTAGCGTCAGTGGTTTGTTCGCCGATACGATAATGTCTGTTGTTTTCCACCGACATTTGGATGTTCTCCGAAACGAGTACGATTCGATTTACTCGGCTGGAAACGAAGGATCAGCCGGAACCGCTGTCTGTGAAGCAATTGTACGGCACCGCTTCGAAAAGGAAAGTGCACATGCGCCAGCCGTTGCTCGTCGCTAGATCTGGGCGCCAAACCCGCGCTGGCTGAAACTTTAGGTCTTGACACATCGCAAATCTCGACGCTAGGCTACGCGCTGTTCTTTCCACGCACAAATGAAAATTCTGCGGTTTGTCGGAGTTTTGAGATTTCGACGCCTGAAACCCTCTGTTTCTGCCCTTCTTTTGATGTGCTTGCTGGCTGCCTTGCCTCTGCCAGCCTTCGCGGCTAAGAAAATTATCTTCGACACTGATCCTGGGAGTGACGATGCTCTCGCGCTGATGCTGGCGCTCAACTCGCCGGAGCTGGATGTGCGCGCGATCACTGTGGTGCCGGGAAACGTCACGGCAGCCATGGGTCTGGAGAACGCGCTGCACATGGTTTCACTGGCGAACCGATGCGATATTCCGGTGGCTGCGGGTGCACAACATCCTCTTTTCCAGAAGCTGATCACAGCCGAGTTCTGGCATGGCAAAAACGGATTGGCAAATGTTGAATTGGCCCCGAGTAAATGCAAGGTTGATTCTCGCTTTGGCCCCGACCTAATCATCCAGCTGGTTCACGCTTCACCCCACGAAATTACTCTGGTTCCAGTCGGTCCGCTTACCAATATTGCGCTCGCCGTGGAAAAGGATCCGTCCATCGTTCCTCTGGTCAAAGAAGTCATTCTAATGGGAGGGTCGATCAGTGGCGGCAATGTGAATGCCGCCGCGGAAGCCAACATTTATAACGATCCTGAAGCCGCGCAAATCGTTTTTCAGGCCGGATGGCCGGTAACTATGGTGGGACTTGAAGTCGGGGACAAAGCGCTTTTTACACAGAAATACCTTGATCAGCTTGGACAAACTCACGGTCCGATCAACGATTTCATTTATGCGGTGGCCAAATATCTGGTGAATCTCTCTGGCACGTTTGGTTCTCCTGGAGCGCCGATGTACGACCCGTCCGCAGTCGCGGTTGCGATTGATCCAACATTGGTGAAAGTTCAGGAAATGCACGTCGACGTCGAAACTCGTGGAGAGTTCACTCGAGGTGAAACCGTGGGGAATCGTCACGGAATGGTAGAGCGCAACGTTCTTCGCGGAGACCGCTACGTGATCGAGGGCGTAGATAAAGTATCACCTAATGCGAAAGTTTGTGTTGATGTGGACGCCGACCGCTTCTTGCAGCTTTTTGTTTCTAGAATTCGCGGTAAGTAAGGGGTTGTCGCGCGGCCACCCGAGCAGGAGCCGCTCAAGGAGAAAGAATGTATACACCGCATAGTTTGGAGATTGCACTGCTCATGATGATCACCAGCGCCATCTGCTGGGGATCATGGGCAAACACTTATAAGGGCGTCAAGAACTATCGGTTTGAGCTGTTCTATTGGGACTATGCCGTCGGCATCTTTTTAATTTCTTTGATATTCGCCTTCACTCTGGGAAGCACTTCGAATGATGCGAACAGTTTCCTCAATAATGTTCACTCCGCCGACACGTCGAACATAGTTTCGGTCATGATCGGAGGCGCCATTTTCAATCTGGCGAACCTTTTGCTGGTCGCAGCCATTGATATGGCAGGATTGGCGGTCGCGTTTCCGATCTCGATTGGAATCGCACTGGTGGTCGGTGTGGTTTCGAGTTATATCCTGCAGCCAAGGGGCAATGGCGAACTGCTCGCGGCCGGCGTGGTTTGCGCGCTGATTGCTGTGATCATGGACGGCAAAGCCTATGCGAGTCTCGCCAGCGCGGGGCGGCCGGTCTCTAAGAAAAGCATTATCACTTGCATCGTCTCTGGCGTTTTGATGGGGCTGTGGGCGCCTTTCGTCGCTAGTGCGATGACCAAGGGCAACACCCTTGGCCCGTACAGCATTGCTGTTTTCCTGACGCTCGGCGCGCTGCTCTCCTGCTTCATTTGGAACATTTACTTCATGAATAAACCTCTAGTTGGAGAGCCGGTGGACTTCAGCGGATTTTTCAAAGGGCCGGCATCAGGACACATGCTTGGACTTCTCGGCGGTGTGATCTGGGGCACGGGGATGGTTTTCAATCTGGTTGCGGCAAACTTCACTGGCGTGGCAATTTCCTACGCAATTGGCCAGTCAGCGCCGATGGTGGCGGCATTGTGGGGAGTGTTGGCATGGAAAGAATTCGCAGGTGCGGGCAGTCGCGCCAAATTATATCTTGCGCTCATGTTCGTCTTTTATTGTCTGGCGATTTTGCTGGTCGCCAAGGCAAACGGATGATGGCTTTTGCTGCAGGGCAGCCGAATCTTTTCAGTACATCGCCGCTGAGCCGCCTTGAGCCCGCGGTTTCTTCATGAGCAGTGCGATGACAGCAATCAGAACATTGACTTAGAAGACCCCAGCGCCAGCACTAGCTGATTCGACACTCCATTCAGGGACGCTTTGCAAACTTGGCGGCCGCCTCGAGGATTGTCTCTACCGCTACTTCATCGCCAATGCTGGAATTGATCATCAAGTGGAAGCGATGCCTTTCCGGCCATTTAAGTTTGAAATATTGCTTAATGAAAGCTGCGCGATCATCGTCCACGGTTTCCACGAGACTGACCGCTTCCTTCTCGCTCTTGCCGATTGCTTGAAGCCGCCGAATCTTGTCCTGAAAGGGAGCGTAGATGAAGACATGAAAGGCGTCGCGACGGTTTGCAAGGTAGTAGGCGGAGCCTCGGCCGACGATCACGCAATTACCGGTTTCCGCGACCTCCAACAGGATTTCCTGCGCTACTTCCCGGACGCAGTCGGTATCCACGGTGTTGAACCGGGGCGCGTTCACACTTCCTTCGAAGCTGCCTAACATAAAGGACTTCACCAGGCGGTAGTATGCCGGGTCCCTTCGCTCTTCATGTTCCTCCACCGCGTTGCGGGTGCAGTCCATCCGGCGAGCGATTTCGTCGGTCAGTCGCTGGTCCCAAAGTTTCCAGTCGAGGCGTTTCGCAATTTTCTCGGCGATAACGCCAGCCCCGCTCCCGAATTCGCGCTCGACGGTGATGATTCGAATCATCGTGAATGCCTCCTCCCTAGGTCATTTTCCCATCAATGGGCTGCGACGGCGCCTCCTCGACCTGGACTATTCTTCTTCAAGAAGAAAGTCAGGAAAAACATCACTGCTGCCCCAATGGACAGCATTAAATAAAGATCAATATAGGACATGGCTGCGGCCTGTGCTCGAAGGCTCGCGTAAAGTCTGGCCAAGGCTTGCTCCCGGGCCTCGTGGACGCTCAGGCCGGCTTGGGTCAGCCGCTGAGCAAGCGAATTGAGCGCATTCTGGAATGCGGGAGAGCCGGTATGTTCTGCCAGTACTGATTGATGAAACTGGGAGCGCTGCGCGACCACGGTTGTCACTAACGATGTTCCGACGCTTTGTCCCATATTACGCATGAAATTCACGATGCCGGCAGCGGCATTGTTTTTTTCAGGGGGAATTCCCACGTACGCTGCCAGCGTAATGGGCACGAACAAGAAAGCTAGTGGAAAGGCCTGAATGATCCGCAACCAACTGGCGGCGCTGAAGCTGATTTGCAGGTCCGTGCGTCGGGTTGAAACGTACATGCCAACCGTAAGGGCGATCCAGCCAAAGGCGATCAGATTTCGGGCAGGGACTCTGGTTGTGAGCCGCCCCACGAAGGGCAGCGTGCATAGTATGACGACCGCCCCAGCCGAGAGGACGAATCCTGCAGTTTCGGCCGTGTAGCCCATGAGAGTTTGTAGAAACTGAGGCATGATGACTGTACTGCCGAACAGGATGACGCCCAGAATGAAGAACATCAGGCTTGCAGCCGCGAAGTTGACGTTCTTGAACAAACGCACATCGATGATCGGCTGTTTGTGAAACCACTCCCATATGACCAGTGAGATCAAACACACGGCGGCCGTCACGGCGAGGATGGTAATGAAATGCGACCCGAACCAGTCATCCTCCTGCCCCTTGTCCAGCATGATCTGCAAGGCTGCGATTCCCACCGTGAGGAGAGAGAATCCGATGTAGTCAAAGGCGGGGATCCCCTTTGCCCGCAAGCGAGCCATATAAGGCGGATCCTCCACCAGGGAATAAACCAGCGCCAGCGCAAGGATCCCCACGGGTATGTTGATGTAGAAGATCCAGCGCCACGAATAGCTGTCGGTAATCCATCCGCCCAGCGTCGGACCAATGGCAGGTGCGCAAACGGCAGTGACTCCGTAGAGTGCGAAGGCTAGACCGCGCTTTTCAGGCGGGAAGGTGTCGGCCAGAATAGCTTGCGCCATGGGCTGCAGGCCTCCTCCGCCGGCGCCTTGCAAAACCCGAAAAATAAGAAGAGTTCCGAGGCTAGGTGCGATTCCGCACAAAAAAGAACTGATCGTGAAAATCACAATGCAGGTTATGAAGAAGCGTTTGCGCCCGAACAATCCTACCAGCCAGCCGCTGATCGGGAGAACGATAGCATTGGACACCAGGTAACTGGTGAGCACCCAGGTGCTTTGGTCATTGCTGGCCGCCAAGTTTCCAGCGATGTGCGGCAGAGCCACATTGGCGATGCTGGTGTCGAGCACCTCCATAAAGGCCGCTAACGATACGACGACGCCGATGATCCAGGGATTTGCCTTCGGCCGCCAGATCGCTTGGTCCATGCCGAGAGTTCCGGCGCCTGCGCTCATCGCACTCTCACAACAGGCTCGACTGAAAGGCCGGGTTTAAGCAAGCCTTGGGAATTAAAGTTCTGCCCGGGAGTGCGATCAAAATCGATCCGCACCGGAACGCGCTGCACCACCTTGACGTAATTCCCGGTAGCATTCTCAGGAGGCAGGACGCTGAAGATCGATCCTGTGCCGCCGCCCGTGTTGGTCACGTGTCCGTTCCACTTCCGGCCGTAAGCATCGATCTTGATTGTGACCGGCTGCCCGGGATGCATGTGGGCGAGCTGGGTCTCTTTGAAGTTGGCAGTGACAAAAACGTCGTCCAGAGGGACGACCGAAATCAGTTGCTGACCGACGCTCACGTTTTGTCCGGCCTCTGCGCTTCTCTTACCGACAATTCCGTCCACTGGAGAGCGGAGGATCGTGTAACTCAGGTTGAGCTCCGCTTGGTCAAGTTCAGCCTTGCGTGCTAGCACCTGGGCAGTGGCTGAATCCGCTTTGGCACGGACATTGGAAACCTGTTGCGGCGCGGTCTTTGCCGACTGGAGATCAGCCCTGGCCTGCGTCAGTTTTCCTTCCGCCTGGACCAGCGCCTGCTTCTTGGATTCAGCCGTTGCAGCATTGGCAACCAGAGTAGCTTGATCCGCCTTGGCCGCGGCGACAGCCTGATCGTACTGCTGGCGAGAGATGTCTTCCTTGGCAACCAACCGTTGATAGCGGATCAGGTCCGCGGCGCTCTTCGCGACATTCGCTTCTGCCTGCGCCACATTTGCTTGCGCCGCTTGGAAGTCTTGTTGGGCCGCCCTTACTCCTGCCTCGGCATTGATTACCGCAGCGCTGGACGAATCCAAATTACTTCTGGCTGTGGCTGCCGTTATCGGCACATTGAAACGTGAACTCGCCGCGTTCGCTTGTGCATCGGCCAGGTTAGCCCGGGCTTGAGCGACCGAAACCTCGTAATCCTTGGGATCGATGACCACCAAGATGTCACCCGTATGCACGGCCTGGCCCTCAATGACCTTTACTTCCGACACGTGTCCAGTAATGCGGGCGCTCAACGGCTTGACGTAGCCATCGATCTGGGCGTCGTCCGTGTCCTCATACAGGTACGCACTGCGAATGAAATACCCGATGCCGAGCAAGATTGCGAGGGCGACGACAAGTGCGGCGATAGTTCGCCGGGGATTTTCTCGAAATAAACGCCGAACTCGATTTCCTCTCGGCGGTCCTTCGTCTGATATCAGGCGCGGCCCAGGCTCGGTCACAACAGCCGCTGGTTCGTTGAGCATCGAGGTGGAAGGGGCGGCATTGGAAGTGCTCTCGCGACCGGGCATCACTTTCCTCCTAGATATTGGCTGTAATCGATTCGCGCCACTCCAAGAGAGCGCGCAAGCGACAGCTTGGCTACGTTGTGGTTGTAAAGCGCAGTGATGTACTGGTCGTTTGCGCTCGCCAATGATTGCTCGGACTGCACCACTTCCACGCTGTTCGTCACACCGGCCGCAAAGCGGTCCTTGGAGCGAGAGAGAGTCTCATTGGCCAGATCCACGTTTTGGCTGGTCATGGCAACTTGTTCGACGGCGGCATTCAGATTTAGAAGTGCAGTGCGAACGTCATAATCAATTTGTCCACGGATGTTTTCGGCTTCCGCGCTACGCTGCCGAAATGCAGCCTCCGCCTGGGTTATGTCGCCCGCGATCTGTCCGCCGGTGAATACCGGAATCCTGATCCCTGCCTGGAAGGTGAACGTTCCTCGTGACTGTCCGAAAGTTGAGCCCACAGCGCTGTAGTTGCCATTCGTGGCCGCGACCGGATAGCGCTCGGCTTTTGCGGCGGACAGTGCGCGCTCCGCCGCTTTCTGGGCGGCGCGAGCGGCGAGGGAATCGCTTCTGGTGTTGAAGGCCAACCTGAGCGCTTCGTCGACGGTTGGAGGACTGATATCGGCGTACGGGAGTTCGTCTGTGACCTGAAAAGCCTGCCCGAAGGGCAATCCAATCGCACGGCTCAATGTGAGTTTGGCAATCGAGAAGTTGTTGCGGGCCACACTTAGGTTGTACTGCTCGGTACGAAGCTGCACTTGCGTGCGGGTCACATCGATTCGCGGAGCGGTGCCTGCCTCGAATTGACGGAGTGCTTGATCGTACGAGGCCTGTGCGTTTCGCACTTGAGCTTCCTGCGCCGTAATGCGGGAGGTCGCCTCGATCACCTGAAGGTAGATGCTGCCCACGGTGAGCGTGATCGCGTCGAGCGTGTCATTGTAACTGAGTTTCGCGGCCTGCTCAGCCGTGCGCGCGGCACGGAAACGTTGGATGGATTCGTAGCTGAACAGTGTCCAGCTCAGATTTCCGCCGGCTTCTACGTAACTGAACGGTCCGATGACGGCCGGGAACGAGACGCCCGGGATCCGCGCGTGTGAAATGCCGCTGGGTACCAAACTTATCTGATTCACAGTCTGCGTTGCGCTGGCGCTCACTTGCGGCAGCAGACCGCTCAAAGCGATTAGCCTTTGCCCACGTGCATTGCGAGCATTTTCTCCGGTCTCGATCACACCCAGGTTGTAACGCACGGCCCGTGCAATGGCGTCTCGCAGCGTGAGCGGCAAAACTTCGCTGGTCGCAGTACCACTCGGGACACTTCCTAAGTTCTGCGACGTCGCGGTTTGGTTTGTGGATACGGTCGCGGCGGGAACAGTACGGGAGCTGCCCGCTACCGTCTGGGCCTGGGCCGAGAGTGCCGAAGCGGCCATGATGAGCAACAGTAGCTGTGAGATGCCAGGTATTGTTCTCGGAATGACTTTCACAGGGTCCACGCCCTCCCTCTGCTTGTTGTATGGATTGTCGCTTGCAGCTAGATGCTTCGAAATTTGTGAGAAGCATGGCTGTGGCCAAAAAGCTGCCGGGGGAAAAGCTGCGTCAAGTACTTGATTTGGAAAAAGATAAGCAGAACAAAGTCGAACCCAGCCCGACGCCTGTGCGAGATCGCGCTATGTGTGTCGGCTAATTGACAGCGTCCCGCCGCAGCCCCGCCGACTTGCAGCATGATCCTCCCCTACTGGTTAAGAGCTTACATGCGTAACACTTTCACGCCCCAGGCATTACCCTGCGACGTTCGCGACCGAGGCGAAACATCCAAGCAGCCACTCAAAAGGCATCTCAAATCGAACGAGGCGGATTATGCTGCCTTCTCCAGTCCGGCATTCCGAAATGAAATACGAGCGATGGCACTCCAGTCGCTATCTCCCAAGCCCTGCGCCATGGCAGCCACAAATCGATCGTGAACCAGACTGGCCATTGGCATGGGTACGGCGGCTTCTTCCGCAGCAGCTAACACCAGCCGGTTGTCTTTCAATCCGAGCGGCAATTTGAAACCTACCGGTTCGAAATGATTGGCGGCGATCATGCCTC
>WNGM01008236.1_pt1 | contig 12707 bp, 20 predicted proteins | sample 5400571 | NCBI WGS metagenome assembly WNGM01 (sample SAMN13153378, study PRJNA577476) | soil metagenome | isolation source: 100 cm soil or saprolite under Garry oak tree replicate 2 | place: USA:California | collected 2016-06-15
CCGAAAATATTCCATCAAATTGCTCACATTACACAGCTTGCTGTACCGCGTTGCGCCGTCCACACGGGTCTTCCCTTATATTATTCCATATGGTATATCTTAGTGTTGCAGCGGCTCCGGCTAATCGTCGGCTAGAGCCGGAGCCGGAGCCGGCTCCAATTCGAGCCGAGCCGAGCCCCATTTGGTCGAGCCGCCATTTTAGCCGGCTCCCACTGAGCCGGCTTGGGCCGGCTAAGCCGGCTAAGCCGCCGTTTTTTTGTTCCTGTCCCAGTCCCCATCCTCCTATTCTCTCGTTCCCACACAACTTCCTCTCCTCTCAAGTCACAGAAGCCTTCCACAGAACTTTCAAATGAGTTTTGCCGCGTTTCCAGCCGAAGTTCTACAGTTAAATTTACAGTATGATCCCAACTCTCCTTGCCAGATGTAGGACGGCCCCAATCGCAGCACTTGGCCCACGTCCTTCGCATAGTCCATCAGAGTCACGGTTGACATCAACGACAACGCCACAACCGTGTCTTCTATCCGTCGACTCGCTCCTCGAGGAGTCATCCTTGCTAGCACTGGCAGAGGCCATCGCTCGGAAGATATCACACGATCGAGCGACCATCAGACAGGATAGGCTTCTAGACGCCGTCGTCTCCCAAGAAGTGTGTCGTTTCATAAATCTTTGAAACGTCTGAACTCCACAACTTAAAGTGACCCCGCACAAGTTGCTGGCCACCGAGGCGGTGCTTTTGCCAGCGTTTCACGCCTTCTCGGAGATCCTGTCGCTGTTACTGCCTGTGAATGGCGTTCCCCGAGAAGTCCTGTGTAGGATCTTTGCCCTCGTCGGGTCGGGGGCAGATGTTGTCCCTCTGTCGCATGTGTGTCGCCGGTGGAGATACATCGCGCTGCGTTCCCCGGAGCTATGGACACCCTTCGGGAATCGCGATCTCACGGGTATGCTCCCCGCGTTCATCGAAAGATCTCAGGGAGCCCCCCTTGATATCTCCGTGTGCATCGATTCTAATGATATTCAATGTCTAGAGCGCCTCGCGGATCTTCAATCCGTCTCTTCGCGCCTGCGATCATTCGACGTGACAATATCGGGTATTACGATGCGGTCACCATTCCCATCAAGAAGGACAGGAATGTCGAAAAGACCCACACCCGCACCCTGAGCGGCGTCAAGGGCAGGGCACCCTGGGCACCCGGTGCTGTCATCAACGAAGAAGAGATCGTCATCCCCGACGGTAGCTTTTTCCCTCTCAACCTCGACCCACACGGCGGCGAATCTGCAAGTCCGTCAGATTCAGAACGGGGTCCATCCCTTCTTCACCTCTCTTCTCTCATTATCTTTCTCCCCCATCACCCCGACGATGGAGTACTGCTACGACAAGCACGCACAGGATGACTCACTCACCGAAGACCCTTATGCCCGCCAATGGTAATGTAGATCCCGCAGCCTCATATTCAATGATCTCACGCGCAAATTCCTTGGGCGAAGCGCGACAGTACGACTGTGTCACTGACATCCGGCAGTCAGGAGCTTGAGACGCAAATACAGCCACCCCGGCGTCCTCCAGGGGTTGTCACAGACCCTGGGGTCGTCCATTCTTCCCCCCATGCCGCGCCCTCGATCGATTCTCACAGTCAAAGCATATGCCAGTGAGTTGCCCGGTGACGAAGGTAGAACGAGAATTCGGCAGCTTCTGACGCCCGAACGGCGGGCAGCATTCGGATTGGCGGATTGGATTTGAGTCCGCACCGTACTATCGCACCTGAAGCACCACCAGCAGTGCTCTTCGAAGAGGTACGAGTTAGTTCCGAGAGCCTGCCGGCGTTGTTTCCCTCCTGCGCTTACTCATCTCCCAAAGATTCGCTGCTCAGCACGTCCGACTCTTCCGTTGAGGAAGAGTCGGCTGCACCCTTGATGCTCGTGGTCAGGTCTAAACGAGGCCAGCCGTAATCGACAATGACGATGCAACACCCCAGCCCTCGCAACCTCAACCTGCCATCACTCAACCCAGATTATTCGTAAATTCCCCGTCACTGCACCAGCACCCATCGCAATCCCTGCGCCATGCGCCCTACATGTAAGGTCCGCGCGCCCGTTCGCTACTCCGACCCACGCCATATCGTTTCATCCTACGGGGTTGCGACCACATGCCGCCAGACACGCCAGCATAGCACGCACCAACGCGATCATGGATCCCAAGACCTACGCCAAGGGAATGACATGACACAAAGCCGTGATGTGGGACACTGCATGCGATGTGGAAATGCGCTCATTCGAAACAACGAGCGTATTTCGAGCACAGGCACGCAACTTCAGCATTCAAACTGCAAAGAGCGCGGCCTCAAATGCCTGTCGTTTGCTTTCCGACTTCGAACCTTCCTCCTTCCCTCATCCACTCACACACAGCGCCCTTCTTACAGTGATGAATTTGCCGAAGTCAGGGCCGTCAAATTACTAAGGCACGGCCGACGCCTCCAACAGGTCGAGTGCGACCCATTTTCTCTTGTGTCCAGCGCTCCCGGCTTGCGACAGCCCACAAACACCAAAAGAGGTGCTGGCGCACAGTAGGCGGTGCATCGATGGGCTGCGTGAGCAACACGAAGCGCCGTGGCGTCGTGTCTCGGACCAAGATAAGCCGAAGACAAGGCAGCGCCACCACAGAGGCCGTCCCAATTCCTTGTCCTTGTACTTAGGTGACGACGCTTGAAGTGTCCAACCTCGGCCGATACGGTTTTATGGGTGGGCGTGATGTGGTGGTTCGCTTGCTCCAAGCAGATACGGACGGTTCGTTCTCAGGAGACGCGATGCCCGTGGGAGGTCTTGTGCATGGCCGCGGGCGCCACCAGCACTCGTCGGGATGTAGTTAGTACCGGCTTCCTCATGCACCTCCTCGGTTTTGACCGCTTCACGTCCGGCAAAGCGGTGAACGGACTGGCGCGCGCAGCCGCACGGCGAACCCGTTCAACGTTGGCATCGTCGGTAACTGCCGCGACTTTTGGACGCAAGGGAGCGAGCTGGGCGTCGAGTACGATCAGGTGTACGAGATCCCCGCGGAGGGGCTGCACGAGGCCGAGAGGAGGCGCGAGCGCGAGGAGGACGAGGATGCGTCGGTCAGCAGGAGACAACCTCGCACGGCCAAACATGCCAGCATAGCCATGATAGATTCGATAAAATGTAGTGATTTGATAAAAAATGCTGAATAGTGAATAGATGACTGAAACGCAATGCAATGCTGTGTGAGCGTGTGTAAATGACACGTGACACATGTACGCCTGCTCGTCTTGTCCGACTCATCTTCTGTCTACCTCTCTCATGCCCTCATTTGCCAGTGTCATTGCCACTGCTCATGTCATTCCTCATCATGGTTGTCTTCCTCAGTCTATCATATGGCTAATAAAGGCTATAAAGCTTGTGCTAGTTTTCTTTTCTAATGTTGCAGTGGCTTCTGGCCCATTCTCGGCTAAAGCCGGAGTCGGCGGCAATTCCCGCCGAGCCAAGCAAGCCACATAGCTGACTGACTGACCTCACTTGACTGCTGAGCTTTGAAAAATGATAGACAAAGGTGGCGCTGCGCCACGCGGCACTGCCACTGCTGCGTAACAACCATCATGAGCACGACGCCCCCCCCACAAGCACCTCCTCTTCACTCGACTCCTGTGCATACCCGCAGTCGCACGACTGATAGACATATTCTCAAATATGAGAATAGAAATGCTGCTCTTCTACGGCTGTCGAATGAAATGGCTCCTTATTTTGTGGGCCCAATGCCCCCGCAAGACTTTCTCGCTACCTTCCTCCCTCCGGACCCTCCCTCAGGCTCTGAACCCTCGTGCAATGCCTCCTCCGAGCCCCCCCGCGGGCCCCGCCCCCCCCCTTTCAAAAAGGAAATGTTCTCTACCTTGACTAAAACATCTCGGGAATCGGAGATGTATCAAAAATTTGTATGTTTCAGAACTCTCCTGTTTCCGGAGATTAATCCAATCTTTCTAGATTGAACTCACTGCACCACTTCTCCCAAGTATGACTGTGGTTAACTCGTCCCACATGAATGACATTACACCTAAGAACGACTTTGTGTACTTGTGTCAACCCGACTGCTCTGTCTTTGCCCGCCCCGTCGCGTCCGATGACTCCGATCCGCTCCCGCCCCCGCCCCCTATTACTGGGTACGATGCTTCTCGCGTTGAATTCGTGGTCGAGTTCAAATCGTCCCCGTCTCATGACCCGTTTGTGGTGCCGAACAAGCAAAGCAGCAAAAGATATCCCCTCATCAGTACCACAGCAACGGCTCACGAGGTGGTGGGACAAATCACTGCTTATGCTGCTCAGATTCTCAGTTCTCAGTACCGCACGCACCTCTTCACCATTCTCATTTGCAAGGACTCGGCAAGGTTAATTCGCTGGGACCGCGCCGGTGCAATCGTCACCGAACCTATATCTTACGACAACGATTCCTACCTTCACGACTTCCTCACCCGCTACGATGATGCCACCCCCAAAACCCGCGGCCACGACAGTACCGTTGCCGACGCTCACCCGAAAGACGTCAAATGCGCTAAATCAGTCGTCCCTGAGCTGACCAAGGAAAATTCTTTTTTATTGATTACCATCCCAGATGGCAGTCCGACACCAAAACATTATGTTGTCCCTCGGCCTCGCGCTCGACACGATATCCCCACAGGTCGCTGGACTCGAGCGTCAATCGCGTACGATGTCCAAAGGAACCAACGTGTTTTTCTCAAAGATTCCTGGCGGGTCTTAATCGACGGCGTCAAACCGGAGGGTGAAGTTTATGATATGCTCCACAAGAATCAAGTCCCCAACGTCCCTCGTTGCTCGCTGGGGAGGGATATTGGTGATCAGCTCCACCGTTCCTATACAGACACTGTTGTCGAAACATATATCGGGTATAATCCGCCATGCTTCACCCCTCACCGACACTATCGCTTGGTTCTGGATACCATCGGCGAAAAGTTGCACGAATTTAAGACAAGCAGGCAGATGGTAAAAGCAGTGCGTGCTGCTGTACACGGTAAGTGTCGCCGGTTTTGCAATGTACTCTGAGTCTCTGACTCATATTGCAGCTCACCGTGCTGCTTGCGAGATTAACATCCTCCATCGCGACTTGAGCCCCGGGAACATAGTGATTGTCCCCGAACTGGATGGCGATAGGGATACCGGTGGTGGTTTACTCATTGACTGGGATCTTTGCAAAGTCACTGACGCGTCAGCAAACCTTGTTTCCGCACGTCGAAATTCACGCACAGTAAGTTCAACGTTTGACGTACAATTCCGAGTCCTGACACATTTTTACCAGGGAACATGGCAATTTATGGCAGCGGAGCTCATTGAAAATCCCTCTATCCCACATATCCCCGAGCACGACTTAGAGTCCGTGTTCTGGGTCCTACTCTGGGTTACAATTTTGTACATTGACACCCCTTGGTCCTCCTCCCGTCGTTCCGGCATCCTTGACGTCATGACCCCAAAGGTTTATTCTACCGGTGCTAGCCCATCCAAGCTCCACTTCTTACGAGACTCGGTGGCGTTGATGGGCTTACGCACGAGACGTAGTCCCCGTGTGGGGAAGTTGCTCCGTGATATTCACAAGGTATTCTGCAAGCTATATATTAAGAAGGCGCATTTGCGGCCCTCGCCGAAGGAAAACGAGAGCTCGGACGCGGACGAGAGCTCGGTCGCGGACGAGAGCACGGACGAGTGTACGGACGAGATCGGAACCGCGACCGTGGGTGCGACGCAGAGCGGCAATGAGGTCGAGCCCGAAGACCTGCATGCCACTCTAATCGACCTCTTCAACAAAGCTTTGAAGAAAGAAAAAAAGTGGGGTATTAACGATGTTGCTACATATCAACCTGTCGAGCATTCTCGCGACATGGAGTCCGCCGCGCAGTCCGGCCCCAAGAGATCAAGGGACATGGGGGACCCGAGTGTGGATTTTAATAGCTTCCCGCCGGCAAAGCGGTTGCCGTCCTAGATCATCTTTACATACGCTCTACCCAAGTACTGTAGCTGGTCGCATGTCTGCCACTGTGGACTCCATACCATAAATTCCAGAATTCCATACATTTGTGCAGTTATGTAATATGAGGCGCTCACCGTCGCCTGTGACATTCTCATAATTGTCTTTTCTTCTTTTGTTACCCGCCTCCCTGCTCACGCTCACATACGCTCGACATGACAAATGGACTAGTCCAAATACTGTGTGGACTGTAGTTTCGCCTACACCCCTCCCCTCGGCCATACACGTAAATCTGTCAGCACCACGCCAGGCATGAGTCATGTATAAAGGTATAACTTCCCCCCGTCCTCCTTTTTTATTATTATTCCTGCTCATGACTCGACGTTCCTCCTCCAACAAGACGAAAGGAACCCCGTCCGTCTCTGTAGCTTGTGCTGGGGCTGCGGGTAGCCTGAAGCGCAGTCGACAGAATACCAGAGCTCCCGGCAACGTCCCTTGCGAGCCAAAGGCACGTCCTGCCGCTTCTTCTCGAACCAAAACCAAGGTAAGCTTCTGGGTCCTTCACGCACTCTTTGACGCTTACCGGGCAAAACGAAGGTCACTATTCAACTCGACCCCAGTGATGAGGAATTCAGCCTTGAAGGGATAGGCGAAGATGACGATGAGGTATCCGACGCGTCTGGTCCACCACCAGACCGTTCGCCGGTCGGCACCCCAGCCCTCGATCCTCCGCCGCAACCAGTTGGCCCTAATATAGCCCATGACATAATCCACTTTTTCACTGAAACCGAATCGATCAGCCCCACTAATGTCAAGGAAACGAATAGAACTTGCAAGTTATGCATGTGAGCACAGCCTTTCTAATCGCAACGCCGCCTTCTAACAAACTAGCAGCGAACGACATGGCATCGTTGATAGGTTCAAGCTCCCAAGGAACATTACCAATTACTTCTACAAGGAAAACACCGGGAACTCGAACCTCCGAAAGCATCTTCTCAAGTGTCACGCTCAGGAGTACGACCAGGCGGTCATAAATAATCATTGGACTTCGAAATACAAGCTTTCGAGGAATAACGCATCTACTCACGATCCTCTCGATGAAATCAGGCCGAAGCTCCCCCCGTTCTCTCCGGCAGCATTCTTGGACCACCTTGTCCGGTTTATTGTCGCAGATGATCAGGTACATCTCATTTACTTGTGTTTTTTCACACTCACACGTCGTCAGTCGATTCGTGTCGTTGAATGCCCCGAGTTCCGACAACTATGCATGGTCCTCCGGGAAACCCTCGTCGACGATGACATCCCTGGTCGTGTTAAGATGAGGGAGGTCATTATCAATCGCTGGCAGAAGTCGTTCGAGGACCTGAAATATGACCTTTCTGTGAGTTTTAGCGCTTTTTTTCTCCAACTCTACAAATTGACATCGATCAATCATCAATAGCAATCTCAAGGGCGAATCAGTTTCACGGCCGATAGTTGGTCAAGCTCCAGGATGTGGTCCTACTTGGCTTTGACCGCTCACTGGATTGCCCTCGATGCCTCAAGTGGGCACCTTGTACTTAGAGCTGCGCTGATTGGCTTCCGTCGCCTCAAGAAGAGACATACGGGCGTCAATATAGCAAGGACTATCATACACCTACTTGATCGCGCGGATGTTACACTCAATGTATGTACCCCTCACGATATACATTCGCTCGCATCACTAATTCCTCCTTAGATCGGCCACTTCACACTCGACAACGCCGAGAACAATGCAGTCGCAATGCGAGAGCTACAGTCTCGACTTGGCAGCCGCGAGACAGTGCCGAAGATTGGCTTCAATGCTTCGAACCATCGTATCCGCTGTTACGCACACATTATTAACATATGTTCCGCTCACATTATAGCATCTGTAACGTCCACTACAAAACGTTATCTCTCCGATCTTGGGGTTCCTCTCGACTCAAATCTTGCAACTTGCGACGACTCCGACGATAGCTCAGATGACGACGACTCCGACGATGGCTCAGATGACGACGACCCCGACTCAGATGATGACGACTCTGACGATGGCTCGGATGACGACGACTCCGACAATAAACTGGATGACGGTGACGTCGATTTAGATCGCGTTGCTGCCAAGCTGGGACTGGCTAAGGACTACGACGTCAAAGGCAACCACAAACTCAGGCGATGGTTAATAGGCATCCAACGCGACCCCCTCAGCCGTGCTCGAAGAGTTGTTCGTCTTCTTCGCTCTTCGGACCTACGCAGGGAAGGCTTTCGGGATTTCATCAAAGACGGAAACCAACGCGGCTGGTTCATCGGGAAGGACAAGGATAACAACCGCATAACTATTGAAGTCCCACAGCTAGAACTTCTGAGAGACGTGAAGACAAGGTGGGATTCGGTATATATGATGCTGCGGCGTCTCCGGCAACTCAGACCGGTTAGTTCGTCTCATTGACCTGACATTGGGTATCGACCAAACATTTAACATAGGCCATCGATCGGTATTTCAAAACCGAGTTAGTCGAACACTCGCGTTCCAAGTTGTCAAAATTGGATTGGGAAGTCCTGGAAGGACTGGAAGAAGTCTTGAGGGTACGTTGACTACTTGACCCAGGACCCAGGACAGGCGCTCACCACAACGACAGGTTCCTCACATTTTCCAGCAGAGCGCGTCATCTGAATCAATGCCGGTTTTGTCGCATGCTATCATCAATTTTGAGAAATTCATGACGGAGTGGGAGATACTCGGCGAGAAGCACAAGATTCTCAAGCCCTGGACGGATATTGGCCTGCGCTGGGCAAGAAAGTATTATATCCGAATGGACGACACGGAGGCATACGTCCTCACCATGTGTAAGCTCATCTGTTGCTTAATTACAGCACTCTGACCGCCTCTTCGCCTTACAGTCCTCAATCCCGCAGTTCGCTTCACCTGGATCGAAAGCGAATGGGACGAGCCATATCTCTCTCAAGCTAAGGAAATCATTTTGAAGCGCGTAAGTACAATCATTCGCTGTGTACTATATTTAAGTGATGGCTTTTGCAGATGCACAAGTACCATAGCCGGACATCGTTGACGGCTGCAACGGCACCATCAAAGGCCCCAGTCCGGCACGCTCCAGTCGCTGGAGACAAGGTACGCCCAACACGGTTCAGAGTTGAACATTCTGTATTCGAAAAGAAGTCCTCGTCGCGAGTGTTGGGCGTCGATACCGAATTCCGCAAATATACTTTATCTGAGGTCTCCCGTGATGACACCGACATCCTGTGGTTTTGGGAGGTGAGACTCTTTCCGTCAAATGACACCATGACTCAGCTGTTGAATAGGCCAATAAGAAAGAGTTCCCCACTCTGTTCGCGATTGCTATGGACTTCCTGCCAGTCCAGGCAACATCTGTGCCTTGCGAACGCGTGTTCTCCTCAGCGAAGGAGACTGACACTGCCAAACGAAACCGGATAAGCCCCTTGCTAATGGAAGCCCTACAATTACTCAAGTTTTCTCTCAAGAAGGAGCGCCTCAACTTTACCGCTGGGTGGGCGACATCAGAAGAGGCAATGGGTGTGGCGCACAAGCCAAGTCACGGCCTCGCCGATGCTCTCTTCTCGTCGGAGGATCGTGATGCTAGGTTGGATGACGTATTGAATGAACTTGATATCTACGATAGCAACTCCTGACTATACCTCTTTTTTCTTATTCCAAATCGCTGACGTTCGCTGGTTCGTTGTCATACGTAGCGTCTCACATGTTGCACCGTTGCATGGACATCATTTTTTCCACCTTACCATAGTAAAGCGTACGCATAAAGCAGGGACGGGCTCGTCCCAATTTGGAACAAACACAGTGCCCACATGGTTTGCTGCCGTATTTACGGGTGAAAATAAACCTTTATCCAGCATGGTCAGTTGCCTCGCTGCCATTGCTACCCCGCAGCACCATGCTCGTGCTCTCCCTCAGTGCGTACCTTCGTCCAATCGACCGCGACGACTGTCTCAGATCGCTCTTCCATCCTTTCATATCCTTTCACAAGGCACAACAACTTCCCGCACATCCACATCTTCCCGCCCCTCCCTCTCCGCCACAACAACGTCGACGCCAGCGTAGCCGGGAGCGAAGCAGCAGGCATTAGAAACGCGCGCGGTACGACTCGCTCTTCGTTGCAAATGTTTGCGCGCACGCGCTGAAGCCATCGAAGCCACCACCGTCGACGCTGACGCCTGTGAAACGCTAAAGCGCAGGATAGCGCGACCTGCTCATCGATATTGACCCGATCGTGGGAGCGTCCCCTGCGTCCGCGCAGACAGAGCCAGGACTAGAGCTCGCGCCCGAGCTAGCCCTCTGCATGGCCTTCCTGGCTCGCTTTTCCTTCAAGTCCTCACAGTACCCGCGCTCCAATCAATCCCAACTTACCACAGCGCTCTCCGATCCTTTCTCTGTCCCTCCCAACCTCACACCTATCCCTCACAGCCCGAATCACAACCATTAGAGCTGGCCGCCCGCGTCCCGCCACACCACCCGAGGCGCTCTCCCCTGTTGCCACAGCAGCCACACAGCCCATGCCTCAACGTGCTCATAGGGCCCCATTTTGGCCCCTCCACCCGGTCTCAGTTCCGACCCGAGGTGTAGACCAAGGCCAACGCCTCCCGCGGTTTCTGCACGTGCGGCCTGTGGAGGCACGCATCCCTACGCGGGGCCTGGTGGTCGTTTGATCTTGGCACATCCCTTGCTCTCTCCCTCTGAGTGCTCTCGATAGCTGACTCAATCAGATTGTATAGAGATGTTAGATGTTAATATATATACAATAAACTGATTTAAATGTAGTGAATAAGCAGCAGGGTTCACGAACGCAAAATGTGCCCGTAGTCACGTGGCCTGAAGGTACTCGACGGTTGAGTTGATTATATAATATAACGCAAACCTTTATGCCAACCTCCCTTTTCTCGATGACCTCCATGCCCCCTCAAGATCAAAAAAATACTTGTGAGGATCCATCTCCTCTCAAGCTAGATTTTGTGCGTGTTGGTAGTCGGTACAGAGTAGGAAAACTACTCGGTTCTGGTGGATCGGGTGAGTCGAACTCTGAGTCTCTGACTGACGTTTCTCACTTCTCTGATACCTCTCTAGGTAGCGTCTATCTAGGAAGAGATATTCGGACGGGGGATGATGTTGCTATAAAGATTGGGTACACGGGCCTGCGGTCTTCAAGGCTTATTCATGAATACCAGGTATATACGAGGATTGCTGGCTGTACAGGTACCTGCCAAGTACTTTGGTACGGCAAAGAAGACGTGTACGAAGTCATGGTCCTGGAATATCTCGGCATGTCACTTGGCGATTTGATCGACGAGCAAAAGCCCAACAGCGGGAAGGCATTCTTTTACGCCTCCCAAATGGTATGTTCGTGATATCTATTTTGAAAAACGGTCCTATTGAACGCTCTCGCACATGTCCAGCTCTCAGCAGTCGAGTCGCTACATGATCGACACTTCGTCCATCGTGACATCAAGCCAAGTAACTTTATGGTCCAAGGACTCCAAGCTGATGGCGTCCCCCCTACCGTCTTCCTCATCGACTTCGGTTTGGCGCGGCAATTTCGGAATCCCGCAACTTATTTACACATCCGCTTCACCACGAACCACTCGATCGTCGGTACCCTTGCGTTTACCTCCGTCAATGGTCAGCAAGGATACGCCCAATCGCGTCGCGATGACCTGGAGTCCCTCGCCTATACCATCATATATCTAGTCCGCGGAGACTTACCTTGGGCCTACCTTTCCGCTCTCGGGGATCACAAGGCAGTCCTCCGGAAGAAAACGCAGATCACAGTAGAAGAGCTGTGCGAAGGCCTACCTACTCCTTTCTACGAATTCCTTATCCATATCCGTTCACTTGGCTTCAACAAGAAGCCAGATTACCAACACCTTCGCTCTATTCTCTCGCAGTGCTCGGGAACCGAGATCGACCAACCCGACAAAGCGCCGCTTTTCGTTGCTTCCCCCTCTCTCGGTGTGAATTGCACACCCGTTCCCGGCGACCATGTGTAAGTGAATCTTATGGCATCTAAATAATCCGTAACCGTTACTAACTATAAGTCATTTAGCCTTCAAACTCCAACTCCCACCACCACCCGCAAGCCTCGCTATTCATTCCGCCCGCGGCCCCGTGCACTCCGGGAAGGGGGCTTTGGCAGTAGATATTAGGTCGGATTTATGGTGATTCATGGCGCCGCTGGTCATTCTTAAGACAATGTAGCACATGTTAAATATCCAATTGTTGTAGTTCGCTGTACGATCGGAAACTGTGGTGTTCTGGTTGCAATTTTTGAACATTTTGTCACTAGTTATGAAGGCATGCCGCAGTGGCCACACACAGCTGAACTGGTATATTAGTGGGAAAAAAAAGAATAAGAGACAATGCTTGGGAAGCTTTCAAGCAGTCTCACTGCACTAGGCAAGCATAGGACCAGAAATAAAGAGGACAGAGGTAGGCCAGCTGCCAACGCGTTCCAACTGCAGCTGCAGCGGCTGAGCCGCTTCGAGCCGGCTGGCTTAGCCCGGCTCGGCTCAATGTACCGGTCCCCACGGCTCGGCTCGGCTCAACGAGCTGCCCGGGCCGGCTCGTGCCGGCTCGGCTCCGGCTGGCTCCGGCTCGTGGAGCTGCTGCAACACTACTCACAGGTCGCCGCCGCCATCACTGTCGCTCGTGGGTCACCATCGCCATTGCCATCGCTCATGGGTTGC
>WNGM01009571.1_pt1 | contig 12706 bp, 13 predicted proteins | sample 5400571 | NCBI WGS metagenome assembly WNGM01 (sample SAMN13153378, study PRJNA577476) | soil metagenome | isolation source: 100 cm soil or saprolite under Garry oak tree replicate 2 | place: USA:California | collected 2016-06-15
GCGGCTGTTCGGCGACGGCCGACTGGCAATGACGCTGCAATATGATGGCAGCGAGCCCTACCAGAGCCTGGTGCCGATCGAAGGCGACAGTGTTGCCGCGGTGTTCGAAGCCTATCTCGCACAGTCGCAACAGCAGCCGGCACGACTGTGGCTGTCGGCCGATGACGAGGGCGCTGCGGCCCTGTTTCTGCAGGCCCTGCCCGACGCCGGTGACAAGGATGCCGATGGCTGGAACCGCGTGCAGCGGCTGGCCGAGACGCTGCGCGCCGGGGATCTGGCCCTGCCCGCCGAACTGCTGCTGACACGCCTCTTCGCCGGCGAAGCGGTGCGGCTGTTCGACGCCCGTACGGTCAGCTACCACTGTCCCCGCGACGAGGACCGGGTGCGGGCGATGCTGGCCGGCCTCGGCCGCGACGAGGTCGAGGCCATCGTCGCCGCGCACGGCGGGGTCGTCGTTCGCGATGAAATCTGCAATCAGGAATACCGTTTCGGCGCGACCATCATCGACGAATTGTTCGGCGCGCCGGCGCGCACGCTGCATTGAGCATCGACATCAGCGAAGCCGCCGGGGTCCGCTACCTGCACTTCGGCTCGGCATGGATACAGGGCGCCATGCGCATCGCGCGGCCCTGGGCGCTGGAACTCGAATACACCCGCGAGATGATGCTGGCACTGCTGCTGCGTCCGGAGCGGGCCTGGCCGCGCCGCGTCCTGCTGGTCGGGCTGGGCAGCGCCTCGCTGACAAAATTCCTCTATCGCCACCGGCCCGATGCGCGCCTGACCGCGGTCGAGATCGACCCCCGCGTCGTCGCCGCGGCACGCCAATTCTTCAAGCTGCCCGACGATCCGCATCGCATTGCCATTGTCATACGCGACGCTGCCGATTACGTGATGGCCGACGTCGGCCCCTTCGATCTGATCCTCGTCGACGGGTTCGATGCCGATGCCCGCGCCGGGGTCCTCGACACCGTGCCCTTCTACCTCAACTGCCGCGCCCGGCTCGGCGCCGAGGGCCTGCTCATCGCCAACCTGCTGTCGCGACGCGGCACCCACCGCGACAGCGCCAAGCGCCTTGGCGAAGCCTTCGACGGACGCGCCCTCGCCCTGCCCCGCAGCGACAGCGGTAATGCCATCGCCATAGCGGCGACGGGCACCGGGATGCGCATGAGACTCGCCGACCTCAAGTGCGAGGCGCGGTCGCTCAAGGCAAACACCGGGCTCAACCTGGCGCCCTTGCTCGCGCGGCTCGAGCAGGCGCAGACCTGCCGCGGCGGATTCTTCGAGCTGTGACGCCGTTCCAGCAGGCGACGGTCACCTGAGACCGGATAGGAACGAAGCCGGCGCAAGAAAAAAGCCCCGGATTCCAGGGCCTCTTGGTGCTGACGGGATCGAACCATTCGCCGCATGCTGCGCCGCCATTGATGTTGGTAAATTCGATCTTTACAGTTACCGCCAAAGTTACCGTCACAGCAAACAGGCTACCTCTCATTCCACCTCACAGCGAGCTTGATCCTAATCCGGCCGCGCATTGAATCAGGTTGCGAATATCCTCGACACGCCACGCCGTAATGCGCACCCCCAGAGTTCGCACAGGTTGCGGGTAGCGCCCGGATTTGACGCCAGCCCACCAGGTCGATTTACTGACGGGAATCAGCGCAGGAGTCGCCGGAACGGTCTTAGCGCTGCCGATGATCTGCGAAAGACGAAGATATCCAGTTTCAGGCAGCGTATGCATGATGGGTTACTCCCAGGAGCAGGCCCAGCCCGCGCCATAGTTTTGATCAACCCAAACAAATCCGACGTTGCCGGCACGCTTCCGTAACTGCTCCACGATGTAGCGCGAAGCTTCACCGCGAAAGCTGGCTGGCACGGCGATTGACTCCCCCGGTATGGCGATTCCGAGTGAAGCGCGATAGCGATGGCCGTTGAGTTCCCGATGGTCTTCTGCAAAACCTTTGGCGAGGTATTTGCCGAGATACTTGACGATGCCAAGCCGACGATTGCTCTTGCCTCGCTTGGGCGGTTGCACGTCAATATTTCCTCCGCCAACGACTTGCCGCCAGGACGCCCGCAGCAGCTCTATATTCTGACGGCCGACGACGGCAATATGCCAGTGCCAAGCACCACGTTTTTGCTTTTCTGGCACGGCGATATATAGCCAATCGGGGAGTACTTTCTTGACGATACGCACGAAGCGGCTCAGGTCTTCGGATGTTTGCCGGAAGACTGCAATGTTTTCCCGGTAAGTCAAAGTCAGTAGGTGGTCGGCCTTCGACGCGAGTATCAACTGCCGAAGCCTGGAGCGTGCTCGACGTGCAGCCCTGTCAGCATGAAGGAATCGGTTCTCCGATTCTCCACGCGTAGATTTGCTGAGACCCATTGCAGCGACGAATGACCAACCGACTTCACAAAGGCCGTCTCCGTAGTCCCGCAGGGTGACGCTCAATCGCCCCTGTTCCCGGTCGAGATATGTCCTTTTGTCAAGTCTAAGGACGGCTGCGCCGCCCCGTTCGTCCGCGCGCTGCGCGCTGCGGGCGAACGGGGACGTGCTCGCGTCCTGCATGCTTTCGCTGTGATCTTCGGAGCGGGAATGCGAACCGATAAACACGGCTCTACTTCTTGCTGAAATCGGCCTTGGTGCCTACGATGTTCCCGAATAATGGTTCGGGGTTTTCGTTTCCAAGTTCCTTTTCCAATTCCATGAAATGCTGATTTGCAAGATTGTGGAAGCGACCCTTTACCCCGCCAAGATAGTAAAGGGTCTGCCCTGGCTCGCCGATCTGCTCAGCAATTCCATCGTTCCACCTCTCTTCCACTTGCTCCCCCGCTGCTTCGGGCAAGTTCTTCTCTAGCTCATCGAGTGCGGCAGTCAGAAGGTCGGCGACGATTTGCGTACGGTTCTTCTGCGGGTACATCTCGCAGAGCGCTGCGATCTTGGCCCCGATATGAACCGGCAAGCGGAAGGAGAATTGCTTGGTCGTCAGCCGGGAATTGTCAGGGCCGGCCCAGAGGTCATGCAGGTGTTCGGTTTTCATGTAAGTCCCCGATATGTCATGCGACACGTCGATAACTTACATGTGCGTTACGGGAAAGTCAAGCGACTTACATCACGGTGTTCATCTGGCGGGGTCGCCGTTTGTGCGTCCAGCTGCGCTCGGACGCGCGTCCGACAGCTGCGCCCCTTGCCCTCGTCATGCAGAGCGCGTACCTTTGCCAGCTTCATCGTTTTTCATGTATCCATAGCCGCCCGTGTTACTTGAACGGGCTAATCAAGCTGGCCGCAAAAACAATGAATTACGCTATCAAACCAAACTCGGTAATCAGCCACTTCTTGCCTGGCGCGATTTTTCTCTTGGCACTTCTTCTGTTGTTCCAGACGCCAGATATGAACCTTAAGAACCTGTCGAGCCTTATTAAGGACGCGACGACTAACAACCTCGCTCACGACGGCGCCATATTGGCCGGATTCGGCCTCTTTGCTTGGTTTGCTGGGTTGCTTTTTGACGCGATAAGAAATTCCTTCGTTGAATGTCTTTGGGACCACTTGGCGGGTACGGGTAGATGGTGGTGGGATATCTTTTTTAGGGGAGAGGCTGACAAAGTTAATCATTTGGTCGAGCACTATTACAGCTACTATGTGTTCGACATCAATGTGACATTCGCGTGTTTTTTATTGGTCATCGCTGCCCTCGTCAACCTTATATTCTCCTGCCACAGCCCCATGTGGTACTTATGGTGGTTAGTCGGAGTAATTGTTACTGGCATCATTTTCTACTGCGACGCCAGGTCGCTGCGAAAAGAGATCGTACGTCTAGCGAAGGAACACTTAAGGAAAGTGTATGGAGCCGAGGAACGCTTATGACTTCCGACTTGCCACACTACAGAGTATTAACACGCCTTGGCCCTTCTGCAATTCATGGCGTCGGTGTCTTTGCGATACAAGAGATAGCCGAAGGCACGCCAATCTTTTACGCTGACGATACCGAACTCGTTTGGATAGATGCCAACATAATCGATGGTTTGCCGACTGAGATTAAGAGGCTGTACAAGGATTTCGCTATTTTAAAAAACGGCAAGTATGGCTGCCCGACAAACTTCAACAATATGACGGTATCGTGGTATCTCAACGAACCAAATAAGCCCGAAGAACCAAATGTGCGTTGTGACGAGAACTACCAATTCTGTGCGTTGCGAGACATCAAGACGGGGGAAGAATTAACCGTCGACTACGATACGTACAGCGAAAATCCCAACGGATAGTAGTCCCATCCCCTAGGCGCCATGGCAGACACGACAACCCGTGTTCGGTCCTTAACCAATGTAAGCGCTCCAACTTTCATGCCGCTTGATCATGCAGCCGTATGACCTCTGCTCCGGCCCTAAGCTTGTCGAGATAGTCGGCCCATTCTTGCATCATCTTCTTTCGCTTGGGCAAATATTCCGCGCGATTGTAGGCGGCCCGTACCGCGTTCTTTTCGGCATGGGCTAGTTGGCGTTCGATCAGGTCGGCGCGGAATCCCTGCTCATTTAGAAGTGTCGATGCAACGGAGCGGAAGCCGTGCCCGGTCATGCGGCCCTTATAGCCCATGCGAGCCAGAGCATAGATCACCGTGTTTTCCGATATGGGGCGTTCCCGGCTTATCGCCGACGGGAATACCAACCGGCCTTCTCCCGTCAGCGATTGCAATCCCTTGAGCACGGCTACGGATTGACACGACAACGGCACGATATGGGCCTCGCGCATCTTCATTATCTCGGCGGGAATACGCCATAGCGCGCCGTCCAGGTCGATCTGCGACCACTCGGCGTAACGCACTTCCTTCGTTCGCTGGAACGTCAGCGCCAATAGCTGCATGGCGGCCTTGGTCGTCGCCTCGCCCCGGTATGTATCGATAGCGCGCAGCAGTTCGGCAAATTCCGCCGGATCGGTCAGCGCCGCATAGTGTTCCTGCTTTGCGGTAGTCAGCGCGCCGCGAAGGCTGGTCACCGGGTCAAGTAGCGCCCGTCCCGTGCTGATGGCAAAGCGAAAGATGGCACTGCAATGCTGCGAAACACGGTGCGCCATGTCGACCGTGCCGCGGCTCTCGATTGCCCGCAGTACGCCCAGAAGTTCGGGCGCTGCGATTTCGGTAATGGGTTTGGCGCCAATGGCGCGGAATATGTGGCGCTCAAGACTGGATGTCGTCTTGCTGGCGTAACTCGCTGTCCATTCCTTGCCCCGCGTCGCCATCCATTCGCGGCCCAGAGCTTCGAAAGTGTTGCTGCCGGCCTCGGCCCTTGCCTTCTTCTCGGATTTGCGCTGTGTCCCAGGATCAGCCCCGGCAGCCAACATCGCCCGGGCCGCGTCGCGTTTTTCTCTCGCGACCTTCAGCGGTACATCGGGATAGACGCCCATGGAAAGCGTCTTGCGCTTTCCGCCGAAGCGGTAATCGAGCCGCCACCATCGCGAACCGTTTGGGTTGAGCAGCAGATACAGCCCACGATCATCAGACAACTTGACCGGCTTGACTTGTGGCTTGGTGTTCTTGATTGCAGTGTCGGTAAGTGCCATGACGGTAACTCTTTCACAGGGTAGCGAGTTACCGACAAGATTACCGTCAGTTACCGTCGGCTGTCAATGAACCGATTTGGACGTTATGGGCGACAAAAAGCCCGCATAGCTTGTAACTGTGCGGGTTTTGCAAGCGCTCCCGGACTTCTTCGGACTGCGTTGGAGTGTTATTTGGTGGGTGCTGACGGGATCGAACCGCCGACATTCGCCTTGTAAGGGCGACGCTCTACCGGCTGAGCTAAGCACCCGGCTCCCGCCGGGGCGGAAGGGCGTTAGTTTAGCGCGTCCCTGAGGGCCTTGCCAGGCTTGAAACGCGGCACCTTCGCCGCCTTGATCTTGATTTCGGCGCCGGTGCGCGGATTGCGTCCCTTGCGCGCATTGCGCTTGCCGACGGAAAAGGTGCCGAAGCCGACCAGCGTCACACTCTGGCCCTTCTTCAGCGTGGCCCGCACGCTGCCTATGGCAGCGTCGAGCGCGCGGCCGGCGGCCGCCTTGGAAATGTCCGCCTGCTTGGCGATCTGGTCGATCAGTTCTGATTTGTTCACAAAATGCCCCCTTGAAATTGACGTAATTGTTTCCGTCGCAGCCCGTCATTGCGACGTGCCCTGTGCAATTCTGTGTTTGCGCCGCCGAAACCCTGCAAACGGTTTATAGCAAGCGCAAAAAGCGCATGTCAAGCGGATTTCTCAGGCGGGGAGCGGATTGCCGGGCGGGTCGCAAAAAAACAACGCCGCCCGTGGCGGCGTTGTCGCGCAGCAGCCCGGAACGTCAATGGGTGATGGTGATGACACTCGTCGCCGCAGCTTCGGTCGCCGGCAGCGCGGCCACCGGCACCGCCGCGGTCGATTCGGCAAGCGGCTCCGGAAGACGTTCGAGCGCCAGCTCCAGCACCTTGTCGATCCAACGGACCGGCACGATCTCCAAGGCGTTCTTGACGTTGTCCGGAATTTCGACGAGGTCTTTGCTGTTCTCCTCGGGAATCATCGCCATGCGAATTCCGCCACGCAGGGCCGCGAGCAATTTCTCCTTTAGGCCGCCGATCGGCAGCACCTCGCCGCGCAGCGTGATCTCGCCTGTCATGGCGACATCGGCGCGCACCGGTATGCCCGTCAGCACCGAGACCAGCGCCGTGGTGATGGCGATACCCGCCGACGGACCGTCCTTGGGCGTCGCGCCTTCGGGAAGGTGAATATGCAAATCGTTCTTCTGGTAGAAGTCGTCGGCGATGCCGAGCTGCTTGCTGCGCCGGCGGACCACCGTCAACGCCGCCTGGATCGATTCCTGCATCACCTCGCCGAGTTTTCCGGTGGTCATGGTCTTGCCTTTGCCGGGAACGGTGACCGCCTCGATGGTCAGCAGTTCGCCGCCGACTTCGGTCCATGCCAGCCCCGTGACCTGTCCGACCTGGTTATCCTTTTCCGCCATGCCAAAGGTGTAGCGGCGCACGCCGAGGAACTTGTTGAGGTTCTTGCCATTGACCACGACCTTGGTCGTGCGCCGCTTCAGGACCAGCGCCTTCACCACCTTGCGGCAGATCTTCGAGATCTCGCGCTCCAGCGCGCGCACGCCTGCCTCCCGCGAGTAATAGCGGACGATGTCGCGCACCGCTTCCTCGGTCACCGTCAGTTCGTCGCGCTTCACGCCGTTGGTCTTCATCTGCTTGGGCAGCAGGAAGCGCTCGGCGATGTTGACCTTTTCGTCCTCGGTGTAGCCGGACAAGCGGATCACTTCCATCCGGTCGAGCAGCGCCGGCGGAATGTTCATCGTATTGGCGGTGGCCACGAACATGACATCGGAAAGATCGAAATCGACTTCGACGTAGTGGTCCTGGGACGAACTTGCGGTTAGTGGCCCTGGCGATCGACTGGCCCAGAGAAGTCTTGCCGACACCGGGCGGGCCGACCAGGCAGAGAATGGGCGCCTTTAGCTTCTCGACGCGCTGCTGAACGGCCAGGTATTCGACGATCCGCTCCTTGACCTTGTGCAGTCCGTAGTGATCCTTGTCGAGTACCTTTTCCGCCTCGGCGAGATCCTTGGATATCCGCGATCGCTTCTTCCATGGCAAGCCGATCAGCGTTTCGATGTAGTTGCGCACGACGGTGGCCTCGGCCGACATCGGCGACATCATCTTGAGCTTCTTGAATTCCGACTGGACTTTACTGAGACCCTCCTTGGACATGCCGGCGGCCTTGATCTTTTTGTCCATCTCCTCGAGGTCGGCACCTTCCTCGCCTTCGCCGAGCTCCTTCTGGATGGCCTTGACCTGTTCGTTGAGGTAATACTCGCGCTGGCTCTTCTCCATCTGCCGCTTGACCCGGCCGCGTATCCGCTTCTCGACCTGGAGGATGTCGAGTTCGGTCTCGAGCTGGGTAAGCAGCTTCTCCAACCGCTCGGCAACATCGAACAGTTCGAGAACCTCCTGCTTCGTCTCGAGCTTGAGCGGCAGGTGAGCCGCGATCGTGTCGGCCAGCCGCCCGGCTTCTTCGATGCCCGACAGCGAAGTCAGGATCTCGGGCGGTATCTTCTTGTTGAGCTTCACGTACTGGTCGAACTGCGCCAGGATGGCGCGTCGCATCGCCTCGACCTCGTGACCACCGCGTTCGTCGGTCTGTATCGGCGTGACCACGGCGACGAACAGCGCCCCGGCGTCTTCGACCCGCTCGATGCGGGCCCGCTGGGTGCCTTCGACGAGCACCTTGACGGTGCCGTCCGGCAGCTTGAGCATCTGCAGAATGTTGGAGACGCAGCCGATGCCGTAGAGGTCGCCGGGTGCAGGATCGTCCTTGGCGGCAGACTTCTGCGCCACCAGCAGGATGCTCTTTCCCGCCTCCATCGCGGTCTCGAGCGCCTTGATCGACTTCGGGCGACCGACGAACAGCGGGATCACCATGTGCGGAAACACGACGACGTCGCGCAGGGGCAACAGGGGCAATTCCGTTTGCTGGCTGGGGAAATCGGGCTCGGCCATGGTCTTTAGTCCTTTTCGAAGGGTGCTACCGGCGGCACATGGGGGCGTCGCCCGGCAATTCAAGCGCCGGCGCGACCGTGCGCCGCCGAGCGACCGACGCGGCGCCGGTCAGTTGGACCCGGCGACCCGCGGCTGGTCCGCGTAGATCAGGATCGGCTGGGCGCCCCCCTCGATCATGCTCTCGTCGATGACCACTTTCGTGACGTTGTCCATCGCCGGCAATTCGAACATGGTGTCGAGCAGGACAGCCTCCAGGATCGAGCGTAAACCGCGGGCCCCCGTCTTGCGCTTCAATGCCTTGCGCGCAATCGCGGCCAAGCCCGACGGACGAACTTCCAGTTCGACTCCTTCCATGCCGAAGAGTTTCTGGTACTGCTTGATCAGGGCATTGCGCGGCTCGACGAGGATCTGCACCATTGCCGACTCCTCGAGCTCGGAGAGGGTCGCCACGACCGGCAGTCGACCGACAAATTCAGGAATAAGCCCGAACTTGATCAGATCCTCCGGTTCGACATGCTTGAGCGTTTCGGTGACGTCGCGGTTGTCCTTGCTCCTCACTTCGGCGCCGAAGCCGATGCCGGCCTTTTCCGAGCGGCCACGAATGACCTTTTCGAGGCCGTCGAAGGCGCCGCCGCAGACGAAAAGGATGTTGGTCGTGTCGATCTGGACGAAGTCCTGGTTCGGATGCTTGCGCCCGCCCTGGGGCGGTACGCTGGCGATGGTGCCTTCGATCAGCTTCAGCAATGCCTGCTGGACGCCTTCGCCGGAAACGTCGCGGGTGATCGACGGGTTGTCCGACTTGCGCGAAATCTTGTCGATCTCATCGATGTAGACGATGCCCTGCTGCGCCTTCTCCACCTCGTAATCGCACTTCTGCAGCAGCTTTTGGATGATGTTCTCGACATCCTCGCCGACGTAGCCGGCCTCGGTCAGCGTCGTCGCATCGGCCATCACGAAGGGCACGTTGAGCAGGCGAGCCAGGGTCTGCGCCAGTAGCGTCTTGCCCGAACCGGTCGGGCCGATGAGCAGAATGTTGCTCTTGGACAGTTCGACATCGTCGTGGCCGTGCTGATGATGCCTCAACCGCTTGTAATGGTTATAGACGGCGACGGAAAGAATGCGCTTCGCCGACTCTTGGCCGATCACGTACTGATCGAGGATGCCACAGATTTCCTTAGGCGTCGGCAGGTCGCCCGCCGCCTTGCCGCCCTGCTCGGCCGTCGTCTCGTCACGGATGATGTCATTGCACAGGTCGATGCATTCGTCGCAAATGAACACCGACGGACCGGCGATGAGCTTTTTTACCTCGTGCTGGCTCTTCCCGCAGAACGAGCAGTACAACTGCTTTTCGCTACCGCTTTTCTTGTCCGACATCGTCCGTCTCCGTGGGCACAGTGAGGCATCCCGTATCTATCGGGCCACCCCTTCAGGCGTTCTCACTCCGCTTGGCGAGCACTTTGTCGATCAGTCCGTAGTCGACGGCCGCCTCCGCCGAAAGGAAGTTGTCGCGATCGGTGTCGCGCTCGATGCGCTCGATCGGCTGGCCGGTGTGTTTTGCCAGCATCTCGTTGAGCCTCTGCTTCAAGTATAGGATGTCCTTGGCATGAATCTCGATATCGGAAGCCTGGCCCTGGAAGCCGCCCATCGGCTGGTGGATCATGACGCGCGAGTTGGGCAGCGCATAGCGCTTGCCACGGGTCCCGGCGCCGAGCAGGAAAGCTCCCATCGAAGCCGCCTGACCGACGCACAGCGTCGATACGTCCGGCTTGACGAACTGCATCGTATCGTAGATGGCCAGCCCCGCCGTGACGGAGCCGCCCGGGGAATTGATATAGAAGTGGATGTCCTTATCCGGATTTTCGGACTCGAGGAAGAGCAGCTGCGCGACAACGAGGTTGGCCGTCACGTCATTGACCGGCCCGACCATGAACACGACCCGTTCCTTGAGCAGCCGGGAATAGATATCGTAGGCACGCTCGCCCCGGCCGCTGGTCTCGATGACCATCGGGATCATGCCCAGCATGGACGGATCCCAGTCGCTCCGATATTCGCTCATCTTGCTCACTTCCTTCGCAGCATCATGCCGCATTCCCCATCAGCTCGTCAAAGGTGATCGCCGTGTCAGCCACCCGCGCGTTCGCCAGCACCCAGTCGACAACATTGTTTTCAGTCGCCAACGCCTCGGCTTCAGCCAAGCGCTGCGGCTGCGAATAGTAGTAGCGGACGACCTCGGCCGGATCCTCGAAGGTTTCGGCGAGTTCATCGACCACCGCGCGCACTTGTTCGGCCTTGGCGACCAGACCATTCTCCCGCACCAGCTGAGCAACAATCAGGCCAAGCTTGACGCGGCGCGTCGCCCCTGCCGTGAACCAGCTCGGCTCGACGGGCACGTTAGCGGCCGACATGCCCCGCGACTCGAGGTCGCGCCGGGCGGCATCGGCCATCTGCCGTGCTTCCATGTCGACCAAAGCCTTAGGCACCTCAACCGGATTGACCGCCAGCAGTACATCCATCACCTGGTTCTTGACCCGCGCCAGGAGGCGCTTCTTCACTTCGCGCAAGAGATTGGAGTGGACCTCGGCGCGCATCTTCTGCAGGTCGCCGTCCTTGATACCCAGGGCTCTGGCGAAATCCTCGTTCAGCCCGGGAAGAACGGGCATGTCGACGGCTTTGACGGTCACCTCGAATTGCACCGCCTGACCGGCCAGGTGCTGGGCCTGGTAATCGGCGGGGAAGCTCATGTCGAAGGTTTTCGTCTCGCCGGAGGCAAGGCCTTCGAGGGCTGCTTCGAAGGCCGGCAGCATCTGGCCGCCGCCGAGCATCAGCGGGAAATCCTTGCCTTCTCCACCCTGGAAGGGAACGCCATCCTGGCGCCCGACGAAGTCGAGGATCAGGCGGTCGCCCTTTTGCGCCACGCGACCGGCGGCCTGATAGCTGGTCCGTTGCTTGCGGAGGACTTCGATGGTCTTGTCGATCTCGGCATCGCCGACGTCGACAGTCGGCCTCTTAATGTCCGAGGCGGAAATGTCGCCGATGGAAATCTCCGGATAGACCTCGAACACCGCGCTGAACTGTAGTTCACTTTCGCTGCCGCCGCTCTTGGGCTCGATGCGCGGATAGCCGGCGACCCGCAACTGCTGTTCGCGAACTTTGTCGCCGAAGACCTTCTCGACCGCGGCGCCGATGGCTTCGGAACGGGCCTGGTGACCGTACTGCTGCTCGACGATCTTGAGCGGCACCTTGCCCGGCCGGAAGCCAGCCATTTTCACAGTCCGCGACAGCTTCCTGAGGCGCGAGGCGACCTCCTTTTCGATGTCCTCGAGCGAAACGCTCACGTCGATGCGGCGTTCCAGTGCGCTGGCGCCCGAACTGTCCAGATTGGTCTGCATGAAAAATCCTTGGTTAACTTTGAGCTGCCGGGCGGGGTCGGACCCGGTGGTGCGAAGGGCGGGACTCGAACCCGCACAGGTCGCCCCGCTGGAACCTAAATCCAGTGCGTCTACCAATTCCGCCACCTTCGCCTCGGCCAATTCTACCCGATTCACCTCTATACTGTCAGGCTCCGCTCCCGCGCGGCGGGCCCGAGTTGCGCGTATACGCCCGTTTTCCGACCCGCCGAAGTGCCCGTCGATCACTACGAAAACTTCCCCGTCGCGTCGCTCCTGCTGCCGGCCCACCTTCGCGAACCCGTCGCGGCGATCTATGGCTTCGCCCGCAGCGCGGACGACATCGCCGACGAGGGATCGCTCGCCGCCGAGGAGAGGCGCCGCCTGCTGGCGGCATTTGCCGCCGAGATCGAGGCGATCGGCGCCGGCGCCACGCCCACGCAAGCGCTGTTTGCCCGCCTCGCCGCCGCCGTCCGCGCTCACGACCTGCCGCTGCAGCCATTCCGCGATCTCCTCGACGCCTTCGCCCAGGACACGGTCAAGAACCGCTATGCGAACTTCGCCGAGCTGCGCGACTACTGCCGCCGTTCCGCCGAGCCGGTCGGCCGGCTCCTGCTGCGTCTAGTGCGGCGCGAGGCGGCGCAGCAGCTCGCCTGGTCGGACGCGATCTGCACCGGCCTGCAGTTGATCAACCACTGGCAGGACGTCGCCATCGACTGGCGCAAGGATCGCGTCTATCTGCCCCAGGACAGCCTGGCCCGCTTCGGCGTCGCCGAGAGCCAGATTGCCGCCGGCCGCTGC
>WNGM01003845.1_pt1 | contig 12693 bp, 12 predicted proteins | sample 5400571 | NCBI WGS metagenome assembly WNGM01 (sample SAMN13153378, study PRJNA577476) | soil metagenome | isolation source: 100 cm soil or saprolite under Garry oak tree replicate 2 | place: USA:California | collected 2016-06-15
CATCAGCCGCGTGGCCGTGCTGGCAACGGTCGGCGGGCTGATGGGCGTGCTCATGATGATTCCGCTGCGCCGCGCGTTGATCGTGAAGGAGCACGACACGCTGATCTACCCGGAGGGGACGGCCTGCGCCGAGGTGCTGATCGCCGGCGAGGAGCGCGGCCTCCAGGCCAAGCGCGTGTTCCAGGCGTTCGGCGTCGGCTTCGTCTACAAGTTCCTGATGGGTGGACTCAAGCTGTGGCCCGACGTGCCCGGCAAGGCACTCGGCTTCTATCCCGGCGCCGCGATCTCCACGGAGATTTCTCCCGAGCTGTTGGGGGTGGGCTACATCATCGGTCCGAGGATCGCGGGGTACCTGTTCGCGGGCGGCTGCTTCGCCTACCTCGTCCTCGCCCCCGCCATCAAGCTGGTAGGCTCCGGCCTGAGCGAGCCCTTCGGGTTCCCGGCGGTGAAGCTGATCCGCGACATGAGCCCGGGCGACCTCCGCTCCAGCTTCATCTTCTACATCGGCGCGGGCGCGGTCGCGTCGGCCGGCATCATCGCGCTCGCGCGCTCGCTGCCGACGATCGCGAGCTCCTTCGCCTCCAGCCTCAAGGACCTGCGCGAGTCGCGCCTGGGCCAGGCCGTCACGAAGCTGCGTACCGACGATGACCTGCCGATCTCCCTCACCTTGGGCGGGTCGGTAGCGCTCGCCATCGTGCTCGCACTGCTGCCGCAGGTGGGGGTCAACCTTCTGGGCGCGATCCTGATCGTCATTTTCGGGTTCTTCTTCGCCACCGTCTCCTCCCGCATCTGCGGACAGATCGGCTCGTCGGCCAACCCGATCTCCGGCATGACCATCGCCGCGCTGCTGGGCACCTGCCTGATCTTCGCTGCTGGGCACCTGCCTGATCTTCGTGGCCATCGGGTGGACCGGCGTGGACCACCGCGTCCAGGCGATCTCGATCGCCGCGGTGGTCGCCGTGGCGACCGCCAACGCCGGCAACACGTCGCAGGACCTGAAGACCGGCTTCCTCGTCGGCTCCACGCCCCGGCGCCAGCAGATCGCCATTCTGGTCGGCGCCGTCGGCTCCGCCCTCGTGGTCGGCTGGACCCTCACCCTGCTCAACCGCTCGTACACGTATCCCGTCCCCGAGACGCACCCCGCGTTCAGCGCCCAAGCGCTGGCGCCCGCGCGCGGCGGGCGGCCCGCGGTCGAAATCCTCCCCCAGGCGATGTCCGGCTTCCGCATCGCCGGCAGCGACTCGGTGGACCGCGGCACCTATCAGGTCGTGCGCGTGTACGTGATCACCGAAGGCGTGGCCGCCGGCAAGTACCTGATGGACCCGGCGAGCCACGAGCTGCGCTACGTGCTCGACCCCGGCATCGGCGGGCGCGTCCACGACTACCAGGGCCGCGCCATCCCGCGCCTCGACTCCCCCAAGGCCACGATCATGGCGCTCATCACCGACGGCATCCTGACCCACAAGCTGCCGTGGGCGCTGGTGCTGCTCGGAGTGTTCATCACGATCGCCATCGAGCTGATGGGGGTACAGGCGCTCCCGGTCGCGGTGGGCGTGTACCTTCCGATATCCACCTCCTCGGCGATGTTCGCCGGCGGCGTGGTACGGTGGCTCATCGAGCGCGGCGCCCAGGCCCGGCACCAGTCGATCGCCGAGCTCGAGTCGGGGCCGGGGGTGCTGTTCTCGAGCGGCCTGATCGCGGGCGGCGCCATCTGCGGTATCGTGCTCGCCGCGCTCGCGGGGGTGCTCGGCTCCGCGGACGCCCTCGCCGAGAAGCTGCCGTTGTTCCACGCGCTCGGCGCTCTGCCCGAGTCGACCCTGCTCGCCTTCGCGCTGTTCGGGGTGATGGGCGCGGTCCTGTTTCGGGTCGCGTCGCAGCAACAGTGACCCGGTCCTAGATTTCAACATGCTGAATTCCCGGACCTGAGGGTGCGCGTCGTCTCCTTGCTCCCGGCCGCCACGGAGATCGTGGCTGCGCTGGGAGCGGGTGGCTTCTTGGTCGGCGTGTCGCACGAGTGCGACTACCCGCCCGAGGTGCAGGCGCTGCCGCGCGTGACCCGATCGCGGATCGATTCGACGCGGCCCTCCGGCGACATCGACCGCGCCGTCGCCGAGGCGCGGCGCGCCGGCACGTCGACGATCGAAGTGGATGTCGAGCTCGTCGCCCGGCTGCGCCCCGACGTGATCCTCGGACAGTCACTGTGCGAGGTGTGCGCCGTGGGCCCGGGAGACCTGGAGCGCCTCGTCGCGACCCTGATGCCCACGCCCTGGCTCGTCACCCTGCACGCCCACACGCTCGATGGCGTGCTCGCGGACATCGTGAGGGTCGGCAAGGCCATCGAGCTCACCGACGAGGCGGACGAGCTGGTCGCGGGGCTGCGGTATCGCCTGGACCGGCTGCGGCGCGTCGAGACACGAGCCCGACGATCGGGCGACGTAGGGGCGCAGCATGCTGCGCCCCTACCGCGGCTCTCGGTGCTCGTCCTCGAATGGCTCGATCCTCCCTACGTCGCCGGTCATTGGGTGCCCGAGCTGGTCGCGATCGCGGGCGGCCACGCCATCGCCACCGCGGCCGGCGAGCCGTCGCGCACCCATCCGTGGCGAGAGCTGACCGCCCTCGCTCCTGATCTCGTCGTGATCGCGCTGTGCGGGTTCGACGTGCCGCGCGCCCGGGTGGAGGTCGCCACGGTGACGGACCCCGACGCGCGGGCCCTGTTCAGCCGGCGTGTCGAGTTTCTCGATGGCAACGCCTATACTTCACGCCCGGGACCGCGCCTCGTGGACGCGGCCGACATGCTCGCCCGGTTGATCCCCCGTTGACGGTCACGCCGAGGATATGGTCATCGGCTTTCTGTTTGTGCTGCTGCAGCAGCCCACCGACACGCTGCGGCTGTACGCGGTGGGTGACATCAACCTCGGGCGCCGGGTGGCGAAACAGCGGCTGCTCGCGGGAGACACGCTGTACCCGTTCCGCGCGCTGCTCGACACGCTGCGCGCCGCGGACATCACATTCGGCAATCTGGAGAGCCCGATCACGCCCGACTCGAACCCGGTGGCCGATTCCTTCGACGTATTCACCGCGCCGCCTGCCGCCGCGTCGGCGCTGGCGGGCGCGGGGTTCGACATCGTGAGCACCGCGAACAATCACGCGTGGGACGGCGGTCAGGCGGCGGTCGAGGAGACGATGCAGCAACTCACGCGGGCGGGCGTGCTGTTTGTCGGCTCCGCCTACGGGCGCGACATGGCCGAGCAGCCCGTCATCGTGCGGCGGCGCGGCTGGCGGGTCGCGTTTTTCGCCGTGACGCGCGCGTGGAACCCCGCGCCGTACACGTTCTACCGGCATGCCGGTGCGGCCTGGATCGCGTGGGGCGACCCGTCCTGGATCTATCCCGCCATTCGCACGCTGAGAGCGAGCGGCCGCGCGGACCTCGTGGTCGTGAGCGTCCACGGGGGGAAGGAATATGTGGACACGCCGCCCGACTACCACCGCGACCTGTTCCGCGGGCTGGTGGACGCGGGCGCCGATCTGGTGCTCGCCCATCATCCCCACGTGTTGCAGCCCGTCGTCTGGTACCAGGGCAAGCCCATCGTGCAGTCGCTCGGCAACTTCGTGTTCGCGCAGGACGACCCCTGGACGCGGCTGTCGGCCATTCTGCGGATCGAGGTCGCCCCCGACAAGACGATGCGGCTCTCCGCGATTCCGGTCCGCGCCGGCCATCAGCCGACGGTCGCCACCGGCGCCGCCGCCGACAGCGTGCGTCGCCGGCTGGGCATTCCCCTTTCAGCGGTCAGCAAGCCATGACGAAAGACACGTTGGACTTCCTGAAGCGACTCCTCGACACTCCCGGCCCCTCGGGCTTCGAAACGGCGCCGGCGCGCGTGTGGCGCGACGAGGTCACGACCTTCGCGGAGCAGGTGACGGCCGACGTGCACGGCAACTCGGTCGCCACGCTCAACCCGAAAGGCACACCGCGCCTCATGCTCGCCGGGCACATCGACGAGATCGGCCTGCAGATCACTCACGTGGACGACGACGGGTACCTCTACTTCGCCGGGATCGGCGGCTGGGATTCGCAGGTCCTGGTCGGCCAGCGGGTCGTGATCGCGGGGCCCAAGGGGCCGGTGCGCGGCGTGATCGGCAAGCAGGCGGTGCACCTCATGAAGCGCGAGGACATGGACAAGGTCTCGAAGATCACCGATCTCTGGATCGACGTCGGCGCGGCCAACAAGGCGGAGGCGCTCGAGCGCGTGCGGGTCGGCGACCCGGCGGTGCTGGATGTCGACGTCCAGGAGTTCCCCAATGGGCGCATCGTCTCGCGCAGCATCGACAACCGGATCGGCGCGTACGTGGTGGCCGAGGCGGTGCGGTTGCTCGCGCGGGACCGGCCCGAGCACGCGGCCGTGTTCGCGGTGGCGACGACGCGCGAGGAGATCGCGTGGACGGGGGGAGGCGCGCGCACCAGCGCGGTGGGGATCGACCCCCAGGTCGCGCTGGTGGTGGACGTGACGCATGCGACCGACTACCCGGGCGCCGAGAAGAAGCGCGCGGGGGAGCACAAGCTGGGCGCCGGCCCGGTGCTGGCGCGGGGCTCGGCGGTGAGCCCCGTGGTGTTCGAGATGTTGGTCGCCTGCGCCGAGCGGGAGCAAATCCCCTACAGCGTCCAGGCGGCGCCGCACGACACCGGCACCGACGCCGACGCGATCTACAACGCGCTGCGCGGCATCCCGACCGGGCTGGTAAGCGTTCCCAACCGCTACATGCACAGCCCGAACGAGATGGTGGCGCGGGAGGATCTCGAGCGCGCGGCGCGCCTGCTGGCAGCGTTCGCGCGAGGGCTCGATCCCAAGGTGAACTTCATTCCCAGCTGAGGAGCCAGCTCACCGCGGCTTCCGCTTCAGCTCGGCCAGCGCCAGGCGCGCGGCCGAGCGCACCTGGCGGTCCGCGTCGTCGGCCAGCCCCTCGAGCGTCCCCACCGCCGGCGCCGTGCCGGCGAGCCGCAGCGCCTCGATCGCCGCCAGCCGCTCACCGATCGACTTGCGGCCGAACAACCGCCCGGCCGGCTGGGCGAGCTTGATGAGCGCCTGGACCGCGTCCGGGCTGCCGATCCGGCCGAGCGCGAGGATCAGCTCCCGCTCCACCGTTTCGTCGTTCTCCTCCTCCAGGGCCACCACGAGCGGCATCGCCAGCGCGAACGACTTGCGACCGCCGATCCCCAGCGCCACCTGCATCCGCACGTCGGCGGACTTGTCGCGCAGGGCGCGCCGCAGCGGCTCCGCCGCGCTGCGCGTGCCGATCTTCGCCAGCGCCAGCGCCACCGCCTTGCGCACCCGCTCGTCGCCGTGCTCCAGCTTGCGCGCCAGCGCCGCGACGGCGTCGTCCATCGCGAGCTCGCCGATCAACTCGGCGACGTTGCGCACCACGAACCATTCGCGATGGTCGAGCATGTGGATCAGCTGCTCGGTGCCCTCCGTCATCTGCTTCAGCGCGTCGAACACGGCGCGCCGCTCGCCCACCGTCGGTGCCGCGATGAGCCGGTCGATCAACCGCTCCACCGCGTCGGCTCCGGCGCGCTGCAGCGCGACTGCCGCGTCGCCCCGGTGCTTCGGTACCGTGACCAGGTGGGTGAGCGCATCGAGCACGGGCTTCGTGTAGATCCGCTTCAGGGCGATCGCGTACTGCCGCCGCACCCCGCTCGCTTCGGGCACCCGCTGCTCGGCGCCCAGGATCGCCACGATGATCCCCAGCACCTGCTCCATCCGGTTCCGCTTGAGCGTCGCCTCGGCGTGCTGCTCCAGCACCGTGAGCAGATCGCCGACGTTGGCTGCCGCCGGGTGGCGCTCCAGCTCGGCGAGCGCCGCCGCCACGTCGGGCGGCACCGTGCCGGTCGCGCCCGCCGCCCGCGCGGCGCCGGCGGCCCGGGTCCCCGTGACAGCAGGTGCCCGCTGGGGTGCCGGCGGGGTTGCTGGAGCCGGTGGCGCGGCAGGCTCCGACCCGTGCTGGGCTGCCCGCGCTGGTGCCTCTGGTGGTGGCACGACGGTGAGGGATAGCTCGTCTGGTGCCGCCGGAGGAGAGGGCGACGTGGGCGACGTAGGCGACGTGGGCGGGGGGGGCGGGGCGGGCGCCGCGGCGCCCTCTCCCGGGAGCGACGTCGCGGCGGGAGGCGGCGGCGGGTCGTGGGTCACGAGCGGCACGCCCTTGAGCGGCACCGATTTGATGTCGGTGAGCGATTCGCCGCGCAGGATCCCGCCGGTGCCGAGCGTACCAGAAGTGCGGTCCACCGGGACACCGGGGGACGGAAGGACGGGGTCGCGGGACCCGAAGTCCTCGGACGACGCACCGGGCGTGACTCGGGTGGGCGGCGATGGCTCTGCCGCGCTCGACGCGCCGGCGACCCGGATCCGGTCGGCCCCCGTGGCGGCGAAGCGGCTGGCGACGTCGGCGGCGTCGGGCTGGTCAGCCAACGCCCTGAAAAGGTCGAACAGCTCGGCGGGAAGAGGGTCCCGCGGGATCGCGATTTCGGCGATGCCGTGCAGGTCGAGGCGCTGCACCAGGCGCGTGAGGCTGTCCCCCTCCGCCTCGCACGGCACACCGTTCACCTCGATCCGGCCGCCGGTCACCCTGACGGTCAGGCTGGTGTCCTTCAGGAGGCCGAGGACGGCACGGAATTCCGTCTTCTGCTCCTCTTTCGCGCCCGGGTCGCGGAACAGGTCCACGCAGCGCGCGAGCCGCCTGGCGAAGGTGTCGAACGTCGGCATCGGAGGCGGGGGAATCTAGGGGGTAGTCATACCGTGGGCAACGCGCGCGAGTGCGCGCGCCGCGTCCGCTTCGCGCAGCGGGCGGTTTGGCAGGTCGAGCGCCACGGACAGGGCGATCACCGCCGGCTGCGCGAGGCCGAGCGGCTCGAGACGCCCCGGCGCCGTGAGCAGGCGCGACAGCGGCTCGTCGCACGCGAGTCGCCCGCCGTCGAGCACGAGTCCGCGGTCGAGCGTCTCGGCGGCGAACGCGAGATCGTGCGTCACGACGAGCAGCGCCACGCCCGACGCGGCCCGCTCGAGCAGAGCGCGCGTCACGCGCCCGCGCAGCCCGCGATCGAGCCCCGTCGTCGGCTCGTCCAGCACGAGCAGTTGAGGCTCGAGCGCAAGCGCTCCCGCGAGCGCGGCGAGCTTGCGGTACGCGGGCAGGAGGTCATAGGGATGGCGGGCGGCGTGCGCCTCGAGGTCGAGCGCCGCGAGGGCGCGGCCCACGCGCTGCGCGACCTCCGGCTCGGCGAGGCCGAGGGCGCGCGGCCCGAAGCTCACGTCGTCGCGCACCGTCCGGGCGAAGAGCTGCTGGTCCGCGTGCTGAAACACCGACCCGACCCGCCGCGCCAGCTCCTCGGGGGCGCGCCGCCGGATGTCCCAATCGCCCACCCAGACGGCGCCGGCCGCCGGCCGCAGCAGGCCCGTGACGAGCTTCACGAGCGTCGATTTCCCCGCGCCGTTCCGCCCCAGCAGCGCGGCGCGCTCCCCCGCCGCGAGCGCGAACGACACCTCGGCAAGCGCGGGCACCGCGCCGTACGAGAACGACACCGCCTCGAGCCGCAGCCCCGCCTCCCCGGCCTCGGTCACCGCCCGCTCCAGCGCCGCACCGCCTCGGCGACGCTCACCGGATAGGGCGCCGGCAGACCCCCGGCCCGCCACACCGCCGCCACCGTCGTTCCCAAACCGGCGGCGCACAGCGCGTCCTCAGCGAGCAGCGCCGGCGTCCCCGCCCGCACGACGCGGCCGCCCTCGAGCCACACCACACGATCCGCGACTTCGGGGAGCACGTCGAGATCGCTCGTCGCCACGAGCACCGCCTTCCCTGCGGCTGCGAGGGTCCGCACCAGGCGCCACACCAGCCGCGCGCCCGCCGGATCGAGCTCGGCCGCGGGCTCGTCCAACAGCAGCAGCGCCGGTTCCATCGCCAGGATTCCCGCGATGATCACCCGCTGCAGCTCGCCCCCCGATAGGGTCCCCGGATCGCGCTCCGCGAGCCCCGTGATCTCCAGTCGCCCGAGCGCGCGTTCCACGTGCCGGGCGATCTCCTCCCGTGGCCAACCGAGATTCGCCGGCCCGAACGCCACTTCGTCCCACACCGTGAACGCCATGCCGGACACCTGCGACCAGGGAGTCGGCAGCACGATGCCCCTTCCCCCTTCCCCGTTCCCCCTTCCCTGGAAGTTCACCCGGCCTTCGATGCGTCCCCCGACCACCCGCGGCGCGAGATCGCCCGCCACTAGGAGCAGGGTGGACGCCCCCGCGCCTACCTGGCCGACGAGCGCGACCACTTCTCCCGCCCCCACCTCGAGTGAGACGTCTTGCAGCGCCGGCTGATCCGTCGCCGGATACCAGAAGCTCACGTGCTCGAGCGCGAGGTGGGTCATCCGAGCCGCCAGACCAGCGCTGCGGCGCACAGCGCCACCAGCGCCCACCGCGCCGCTCGCTGCGATGCGCCGTCGGCCGGCGGCGCGAGCGGCGTGCGGCGCGCGCCCGAAACGAGCCCCCGCGTCTCGAGCGCGAGCGCCCGCTCGTCCACCTCGTGCAGCGCCGAGAGAATGAGCGGCAGGGCGAGGGCGCGGAGCGCGCGAAAGCGCTGCCCCAGGCCGCCACGCAGCGAGAGCCCGCGGCACCGTTGCGCCTCGACGATGCGGCGCGCGCGTGCCTGCAACACGGGGACAGCGGACAGCGTCGCGGCGAAGAGGTACGCGGTGCTCCCGCTCCAACCGCGGGCGACCATCGCTTCCACCAGTCGCGCGGGCGGCAGCACCGCCACCAGCCACACGAAGCTCACTACCATCGTGGTGATGCGCAGCCCGATCGCCACCGTCGTCGGGAGATCGTGGAGGAGCAGGAGGAACAGCCAGAAGGGCGCCGCCGTGACGAGGGCGGTGCGGAGGATCACTAGCGCCGCGCGCCAGCCCGGGGACGCTGCGATGCCGGCGCCCCCTGACCCCGGGCTTGCGCCCGGGGTGAGTGTGAGCACCAGTGCCGCGACCGCCGTCCCGAGCCCGCCCCACGGCGCCGGCAGGATCCACGCGAGCGCCGGCAGCGCGGCCGCGATCGCGAGCAGGGTGAACGGGTGGAGCCGTCTCACGCCACGCCGATCGCGCGCAGCGCCCAGGGGAAGCGCGCGGCAGTGCGGCGCGGCAGGGCGTGCAGCACGGAGGTCACCAGGGCGAAGGTCACCGCCTTGTCGCCGAAGTCCGAGACGAAGCTGCCGAAGAAGCACGCGGCGAGCGGCGAGAGACCCAGCGCCTTGCCGAGCGCCGTCGTGAGCGCTATCCCGCCCGTCGTGGTACAGCCGAACACGAGATAGGAGATCGGCGTCGAAGTGAGCGACGCGATCACACCGAGGCCGAGCCCTGCCGGCACCGCCGTCTTCAAGCCGCGGAACAGGCCAAGCCGCGCGGCGGCCCACGCGTACACCGCCACGATGATCTGCACCACGACGAACGGCCAGAACGTGGGGTTGCGGAGCGTGTTCACCGCCGAGGTGAGCACACCCGTCGCGATCCCCACCCCGGGACCCGCGAGCGCAGTGGCCAGGATCGTCCCCGTAGTGTCGAGGAACAGCGGCAACGCGACCGCGTCGACGGCGGCCGAGAGCGCGAGACTGATGGCGGCGGCGACGGGAATGAGCACGAGCAGACGAACGGACACCGGCCGCCTTCCATCAGAGTCGCGCGTAAGATAGATATGGGACCACGATGACGGCCACCATCGAGCCCAGCCGGATCGTGCGGGCCTTGCGCGCCGCGCATCTGCACGACGCGTCCCGCCAGCAGCTGCTGCAGCTCGCCTGCGACCGGATGCGGGCGCTGGGCGCGCCCTACACCTCCGTGTACGCCTACATGCTGCACGGCGATGAGCTAGTGCTCGAGGCGTTCGCGGGCCGGGAGACCGACCATACCCGCATCCCCGTCGGCACGGGCGTGTGCGGCACCGCGGTCGCGACGGGATCGGACCAGAACGTTCCCGACGTCGCTGCGGTGGGGAACTATCTCGCCTGCAACCTCGAAACCAAATCCGAGCTCGTCGTGCTGATCCGCCGCGGCCCGACCATCCTCGGCCAGCTGGACGTCGACTCGGACGTCCCCGCCGGCTTCAGCGACGCGCACCACCGCGCCGTGAAGGAGGTCGCGGATGCGCTGGCGGTGCTGCTGTAGCTATTCCCCCCTCCCTTCCGACGCGCTCTCCGGCGGGCCGAGCAGCGCCAACCGCCCCGCATCCGCGTTGTGGTCCAGCAGCTCCGCGTAGCGGCCCCACTCCACGATCGTGGAGAACAGCGACTCGGCCGGGATGAACGGAAAGTAGATCGTGAGGTCGGCGAGCACCTCCTCGTCCTCCACCGCCCCTTCCTCCTTCAGCATCGCGAGCAGGCGCGCGAACATCGGCTGCCGGGAGAGCCGGGCCCGCGTCGCGTCCTTGCGCGCCGCGTCGTCCATCGCCATCACCTCGCGCCCCGCCTGCGTGAGCTGCACGATCTCCCCCGGCGTGGTCACCCAGCCGAGCTGCTCCGCCCCGCGTACCACCGCCGACATCCGGTCGTAGTCCACGCCCAGGTCCTCGGCGAGCTCGAACACCGGGCCCTTCCCGCCGGGCCGGGTCAGCAGGTGGTCGAGGAGACCGGTGACCTCGGAGACGTGCACGCGCGGGAACGGGATCAGCCGCTGGGGCGCCGCGGCCGCCGCGGGCTCGGGAAGCAGCGTGGCCGTGAGGATGGCGTGCAGCCGGTCTACCATCGCCTCGAACTCGGGCGTGCGCTCCTGGCGGGGATAGGGCAGCGGGTTCGCGAGCTCCTCGCGCACGTGTCCGGGGTTCGAGCCAAACACCACGATGCGGCCGGCCAGGAACACCGCCTCTTCGACGCTGTGCGTCACCACGACGAGCGTGTTCACCCCCGTCGCGGGATCGCGCCACAGGTCCACCAGCTGGCTGCGCAGGTTCTCGACGGTCAGGGGGTCGAGCGCGCCGAACGGCTCGTCCATGAGCATGATCTCCGGCGCGACCGCGAGCGCCCGCGCGAAGCCCACGCGCTGCTTCATGCCGCCGGACAGCTCCTTGGGGTACGCCTGCTCGAACCCGTCGAGGCCGACCAGGTTGATCGCCCGGGCGACCGCGTCGCGCTGGGCGGCGCGGTGCACGCCGCGTGCGTCGAGACCCATGGCCACGTTCTGCGCCACCGTGAGCCAGGGGAGCAGCGCGAACGACTGGAACACCATCGCCGCGGCGCCGAGCACGCCGTCCAGCGACTGCCCGCGGTATAGCACCGTCCCCTCCACCGGGCGTGCCAGCCCGGCGAACAGCCGCAGCAGCGTGCTCTTGCCGCACCCCGACGGCCCCACCAGCGCCACGACCTCGTGCTCTCGTACCGCCAGCGACACGTCGCGCAGCGCCTCGAGGATCTGCCCGTTGGGCAGGCGGAAGCGCTGCGTCACATGGCGCGCTTCGAGCAAGACCGTGTCGGGCGTCATGTGCCGAACCCGAAGCGGGTCTGGGCCCACGCCGCGAGCGACCGCCACACGACGCGGTTCCAGCCCACGACGATCAGGCTCATCAGCGCGATGCCCCCCGCCAGCAGCGGGAAGTTCGCGTGCGCAGTGGCGTCGCTGATCAGGCTGCCGATGCCCTTGGTGACGCGCAGCGTGCCGCCCGCTTCGATGTATTCGGCGACGATCGAGCCGTTCCAGGCGCCGCCCGCCGCCGTCACCCACCCCGTCACGAGCGCCGGGAAGGCCGCCGGCAGGTACACCACCCGCCAGCGAGCGAGCGCCGAGAGCCGGAACACCGTCGCCGCGTCCTTGAGCTGCGAGGGGATGGCGGCCACAGCGGAGATGACGTTGAACAGGATGTACCACTGACCCGCCAGCACCATCAGCGCGACCGCGCCCAGGCCGAGCCCGACCCCGATGCGCTGGAACAGCAGGATCACGATGGGGAAGAGCATCGGCGCGGGGAACGACGCGACCACCTGGATGACCGGCTGCAGCGCATGTGCCACCCGGGGCGAGCGGCCGATCACGACCCCCGCGGGGAGCGCCCACGCCGTCGAGAGGAGTACCGCACCCATCACGCGCGCGAAGGTGAGGGCGCCGGACGACGCGAGCTCGCCCCACTCCCGCCATCCCAGCTGCGCCAGCAGCAGCCACAGCTGCCACAGGCCCGCCGCCCCGGCCACGACGATCGCCGCGACCAGCACCACCCCTCCCACCTTGCGCGCGATCGCGTGGCCCAGCGCGAACCGCGGCCAGCGCAGGATCACCGGGCCGGCGGCGCGCAGCGGCCGCTCGAACGGCCGCGTCGCGCGGCGCGCGGTCCGGAAGGCGCGCCGCCGAAACACCGCCGCGCGCCGTGGCAGCCGCGCCCGGCGCAGGAAGTCGAGCACCCACGACGACGCCGGGCCCGCCGTGCCGGCGGTCTCGTCCAGCCGGAACTTCTCCACCCACACGACCAGCGGGCGCCACACGAGCTGATCCACGCACACGATCATCGCGACCATGGCGAAGATCGCCAGCGCCATCGCGTGCACGTTTCCCTGATCCAGCGCCACGCTCATGTACGAGCCGACCCCGGGGAGGCGGTAGTCACGGTCGCCCAAGCGGAACGCCTCGTTCACCATCAGAAAGAACCAGCCGCCCGCCATCGACAGCATGCCGTTCCACACCAGTCCCTG
>WNGM01004504.1_pt1 | contig 12687 bp, 9 predicted proteins | sample 5400571 | NCBI WGS metagenome assembly WNGM01 (sample SAMN13153378, study PRJNA577476) | soil metagenome | isolation source: 100 cm soil or saprolite under Garry oak tree replicate 2 | place: USA:California | collected 2016-06-15
GTGAATTCATCGCTTCTTTGTTCTGCTAGTAAGCCAAGTTTCTCGACTTCGCCTCCTCGGGGACGGGGCCGCGGGGCTAAGTCAGGAGTCTTGGAGATTAGGTGCAGGATGCTGAGATCAGTCATCTTCTTTGCGCGGTTGTACAGACCGTCCCGCAGTATCACCGCAGACATCGGGTCGATGTACAGCTCGGAGACTCGCTTGCCGAACTTTGTAGCCGACAGATCCTTGCCCTCCATTAGCACCATCTCCTCTTTGAAGAGAAACCGGAGAATGTCGCCAATCTTGGTTTTGATCAGCCGGGGCCCGTACTGGTGTGCGTAGAATGTTCTCGCGAAAAAACTGTATAATCCATCCTCTGAATGAGCGTAGCCAGCAGCTATCGTGGATAACACGTGGGGGCGCAGAACTCGTTCTGCCGCCAGCTTGGACCAGAGCTTCTCAGGTTGGGCGAGAACGTAATTCTCCATCAGCCATTCCGATTCGTCCGGGTTGCGGGCGATCAGCAAGGCTTCGCCGAACTTGTCGTACCTAGGCCTTCCCGCTCGTCCACAGAATTGCTTGTACTCTAGTACGCTTATCGGATATCTACCGTATCCTGCTTCATAGCGTTCGTAGCTACTTATGACCACAGCCCTGGCCGGGAGGTTGACGCCAGCTGCGAGTGTTGGGGTGGCCGCTAGGACCTTGATCCTCCCTTCTCGAAAGGCGTCCTCAACAATTCCCCGATGGATTCCCGCCAACCCTGCGTGATGAAAACCAGCGCCTGCCGCGACTTGCATCGCGAGAGCCTCGCTTAGCCGAGTCTTCTCGCCAGTAGACATTATTCGCTCCGCAATAGTGCTTAGTGCTCTCTCCTCTGGTTTTGACAGTCGACTTTTCACTGCTACCGAGGCTTTGCGGCCCATTTCGACGGCAGATCGTCTTGTCTCGGTGAAGATCAGCGCTTGTCCGCCCGTGCTCAATATGTCGAGGGCGATGTCAAGGCTTGGTGTCTTAGTTCCGCTTACGATCGCTCGGCTTGCCCCATCGCGGAACTGCACTTGATTATCATGGTAGATTCCCTCTTTCAGAGGGACGGGACGCCAGTCGGTTGCGACAGAACCTGCTTTCAGCCAGGACCCTACCTCTTCCGCATTCCTAACTGTTGCACTGAGAGCCAGGACCTGGATGTCGGGATTGATCTCAGTTAATCGAGTGAGGACCACTTCGAGGGTTGGACCCCTGTTCTGTTCAGTTAGGAGATGAACCTCGTCCGCAACGACCAAGGTAAGCTCGCTCATCCAAGGAGCCTTGTGCCTCAAGAGAGAGTCCGCTTTTTCGTTCGTGCATAGAATGATGTCGTATCTTCCTAGCCACGGGTCTGAGCTGTCATAGTCGCCTGTGGATATTCCCGCTCTAACGTGTTCCCCGTTGGGTTTCTTGATTGCAGAGTATCTTTGGAATTCCTTGAACTTCTCGCTCGCGAGCGCGCGGAGCGGGGCCAAGTAGATTGCCTTGCCTCGCTGTTCGAGGACGTGTTGTAAGATACATAGTTCTGCGACTAGCGTCTTGCCGCTGGCGGTGGGACTGGCCAGAACAAGGTTCTTCCCCTCTAGAACGCCTGCCTCGATAGCGTGCTGCTGGGGCGGGTAGAGTTCAACGAGACCTTCTCTGGATAGTAAGTCGGCCACTTGCGCGTCTATTGGTAGGTCTTGGATCTTCACTTATCCTCAGAACTCAAAGGAGGGATCTAGCCCGCTGTGCGCTTCAGTCGTCCTTCCTTGGGGGAGTAGAGCATGCCCTCTTTTATCAACTGCCCGACGAACCGTCGAGCTTCTCCATCTGTGACCTTATCCTTGTCCACTATGGCAGCAATCAGGATTTTCTCATCAACATCTCCGGTTTCCCGTTCAAGCTCTCGGACTATGTCGATTACCCGACCCAACGTGTCCCTCACCGTCGCAGGCCTGCCTGTCATTATCGTGTCAATATCGATCTTGCCGGTTTTTACGTCCACTCCTACGTCTAGCAAAGCGTACGTCATTATTTTTACAGCACTTTTCGCATCCTCCACTGTCACTTGATCGCGAAGGAATGCTCGGGCTCTCGCCTCGGATAGTCTGACCAAGGCCTCTAATTGGCGGGGGGTAATCGCTACTGCCGCTTCTCGGCCTGTTGTCCCACGCATTTTCAGGTAAAAGTCCTGTAGCTCCTTGACGGCGTCCGGAGTTAGCACTGGGACTATCCTCTTGGCAAAACTGATGTATTTCCGTAGGAAGTCCGGTTGGAAGGGTGCCTCTTCTGAGCCGTGTCTTGCTCTATGCAATTGTAGAATATGCGACGACATTTGGGAATCGCTATCAGGGTCTGGTAGATCTTTGACCAGAAAAATCAGGTCAAATCTGGACAATATAGTTACGGGAAGGTTGATGTTTTCGTTGATGTTTCTGTGAGGCTCATATCTTCCTAGGGAAGGGTTTGCAGCAGCCAGCACCGCCGCTCTAGCATTCAGGGTGGCCACAATTCCTCCTTTGGCAACGCTGACGGTTTGCTGTTCCAGAGCCTCATGGATCGCGACTCTATCATCGGGTCTCATCTTGTCTAGTTCATCGATGCAAGCGACCCCTTTGTCGGCTAGGACCAAAGCACCAGCCTCGAGGACCATTCCACCTGTTTTCTCGCGCAAGACTGCTGCAGTGAGTCCAGCCGCGGTAGTCCCTCTTCCCGAGGTGTAGAGGCCTCTAGGGGCAATCCTGGAAACGTATTGCAATAACTGGCTTTTCGCCGTTCCAGGATCACCCACGATTAAGCAATTCAAATCCCCCCGTATGTTGACACCATCAGGGAGTCGTTTTGCAACTCCTGCAAATAGAAGGTATAGGATTCCTTCTTTGATCTCATCGTAACCGTAGATTGATGGTGCCAAACTCATGATGAGATTTCGATGGACGAAAGGGTGTTTCGAGGCTTCGATAATCTTCTTTTCGTCTTCAACAGTAATCTCAACAATTTCAGTCTCTTTCCCGACAACATCTACAAAATTCGCCTCTAGATACAGGTTGAAGGTTCTAAGCTTCCCTTTCTCCCCGACATACTGTTTCTCAGCTCTCACCACAGAAGTCAACGCCACTCTGTCGCCGGGACGTGCCGTGTCGACGAGGTCATCGTCTAGTCTGACATCTAGATATCTAGGCAGCATTCCGGGGGGAAGATCCTCAGGGCGTTCTTGCACGCGAGCTTCCTGAGTATTTTTGAACACGCACTGATCTTCTAGCAACTCCCAGCCGCTCTGTTGCTTACAACTTGAACAGATGGGCCCCGGACCGCGTAACAAATCTCCTGCTTGTTCCTGACGAGAGAGTTCGCCACATTTCCGACAACGAAATACTGCTTTGACAATCATGGGCCGCACCTGGCTCGTTCGGACAACTATGCCTTCGACTAACGCGAGTTTCATCAGGTCCTCAGCTCCAATCTTTCTGAGAGCCCTCTTTTCCGGAAGACGGCGAAATCGCACAATGATACGACCGACCTGTTCAGCGTACTCGGGATCCTCAACACGCATCTGAGAGGTCGCTGCGGAGCTGCCGTGAACAAAGAAGTCATCCGGGTGTTGCACGACATTCCGTGCAAGCACTGGGTCAAACGCAATTAGGTCGTCGAAATCGATTACGAGGGACCGACCATTGTTGACTGCCACCTCTGCGAGACGTTTCCTATACTTGGACCCAACTGGGTCAGCTTGGTACGAGCGGAAAAAGTCCTGGAAAACGTTCTCCGGAAGAGCGGTTTCCGTCGGAACGAGCAAGGTCAATTCGTACTTTCACTGCCAAGAATGCCCTTTTTCCAAGACTCCACGTTCTGACGAACCTTCTCGAACAGAGCCTTCTCCTCCAATGTAAGTTTGGATGTAACCTCGGTAGTTTGCCCTCCAGAAGCCCCCAGGGAGGCGATCTTCTTCACTCGTAAGTTGACAATATCCCATGCCAAAGCAAGTGCCTTGTCTAGCTCTCGGGCTTTCGTACGGTCTTTCACTTCAAGGCTCTTGAGATCCTTGATGAGCCGACGAAGTTGGAAATAAAATGACCGAGGCAGTTCCGGAATCTGGTTTGAGGCGGGCAGGGTCTGCCGATAATGCGTAGTTGAGAGTGCGTTCAGAGTGAGCTGTTCTTCATCCTTGAACCGCGCGTACCCCATTTCAACTAAATGCTGAGCGATCCAGAGGGAGAGATCGACCTCTTGTCCCATTCGGTACGGGCCCAAGGTCCTGTCCCCGATCCGGGTCTCGGGAAACTCGCGTAGGAGTGTAATTCGTGAGGGTGAGTTTTCAAGTTCAGTGTCGACAATCTCTACGATAGACGGTTCTTTCTCCAGTTCACTCGCCTCGGGGAATCACCAAGACAGAAGTGTGCTCCATAAAACCATTCTAAACAGAAAAGCAAATCGATCACACGATATTTGCTCAGAGAGGTGGATGAAACAGTTCTATAAGACCGCCCGCTAACTGGATCTGGTTGGATCTAATTGGAAGCTGCTCTCTGGACTGAGAAGTACAGGCCTAAGAGTCTTGCCGACATCATGGATCAGGAAGAGATCGTCTCGCGGCTCAAGGATTTTGTCAAGAGGGGAACGTTGCCCCACTGCCTGTTCGCAGGTCCGCCAGGGACCGGAAAGACGACCGCCGGATTATGTCTAGCCCATGATTTGTTCGGAGAGCGGTTCCAGGACGCATTCAAGGAACTAAACGCGAGCGATGAGCGTGGAATAGATGTGGTCCGGACTACTGTGAAAGAGTTCGCCATGATGGCCTCACTCTCAAGTGTTCCCTTCAAGATCCTCGTCTTGGATGAGGCCGACAACATGACGGGGGACGCTCAGGGCGCGCTTCGGCGAACGATGGAGAATTACACTAACACTTGCCGTTTCATTCTCTGCTGTAACTATTCTGGCAGAATAATCGAGCCAATCCAGTCAAGATGCGCCCTGTTCCGTTTCACGCCTCTCCCCGAGGAGAAGGTCGTCGAATCCCTCCACCGTATCGCCAAAAATGAGAGCCTGAAGACCACTGAGGGAGGCTTGAAGACTATTGTTGAGGTGGCCGAGGGCGACCTCCGAAAGGCCATCAACATACTTCAAGCAGCCTCCTCCATGTCCAAGGGGATCTCCGAAGAGACAGTCTACCAAGTGGTAGGAAGAGCAAGGCCAACTGATGTCCATGAGATGTTGAACGATGCCCTGAAGGGCGACTTCCTCAAAGCCCGGGACGAACTTCGAAACCTTCTAGTCAAGTATGGGCTGTCGGGCTCCGACATTGTCCGTCAGATTCACTCGGAGGTATTCCGCCTCCCAATTCCAGAGAAAACACGGATCAGTCTTATCGAGGCTATCGGGGACACAGACTTCCGGTTGGTACAAGGTGGAGATGAAGAGGTCCAGCTAAGCGCGCTGCTCGCCCATCTCGCCACTCAATCGGTTCATCGAAGTGTTCGGGAAGAGCATGTCACAGCCCTGGACCGTTAGATACAGACCGCGGACAACTCGAGAGATCGCAGGTAACAAGCTAGCCCTAGAGAAGATTAGTCAATGGTTTGATTCCTGGTCCAAAGGCAAACCGTCCAAAGCGGCCGTCCTTCTGTACGGGCCAGCTGGAGTGGGAAAGACAACGGTTGCCGAGGCTATTGCTCGGGAGAGAGGTTGGGACATGGTGGAGATCAACGCTTCCGACAAGCGAAGCGGCGACATTCTCTCCAGAATCGCAGGACTAGCCTCGACACAATCATCATTGTTCAGCATGGGAAGACTCATACTACTGGACGAAGTAGATGGTATCAACCTAAGAACAGACTCAGGCGCGATCATCGCGATACTCCGCGTAATCAAAGAATCTCAATTTCCAATTGTTCTAACTGCTAACGACCCCTGGGACCCCAAGATCAGACCTCTACGGGACGCATGTCTGCTCATCGAACTGAACAGACTCGGACTGAGGGAAGGGATTCCACTAATGAAGGGAATCCTGGCCAAGGAGGGCGTGAATGCGGACGAGGAAGCACTCAGGTCCATCATGGAACGGGACCGTGGCGACATGCGATCAGCGATAACTGACCTTCAGATCCTGACCGGACCTAAGAAGAATCTAACGTTGGATGATACAGCGTCGCTCTCAAGTCGAGACAGGACGGAGTCCATATTCGAAGTATTACGGATCATCTTCAATGCCAAAACCGTTGCTCAAGCTCGACGAGCTCTGGACAAGTCAGATGTCGACCAAGAAATGCTCTTTCAGTGGATACTGGAAAACACTCCCGGCCAGATTCCGAACCCTCGCGAACTCGAAGTGGCCATGTCCGCGCTTGCAGAGGCAGATCTCTACTTCGCGCGGATCAGAAAGACACAATCTTGGCACCTATTATCGTACGCCCTCGATCTCATGACTGCAGGAGTTGCTGTCGCAAAGGAGACGAGCCCGGGAGGCTGGGTGTCAATGAAGTTCCCACAGCGAATTAGCTCCATGTCTCGTAGCCGAGGCACGAGAGAACTCCGGAAGGGCGTTGGAGCCCTAATCGGATCCAAGTCTCACATCTCCATTCGAAGAGGAGCTAAACTCTACCTACCTATGATCCGGTTCATCCACGAGCATGATCCTGAGAAGTATCGCGAGATTGCAGAGTGGCTTGATGCGAAGGAGCCGCTAGATGAGTTTCTATCCCTGGACTCCGAATCGACCGCCTAGCGGTTGCGCATCACCAGCGCGCCGCCGACAAAGGCGATAATGGTTGATATGACCTCGGCAACCAGAAGTTGTTGAAGAGCCGAAGGAGTAATCGCAGCACCAGCGCCCATAGCCGTTGTGGCACCAATTGCACCCATGCATCCTGTGAAGAGGAGGAGCATTCCTACGGTGAGAAAAGCTTCCTTCAAGCGTTGCCGCCTCAGTCGTCCTCGCGGTTGGAAGTGAAATAAAAGTTTACTCTATGATCGAATACGGAGCCTTATTCCTTCAAAGCCAAGTTGACTAGTTCACGTGTCACGCCGAGGTATGTCCGATAGTCAAGTGCTTCCTTGATCTCTTTGGGCTTCAGCCTTTTCGAGATGAACTTGTCTTCAAGCAGGAGCTTTGAGAAGGGAATCTTGTTGTCGAGGGCTCTAATCGATATTTTTCTTATCCTCTCGTGAGCATCTTGTCTCGGCACCCCTTTCTCCACGAGCGAGTTCACAATCCGCTCTGCAAGCAAAGCGCCCTGTGACAACTCCAAGTTTCGTTCCATATTCTCCGGTAACACCTCCAAGCCATCAAGGACCCGTGTTACAAGACGAAGCATCTCGTCCACAAGAATGAAAGACATTGGAAAGATGAAACGCTCGCTGGCAGAGTTGGATATGTCCCGCTCGTGCCAGAGAGGAATATTCTCCAGAGCAGGAATAACTAGGCCTCGCATCAGCTTCGCCATACTTGACACCCTTTCGCTGAGCTCCGGATTCCTCTTCGATGGTAAAGCCGAGCTTCCGACCTGTTTGTCCCGCTCAAACGGCTCCATCACCTCCGAGATCTCGCTCCTCTGGAGGTTCCGGATCTCCGTGGCGAACTTGTCAAGGCTCGACCCTAGTAGAGAGAGATAACATACCGTCTCGGCATGGAGATCCCTCTGAATGACCTGTGTAACAAGGCCTGCTGGTTTGAGTCCCAACTTGTTTAGCGCTCTCTCCTGAATCTTCAGCGCGTTTTTCCCAAGCCCAGCACCATTTCCAACTATCCCTAGGATCTTGCCAACAAGAACTCGTTCTTTGACCTGTTTGAGTCTCTGTTGGTATCTTCGGACTTCCTCTAGCCAGACTGCGAACTTGAGTCCGAGAGTGATGACACCGGCGTGCCGTCCGTGGGTCCGGCCAACAATCAACAGTGCTCGGTGCTTAGCTACACGTGAACCAAGGATTTCCTCTAGCGCATCGAGTCTCTTCTCGAGGACTGAGAATCCTTCCTTGAACTGGAGGGCTGTTGCGGTGTCCTCGATATCGTAGCTTGTTAGGCCGTAGTGTACGTACTTGCGTCCCTCGCCCGTGCAAGCTTCTGAGAGTGCCACTACCATTGCCATTAGATCGTGACGAATCTCTTTCTCGATCCCTTTGACGTGATCCAAGGTCACGATTTTCGTGTTGGCATTTCGTCGGATTTCTTCTGCCGCCTCAGTCGGTATGTCGCCGACGAAGGCTTGCGCCTCGGCAGCCGCCGCCTCCACGTCCAACCATCGTTGGAGTTTGTTTTCTTCCTCGAAGATTCTCCTCATCTCCGGACTGCCATAACGACCGGTGTCAATTGGAAGAATGGGCAATCTTACCGACTCGAATGGAGAGACGCCTAGCCTATCATATTAAACAACTCCGAAGAAAAAATAGAAGAATAATGACGGGCATCTGCGGCCTCATAGGACGAGAAGTGGACGATCTCGAATCGAAAGCGGAGAATATCCTCTCACTAATGCACAACCGCGGAACAAGATCTCGAACCTTCTCGCGAAGCCTCCTCAGCGGAGAAAAGATCGTGCTTGGAGTCTGCAACTTCGCCGGCGCGCAGTCGCTCGCAGATCAAACAGTGCCATTAGCCCTTGACGGTGTTTTCTTCGGCGACGATGCAGGGCCCAACAATGCGGGCCCTGCAGGTCCCAGCCGTCTCATAAAGACCCCCGGAGCTTTTGCTTTCTTGACCTTGATCCAGGATCAACTGATCGCCGGAAGGGATATCGTTGGGCAGAAACCTCTCTATTTTGGACAGACACGAGACGATGCTGCTGCCCTTGCGAGCCTTCAGTCTCCTCTTGTCTCAATCGGCATCCGCAACCCAGAGCCTGTTCCTCCTGGCAAGGTAATCCGAACAACCGCTCGGGGTTATGAGACGCTGAATGATTACTCGCTCAAACGGCCACGGGAAGAATCGATACTCGAACCCGATGCAACTCGGAACTTGGACAAGCTCTTCACAGAGGCGGTCGGCAGGATTGTGCCGCGAGGTTCCGGAATCGCGTTCTCCGGCGGATTAGACAGCGCCCTCGTTGCCTACGTGGCGAAGCGGTCAGGTCTAGAGCCAGAATTGATCTCGGTGGGACTGAAAGGTCAACAAGAACTAGGCCACGCTGAAAAAACCGCGAAGAGTTTCGGACTCCACGTTGAAATTAGCGAATTGTCAAGCTCAGACATTCTCGACTCATTGCCAGATGTTGTCCAGATCATCGAGACCATTGATCCAGTGATTGTCGGGATCTCGATTCCGATCTATTTTGCCTGTCAGAGAGCTCGCGAGATGGGCCTGAGCTATATCGCGGCTGGCCAACTCAGCGATGAGCTGTTCGGCGGTTATGGAAAGTTCGAAGAAATCGCTCTGAGAGACGGGACTGAGAACCTTGGGAGAGAAATGTTCGACAGCGTGATTGCCGCATCTGTCAAGGATTTTGATCCTGGAGATAAGCTGGCTGTAGCAGCTGGTCTCGAACTATGCTGCCCGTTCGCGCATCTACCACTTGTCGAGTACGCTTTGAGGCTGCCTTCTTCTCTCCGAGTCAACTTCACCAATGGGAAGGTGATAAGAAAATATGTTCTAAGAAGACTTGCCGCTCACCTGGGCCTGCCAGAAAGCGTGGTAGACCGGCCGAAGAAGGCTGTGCAATATTCGAGTGGGGTCCAGAAGGTTTTGTTGAAAGAGGCAAAACGGAAGGGAGTGAGCCTCGGCAAGATGCTGGAATCCTTCACGAGATAGTCTGTAAGACTTATCCGATAGACGGCCTTCGTAAGCGCGGATTAGAATAATGGCGAAAGTAAACCCTGTACGAGTTGGACATCCAAGATCATTGCTTGCAGGTGGTCTAGGGGTGTTCGCCAGCCTTCTCGCTATCGGCTGGGCTCTATTCGGCTACAACCTTTCCTCAACGGTCAATTTCGCCTCAAGTCAGTCCGAGAATCTAATGCTCGCCCAGTTCGGCGTCGCGTTCATTGTCCTGATTGGAAGCGGACTAATGCTAGCTAGGTATACCCGTCTAGGCGGCGCAATCAACATTCTGGGAGGTCTGGCGACCTTCGGCATCGGCGTGCTCTACGCCAGAGCCCTCGAGCAATCAGCTAGAACTGCGAGTCTGCAAGCTATTCCACTCCGCTTCTCTCAGGTCTACACTGCTCCTCTGGTCATACCTGTTGATCGTCTGGTCGCAACGATCCTCGTTGTCCCGGTTTTTCCAATAGCAACTCTCTTGGTTATCAGCGGACTGGGAGCGCTCGCAACCTATCGCATGCACCGGCCACACTCGATCCCGGTTTCGACGCAACAACAGGTTTCTGTTCAAACAACAAATAAGTAGAAAATCGTCTTACCACTATTCCGAGACTGCAATGCCAGACCGAGAGAACGAATCACTTACTCAACGGGCTCCAAAGTTCTTGAGAACCCACCGGCTGACCCCTCGATCGCCAATAATCACTTCCGATCAAAGCTCTCGTTCGAAACCGATCCCTCAGACGTCTACCACGATATCACAAACAAGATCTTTGGAATAGTGGTAATCGATGCCAGAACCCCCGAGACATACGCTAGAGGCCATGTTCCAGGAAGCATAAACCTGCCCCACCGAACCATCGACTCTTCCACGACCTCTTCATTGCCCGAGACAAGGTCATAGTAACATACTGCGACGGCGTCTTCTGCAACGCCGCCACCAAGGCCGCTGCGAAACTGACGGCCCTCGGCTTCAGGGTCAAGGAGATGCTTGATGGCATGGAGGGATGGAGAAAGGAAGGATATCCCGTCGAAGAGACGGTCATGCAGATGACCGTTCCCACGTCTCAGTAGATTGCTCCTTCCCACCACTATGGTCGACTGTTTGAGGAGCTCCGAGCATAACACAGAAAAGCAGCCCGATTCGATTCCGAACTTAGGGGCCGTCGTCTAGCTTGGTCAAGGGGATTGACCCCGCCCAGAGGATACCAGAGTCCAATCTTGGACGGTGACCCTGGGGCGCTGGCGACCCCGAGACCAGAGTCCAATCTTGGACGGTGACCCTGGGGCGCTGGCGACCCCGAGAAATCGGGGCCAGAGGTCGTGGGTTCAAATCCCACCGGCCCCACCATCAACCATCTCCTACTCGGTCGTAGACTCCCACTAAAGATGAAAAAATGTTGTTCAACCCACCGGATCTGGTTGACTTTTATAACGAGACGCAGCCGTCCATTTTTCTAATCATACCGGATTGAATTCATTTTGCATGTTCCAAGGCCGAGCCTTAGAAGACGCATAATCTCCTCCTCGGCCGGAAAAAGAGCGTCGCTTTTCACCAAGATATTACTTGTCGGAATCGTTGTTGTCGCGATCGGTGCTCTAGTAACCGAGCTACTGATCGGCGGATTGACTACAGACTGCCAGAATAATCCTCTGGACCCACTGTGTGTTCCTGGATATGCTGTTCGAACTCTTACCCGAATGACGATCGCGTACATTTTCGCACTCGCCTTTGCTCTAGCGTATGGAATCGCGACAGCGATGAGCCATCGTGCGTCCCACGTGCTCTTGCCCTTGCTCGACATCTTCCAGTCGGTCCCTGTTCTCGGAGTAGTGCCAGTTGTGTTCCTGATAATCTTGGGAACGGGAACAGGGACCACTCCTCCGCCTGAGTTCAACCAAGAAGTTGCTTCGATCATACTGATCTTTACTGCGATGGCGTGGGCCCCGACGTTTGGGGTCATAGCAGGAATAAACGCGATCCCGACGGACATTAAGGAGGCGGCTCATGCGTACGGAATGCACGGCGTCAGGTATCTGCGCCAGATCGTTCTTCCGGCCGTATTCCCTGAGCTAGTCTGGAGTAGCATACTGGCCTGGGGCGGAGGATGGTATCTCATCCCTGTCGAAGAACATCTTTCGTTCGGGCAGCCCCCTAATCAAACCCAGGTAGACCTTCCCGGAATAGGCAGGTTCATCGCGCTTGCTGCGGTGAAGGCGGACCTCGGACTGGCGCTCTTTGGACTCATTGTGCTCGTGGGAATCATACTTGCAATCGACCGTTTGATATGGAAGCCCCTAGGCGTGAGGGCGGAGAAGTACAAGTACGAAACAGTCGCGGCTCCAAGGACGACTGCAACACGACAGAGTAGTGTTGTGGCTGGAGTGAGAAGATACGAGGATCGTTTGGTTTCTCCTGTACTAACTTTCTTCAAATCTGAACGGTCTTATGCGGCACGAGTCCTGGAGATCACTCGTCTGAAACGAATACGTCACATAACAGAGAGGTTGAGGTTTCCGGAGCGAATCGGGAGAATCCCGTTATGGGGAAGGATCCTCAGCTACACGATCTTCGTTGGACTCGTTATCTTGGGTCTCGTCGTGACGATTATGTCGCGGTCCCAATCCATTGAGAGTGGCATTTCCCTTCTGGCTACTGATGTAACAGCTTTCGAGTTGATCGCGATTACGCTTCTTTCACTATCGAGGCTGGTCATTGCGTACATCATTGCCCTCTCGTGGACGCTTGGTGCGGGAATATTGATAGCTAGAAGCCAGAGGCTTTCTAGGCTTCTCGTGCCTATCTTTGATATCGGACAGTCTATCCCTGCGACGGCCCTGTTCCCGCTTGTTGTAATACTACTAGTCGACCCGTTCAAGAACTCCCCCTATCTCGGATTCACATTGAACCTAGCTTCTGTGCTCTTGATTCTCACTGGTATGCAGTG
>WNGM01003421.1_pt1 | contig 12681 bp, 13 predicted proteins | sample 5400571 | NCBI WGS metagenome assembly WNGM01 (sample SAMN13153378, study PRJNA577476) | soil metagenome | isolation source: 100 cm soil or saprolite under Garry oak tree replicate 2 | place: USA:California | collected 2016-06-15
CGGAGGAGAAGAAAAAGATCTACCGGTTGATCCAGTCGACGCATATTCACGGGTCCCCTGACGGCCCATGGTTCTTCATTGTTGCGAGGAATGATGTGGAGAAGAACGCGTGGCAGTTGCTCGGGATTACTGATACGTCGATGCTTAGACCCCAGGTGTTTGCTGTTCAGGAGGGGCCGGTCAAGATCGGGATTATCGCGTCGGAGAGGCAGGCGATTAATGCAGTGCTAGGAAAATTGCAGGAAGATAAGAGGATTCCGAGCAGGTTTGCGGATTCTTACTGGAATGCGAGGGGTGGAAGCTTCACTGACGGCGGAGCTTTTCTCTTTACTGTGAGAGATGGTGTGGATGGGAAGGAGTTGGAATGTGCGGATAAGTTTGGGAAGTCGATTGATCTTCCGGAGCAGGACTGGTTGCCGAATGTGGGTTCTAGTGTCTCTCTGAATGCGAGTATTGCGATTCAGCTGCAGAAGGGTCCTGGTACGCAGGACCCGTTGGGATTCTATGAGTATGTTCGTCCCGCGTTGAGGGATGCCGGCTTCCAGTATGTGGGGGAGATTCTTGAGGAGCTGAAGCGGCTGGCTATGAAGGGACAAGAGTCCCGACAATTCGCGATAAAATCACTCTCACTACTCTACGACAGAATCTATGGTACGGGGAGAAAGAAACGAAGCTCATTACTGCAACTGTACCACGAAGCATTGAACGATGTCTTCTCCTCTATCTCACTGTCAAGCCATGACTTGTACACGCGTCTGGATTGGAAGAATAGATCTAGATTAGTGAATCCAGTGTTTGACGAGCAGGTACTAGTTGTCGATTCTCTGGAGTTTCCGTCTGAAGGAGACGACAGTGCGGCCAGGTTTGCGGTAGACGCGTATGGTCAAGGCTGGAAGAACATTCTACTCTACAATCTACGAGGCCACAGGTTCATCGGCGGCGGCCTCGGCCCTCGAACAAACGGTTTGAAGATCGACTGTTATGGGGATGTTGGGGATTACGTTGCGTCCGGTATTGACGGCTGTGAGATCACGATTCATGGGGCCGCTCAAGACCAGGCCGCGCAGATTCTCAAGTATGGAAAACTAGTGGTTCACGGTGACGTAGGCCAGGCGTTCATGTACGCAGCGAAAGGAGGCGATGTGTATGTGCTCGGCAACGCGGCTGGACGCCCACTCATCAACGCGGTAGGCAGGCCAAGAGTAGTGATTAACGGGACATGCCTTGATTATCTTGCGGAATCGTTCATGGCCGGAGACCCATACAATGGTGGCGGGTTTGTCGTTGTAAACGGATTGAAACCATCTTTTGACGGACGGTTTGTAGAACAGGAGTATCCGTATCCTGGAAGCAACTTGTTCTCACTGGCTTCTGGTGGTGCGATATTCATCCGGGACCCCTACCGAAAGGTTTCGAGCGAGCAGTTGAACGGAGGACGACTAGCACCGTTCACCAAGAAGGATTGGGAACTGATCTTGCCATTTCTAGAAGAAAACGAGAGGCTGTTTGGAATGTCAGTAAAGAATGATCTCTTGACGCTTCGTGGAACACTATTGGAACCAGGCCAAGTTTATCGCAAAATAGAACCCACGCCATTGCAGGAACTAACCCAGTAGAACCTCACTAGCCGACACGCGTTGGCTCGATGCACCACAACAACATGTCGAAGTTTGTCTTCCGTGTTCACCTGAACCGACGTGACATCTGGTCGAGACCATTGGCCACTTTCTCTCTTGCGGCCTGACGGTGAAGCCGTGATCTTCACCAAGAAATAATCCCCCACTTCTTCCACAGGGCGGCCGAACGTTGACTCGATCCATTTCTTCAGAGGTTCGTATAGCTCTGTCTCGTCACCTACGAGTTCAGCTCCCTTGGCTGCTTTCTCTTCAATTTCGGAGACTATTTCTTCTGCGGCTGTTACGTCGGCGGCTCTGCCCTTTCCTCCCTCAAGGGAGGCAACTATCCGAGCAACGCTTCCGCCCCTACCCTTCCCCGTCTGGATGAGGCCGTCGTTCAATAGCTCCTGCCGAGCGTCCCAATAATCGTCCTCAGCGGGCCAACCTAAACGCTTTCTGAGAAACGTATTTCCGACGTATGAGCCGTCTTCAGGTACAAGTCTGAGGAGCTGGATTGCTTTCTCTGAAAGTTCAATCCTCCCTTTTTCCCTATCAAGCACAATGTGTTTCTCTTTCAACTCTTTCCGGAAGCCTCTCCCTCTAGCAATCGCTGAGCCTCTTTGATTCCGTTCCTGTTTAGTTGATAGAGGACAGTCTTTCCGTTTTTTTTCTTTGTTATAAATTGCCTCAGCTTCGGGTCTTGGGGGAGCGTCCATTTCTTCACCGTATCAGGACGCATTGGACTTCCATGATTCCTCGCCCACTCGATTATCTCGTCGGCACTCAACCACAAGTTATCTGGAGGGCGGGGTGCGCCGTTGGCATATAGAGTCAGGACGATACTCTCGCCGTCGGTGTTTGCGGCTAGATTGAGAGAATCAGTATTCTCTTTTGCAGAGATGATTGGTGGGACACTCGGAGCTGTGATGACACTTCCCTCTATCTCCTCCATTACAGAACCGAAAGCTTCCAAACTTTGATAGTTAATACGATAGACGCCTCGCTCCCCAGTCTCGGCCAGTCCTTCTTTTCTCAACTCTGAGATTCTTGCTGAGATGGAACTTTCCTCAAGACTAGTGAGTTTTCTGAGTTCATCGAAGCTGAGACTGTCCACTGAACTCAATTCCAGTTTCGACGCGAAATATTTTCCCAGCAAGTGAACAGCGATCAGCTGTTTGTCAGTCAATTTCGACCTGGGAGGGAGGAGCAGTACCTCTCCAGTCTTCTTGTTGATCTTGAAAACTCTCTGGGCCTTTTCAACGAGGCGGTTTAGGGTTTCAGATTCGTCAGTTAGAAGTGGAGACAGAATTTGTTTTTCGGACATGTCTCTGATTCCCAGCCTCGTAGGCTCTAACTACTTAAGCTTTCCTCGCAGCCTGTTCAGGGCAGATGCTTCTTGTGCTGGAACGGCGTCTAGAGCCCAAGGGTCATGGAGGAGACTTTCCAATACTCTCAGTTTCAGATAGTTTTGATTGTATTGCGCGGGCAAATGGCAAGACCTCGTTGTCTCCCTTGAATTTTTCAACAAGATCAGCCAGCTTTAGCCTAAAGACCGAATCGTCCTTCCAAAGGTTAGAAGAATCGGCCAACCATTTCCAATACTCGAACCAGACCCCTGCAGGCTTCCTGGCCGCGATGTCCAAGAACTCCTCGAGTGCTCCTCGCCGCAATTCTCGATCGTCGGGAAATATCCAATTATTCGACCTTACGAAAGTCAAAGCCCTTCGAGCCTCCTCAGCGTTTGAGGTTGGCGTTCCGACGAAAAGGGCCCCGACTAACTTTCGCTTCAACCCGTCCGTAAGAAGTTGTTGCTGAGAACCGAAAAATGATACTAGGCGCTCTCGTTCAGGGTAGCCAATCCTTGAAAGCCCTTCTGTTAAGAGATCAAAAGATTCGGCAGGAGTTATCGCTTGAAGAATATTGAACGTTTGAATAAGATAGTTCAAGTGAGTAGGATTCCCACCTGTAAAGAATCTTCTCAACCCATCTAGAACTTTGGCTTTCTGAGAGGATGACAAGAAGGACCCGTAGATCCCCAAGGTTTGGTATGGAAGAGGGTCCGAAGGAACATCTCGTACGCTCATGATTTCTATGAGTTTGTCAAGGATCATGGGGCAACGCTTAGATCTGGTCACAGACAGGCTTTGAGGGGAAAGGTTTCCGAGAATCTGATTCATCGTTCCCGCGTCTTGTGTTTGTAATGCTGACAAAACCTCCTCCGCGAACACCTCAATGATTTCCGATGGCACAGAAGATGGAGCCTGGGAAAAACCTCGAAAGACCTGCCACTTTACGTCAGAATTTGCAAACGGCGACTCTCGAAGCATCTTTCCAGCTTGTTGTATAGATTCTGAATGATTATACAGTCCGGACACTATTCCTGAGTAGTCTGAAGCATCAAGCTGGTTCAAGAATGGCTGCTGGGCGTGGGTCTTTTTCGCGGTTTCAAGGAACCTCAAAGTAAGCCTTTCCCTGTTCGCATTGTCTTCTACAAATTGAAGACATCGGCAAACGGTCTTTGAGTAGTTGATCTTCTCTTGGGGTTGCGTTGAGGCATCAAAGGCTTGAATTATCTTGTCTAAGTGACTTACGCGATAAATGTCCAAAGCTCCTCTTATCGTGGATTGGGCCTTTTCCAAGTCTCCTTTCTTAGCGTATTCAACAAAGAAGGATGGGTCCGCTAGTTGTTTCCTTTCAAACCCAGTTATTCCAGAGAAGAAGATGTAATACTGAGGATCTTGTTTGGCTTCACTGAATTTTGGTTTAGAAGTAAGAAAAACCCCGAAAGGGCTATCGGCTTGACCGCCCTCAAGGCGAATTATCCTGCTCGGATCGTTCATGATCAGATCCCACTCCTGTCTCCACCGGTCTGAGGCTCTCAATAATAGGACCTTGGCGAGAAGCTCTGGATGTCGTCTGACGTTGGTGAGATTCTCAAGCTCGATGCTTAGAGGGGCCTTACTTGAGTGATCAAGCTGAAGAATTCTCGCCTCCACGGCGCGAATCTGGAATTCGAGTTCCCGGAAAAAGTACCGAACTTTCCTGGGATTCGAACCGAACTCTTTCTCTACCATGTCCACGATCCACTCGGGGGCCAATGGATCCTCAATCTTGTCCACTGGGCACACGATGGTTGGAAGGCTCCTTTTTACAAACTCACGCTGCATGTGATATGGAATCGGAGGTATTATCCAATTCACTTGGAAGATTTTTTTCAAGAACTCGTGAGCATCTACTGGGTTCCCACCCAGGTCCCCTTTCATTATGTTCTCAACCATTCTTTGGTCCGCCGAGATGACAAAGGTAATTCCTTTTCTATCAAAAAATGTCATCAAGCTTGAGAAAACTGTCATAATATCCGCGGGCGGACACCTATCTAGATCATCTATGAATATCACGAGGTTGAGCGAGCCACCTTTCTGTCTCTGAGCCTCGGATACTATCCCCGCAAACGCCTCCTCGAATTGGATAGCAGTTTCTATTTCCGGATTAGTCTGCTCAATGCGAAGACTTGCCAGATATTCTCGAACTGAAGGAACCAATGCGACTATTGCAGGTATGGCGATCAGATCTTTGTATTGGGCAAATAGGCTTGGAATCATGGACCCTCGTTGAAGTGCCCACTGATCGAAGAGCCACAGCCCTCCCAGAGGGACGAGCCCTATTAGCCCGAACCAGATGGCAAAACTTACGAAGGCATCTACGGCCGCCCCAGCTCGTTTCTTGACGCTGGGCTGAACGATGCGTATAGTTGGTCGCTCAAGGTTTTCAGGCAGGCTAATTTTGAGCCCTGCTTTCCTAAGCCCTCCAACCAAATTGAACAGGAACTTTCGTCTGATTGAAACCTTTTCTGATGCGACCCTCCAAGGGTTGAACCAAATGACGATGGACCCCTTCTGCCGAAGCCTTGGTTCGAGAAGTTTCAGGATGCTACTCTTTCCGGCTCCCCATTCCCCAGAAATTCCGAAATTGAATCCACCTTCAGAACCTGTGATCGTTTCAGCTATGACGTCAGCGTAAACAGATCTGCTAAACTGATCTTGCTTTTCCTCTGAGATTGGCTCCTCGGCATAGAGCCCCCGACCCGTAGACACGACTTTAGTAATGGAATACCGTGAATAAAAAACGGCCTTATGACCAAATGCCTTCTAAGAAGAAACTCATCGGATTGTCAGCTAATAATGGACACGACATCTTGGGGCCCGCCATGAGGTTGGCTGCCTTGCCTGTGGATTGACTTTCTGGGAAAGTTTGGGGTGAAGCTATAGGAGGGCAGACTCTGCGGAGTCTACGAAATCGACGATACGGGGAACTCGTCTCCTAAGCCATTGACTTCTAGGGATGGACCCGCATGGAGTGGAGGGGGAGGACATACTGCCAGGCTAGGTATAGCATTGCTAAGACCACCGTAGCAATAATGAAGCGCCGACCCTACTTCCCCCGATGTAGTTTGGGCTGAATCCTATGTTCTTCTTCGAAGGATGATCTCTTGCTACGCTCGCTCAGCGCTGATTTAGTGCTAGGCTCAACTATCTCGACAGCGGTTTCTTCGGCCGTTTCACTGGATCCTACGTTTCGCATTAGCCATTTCTTTGTGACTGGTGGTCGTGGTACGCGGAAGACTCCAGAGAGTGTTTTTGCTACATATGCTGTCCATGCGAGTTCTTTCCTGTCTCGTAGAGCGTCAACTTCATGCTGGCGCATGATGTACTCTACAGGAAGGTTGTGCAATCTACCTCGGCCAGAGGTGCTAAATAGCAAACGATGACTTACAGTTCGAACTTGAATTGTCGAGTTCTAGACTTCTAGTTGCTATTGTCCTTCCTCTCAGGCACTCTAAGGCCCTGAGACAGCTTCGTACTGACCCTTACCAGACCCGGCGCCTTCCCGTACGTCGATGTGTTACTAGAATTCCTGGGAATGCAGGGTTCCACATCGTTCATGGAGACCCCTCACATGAGTAAACCCTATTGCTCGACCATGGGCAATATTCAGCGAGTTTGACCTTTGCAGCCCGCTAGAACCCTTGGAAACCAATACCTTCGCATCGCTGGAATTCTCGCTATTGTCGCAAGTACGCAATGGATCATCGGGGTATTCATCGCCCAAGCTTACTACCCTAACTACAGCATTACTCAGAACGACCTCAGCGACCTAGGAGCTACCTGTCACAATGCTATAATGCCCACGCCCGGCTCATGCGTTATATTCCAGCCCGCGTCAATAATCTGGAACACGGTACTATCTCTCCTAGGAATCCTGACCCTGGCCAGTGCTTACATGATCTATCGCGGTCTGGGTAACCGGCTCTTCTCGGTACTGATAGGTCTCTTTGGTCTCGGGGCTCTGATCGCGGGCGTCGTCCCAGAGAATGTTGACCTTACGACACACGGCCTTGGTGCGATAGTCTCGTTCGTGGCAGGAGCACTAGCTGCGATTACGGTTTACAGAGTGAGACTCGAAGCGCCCCTATACTTCCGATACCTATCAATGCTGTTCGGAATAATCTCGCTGGCTGGATTGGCTATTATGCTCAGCGTATCGTTCGCCACGCTGGAAGCTAGTATTATCGGGCATGGAGGAGATGAGAGAATCATAGTCTACCCATTGTTGGTTTGGGAGATAATTCTCGGGATTTCCTTAGTCAGAAACCTGGAAAGGCCCGTTCAGCGATCCGCTACAGTAACGAAGGCGGGGCCTACGACCAAGTCAAGGCCTATCTAGACAAGAATCCTTAGTGAAGCGGAGTTAGTCTTCCTAGAAGTCTTTAGGTCGGCAACGTACTTGTTGAGGACCCTGTGTGCCGGATTCTTGCCGAATAGTTCGACTCTGATCGAGGAGTTTGACTCTAGTTCGTCCAGAATCTCGAGTAAGATCGGCCGTTTCTTCCCGCCGCTTCTGTCTTTGAGCAGTATTTGTGACACGGCTGGTTCGTGGTCGGAAAACACGGTGAACTGTTTCAGCTTGTCTTTTAGTTGTTGAATGGCGAAAGCGATCGCATGTAACTCTGCGTCGTCTGTTTCATTTGCGTCCACTTTATCAAATCCTTGAAGGCCAGGTGCGTTTTCGACAATGTAAACGACGTAAGTCGTTCTGGGTAGGTTCGGGTCCTGTATACCTTCAATCCTGGCATCAACACAAACTCGATTTGTCATCTTCTCACATTTTCAATTCCTCAAGGGACGTCGCCGGACCCTAGAGTACAGACTGCACCTGGGAGTAGGGGCAATAAGCTCTGAGAGTTGGCAACGGCAACTCGCACGGGTTCAAATCCCACCGGTCCCGCCAAGCTACCCGGCACTTGCGTACTTTGATTCGACGTTCTCGACGTCTTGGTGGACTAACTCTACGAAGGTCCTTCTAAGCTTCTGTAGCTGATATTCTTCCCGGTCGACTCAGCTCTGTAAGACAAGTACTGCTCTATGGCTAGAGCTGTCCGGAACGCATATGTTGTCTGTTGACCTATCGTTTTTACCGATCTCTGACTACAAGAACGTGGCCTGTAGGCTGTCTTGGTGCCGGGCTTCTTCCAGAAGAGATGGTTCCCCGCACTCTTCATAGTCATGATCATACTACTGATCGTTGAGACATCCCTAATCGTCTTCTTCGTAGTCGTTTCAGGCCAAGGAAGACAAGCGTTCCCATCTCTAGCCCTGTCGTTTCATTTGAAACCCGGATGCTCAGATCTCACCGCAACAATGGTTTCGAGTATAGCAAACAACCGGACTTTCGAGTATTCCTGTTCGGGCAGTGGAGCCCTGCGCATGCCACCCTCAGGTTTCGGAGGCATGGCAGACTGCTGTGGGGCCGATTCAGTCCTGGTCAGTCCAAGCTTCACCCTTCCACGGGGCTACCTCAGCCTCTCCCTCGTCAACACAGAGCTCAGCAACTGCACCAAACAGCCGCAGATCCAGTTACAGAACGGACAGAACATTACACTCGGGGGTCCAACCCTGAACCCTAGAGGGTTGAGCTACGACTATTGCGCAATCATAGCAGGGCAAACAGGCAGCGTCGAGGGTTTCTCGATCATCTGGAACAATGTACCATGGCCAGGATTATGCTGCACACTCTCAGCATCGCCGCCACAACTCACGATCCCGGCAGGCCAAAACGCCAGCTCCACTGTAACAGTGACTGCTCTAGGGAATTTCTTTGGACGCGTTAGTTTCACCGGGGTCGGCGAAGGCGGGACAACTGCCTCAAGCTGGACTTGGAGGTTCGCCCCCGCAACAGTCATAGTGAAACCCGGAAGTTTGAACACCACCACCGCCACCGTCTTAATCCTAAATGGTGCTGTACCACAGACGTGGACACTGATCGTTTACATCTACCCCGACCGCTACTACTCAGGCAGCACAATCAACATCACAGTCAAAGTAACCTAGACAGTCAGCCCCGTTCAACACGAGACCAAGGAAGGACAAGGATAGAGCGAGGCATCTGGTGTTCAGCATTGGAGGGTAGCCTGAACACCCTGCCTCTGCTGGCACGCCAACTCCTCAGATGTCTCGTCGCAAGTCTGGTCTTCGAGCTCTCCGGGTGTCAAATTCGTTGTCGCTCACTTACTGAGGGTTCCCTTGTTGATCGCGCCACTTTACTAAGTCGGAAAGAGCGCCTACAATAGTTAGGACCGCTCCGAACACCATTAATTCAAAACCTCCGTAAACGAAGGCAAAAGCGAGCACGAGGTAGAGAAGGAATCCGAGGCCTAGAATTGGCCCGGGGAGGGCGAACGGGTTGAACCAATAAAAAGAGGCACCGAGAGCGCTACCCACCCCCAACAATCCGAGTCCAATTAGGGTGACAGGGCTCAAGCGCATAGAATGAGGATAAGTCCTGAGTCGCTTATATTGCCCTTGCCTGTTCAAATTTGCGGTTTGGGGTCAGGGTTTCTTCTTGCTACGTTTGCTCGCGATCAATGTCGCCAGGAAGGCTTCTATGAACACTCCGCCCACGACTCCAAGTATTAGTTCAAGGGACGGCCGGTAGCCGTTCCAGATCGAATACACGCTGTACGCGGCAGCGAGGACGATCGGGACCATGATGGCGAAAAGGAGAAGTTGAGCCTTCCTTCTATTCATGGCCTTGATGATTCTAGATGGACTATCCTATTGAACATGAGCTAACGGCTTCAACCTAACGCTCAAAATGAGCGATTCCGCCTTCGGATTTGAACCAGTTCTGGTTCACACCCCACCGGTCCCGCTAATCATGATGCACTTTGTACCGGCAACCTCGTTCAGGTCCCTACTTCTTAGGGAAGTGGGAGATCTCCCAGAGGTTACCTTCGGGATCCTCGAAGTACGCTATCCGCTGGCCCCACGGCTGAGTCGTAGGGGGCTTCACAAAGTGAACACCCTTCCGTTTTAGTTCTTCGTACTCTCTGTCCGCATCCTCAACGAAGACCGCATAATAGGTTCGGTGGATCGTTTCCTCTCTCGGTCGAACTTGTTCCTCCGAAATTAACCTGGCGACCTCTTTGATCGAGACTAGACCGAGTACTAGTCCGCCTTTGCCACCAATAGCCAAGAAAGCGCTCTCGTCATCTTTGTGGTTCAGCTTGAATCCCAATTTGTCGCGGTAGAACGACATGCATTTCTCAACGTCGCGCACAGGAAGCACTACTGCGTTAACGTGATCGATCATTGTAGCGAAGAAAATCCGGTTCCTGTTACAAAAGGCTAACTTCGACCATGCCCGAACACGTCTATTTTTCGTTCATGCAAGGGAAAGTTGTTCCTGTGAAGGCTCTTTGGAGGTCCCCCGTATTATGTAAGAAACGCACCGGTTAATTACTCAACTCGATCTCTGAATTATCGGCCTGGCGTGACGAAACAGCAACTATCAGCCATGATTGGAGCCTTCCAAGTCGCGGCCGAGCTAGCATCAATGGGTTTTGTTCCTCTACTAACGAGCCGGAATACGAAGGCTGCCGACATTGTTGTGTTCTCGGAAAGGACGTCACAAAACGTCGTGATTCAGGTCAAGACCGTTGGTATCAGAACCTCGGATACGTTTTGGCTGCTGAGCGAAGGGGATGGAAGTCGAAAACCCGAGAATTTTTTCTATGTTCTCGTAAAGTTGCATCAGAAACCCAGGCCAAATGATTTCTACATATTGCCGGCGCGTATAATTCAACGGAGTATGAAGAGAACTCAGAGAAGGGGTAGCGTTTGGTTTCAAGTTTACAGGAAAGGCATTGTGTCATTCAAAGACAGGTGGGACTTGATCGAATACAGGCTGCAATTTTGGTGAGTCCGTCGCGCAGTTAGCTTGATGACTCAGCTCGAGAAGTACACCGATCCGTCGGTGCTTATCAGGCTAGAACAATTCCAGCTCATGGCCGTCCGAGATCCCCGACAAAATGGAAGTTCGCGGACCCGATTCTTAAGCCACTTGACTGCTAGATATGGATCCACTGGGAGAGCAGGGGTAGAAAGTACTCCCAGGCCAGGTATAGTACCGCCAAGACCCCCGTGCCAATAACAAAGCGCCTACCCCATTTGCCTCTATGTTATTCGGGCTGAATTGTTTGTTTCTCTTCGATTGCGGATTTCTTGTTAGGCTCGCTTAGCTCTGACTTCTTACTAGGCTCGACTAGCTCAATGGTGGTTTCTTCGGAGGTCTCACGGATCCCACGTTTCGCACGTTCCATTTCTTTGATACTGGTGGTCGTGGGATGCGGAAGACTCCTGACCCGGTCTTCGCTACGTATCCAGTCCATGCGAGTTCTTTCCTGTCTCGTAAAGCATCAACCTCGTGCTGGCGCATGTCGTAATACTCTACAGGAAGGTTGTGCAATTTACCTTGGCCCAGGAGGTGCTAAATAGCAAACGATGGTTTACAGTTCGAATCTGAGTTGTCGAGTTCGAGACCTCTAGTCGCTTTTGTCCTTCCTCTCACAATCCTGATGAGTCTATACGCACTGCCAGCGGTTTATGCGGAATCCGGGTCGATAGCGCCGCGGATGAGTAAACCCTATTGCTCGACCATGGGCAATATTCAGGGGGTTTGATCCTTGCAGCTCGCTAGAACCCTTGGAAAGCAATACCTTCGCATCGCCGGGATTCTCGCTATTGTCGCAAGTACGCAATGGATCATTGGGGTATTCATCGCTCAAGCTTACTACCCTAACTACAGCATTACTCAGAACGATCTCAGCGACCTAGGAGCTACATGTCACAATGCTGTAATGCCCACGCCCGGCTCATGCGTGATTTTCCAGCCCGCGTCAATAATCTGGAACACTGTACTATCTCTCCTAGGAATCCTGACCCTGGCCAGTGCTTACATGATCTATCGCGGTCTGGGTAACCGGCTCTTCTCGGTACTGATAGGTCTCTTCGGTCTCGGGGCTCTGATTGCGGGCGTCGTTCCAGAGAATGTTGACCTCACTACACACGGCCTTGGTGCGATAGTCTCGTTCGTGGCAGGAGCACTAGCTGCGATTACGGTTTACAGAGTGAGACTCGAGGCGCCGCCATACTTCCGATACCTATCGATGCTGTTCGGAATAATCTCGCTGGCTGGATTGGCTATTATGCTCAGCTCATCGTTCGCCACGCTCGAAGCTAGTATTATCGGGCATGGAGGAGACGAGAGAATCATAGTCTACCCATTGTTGGTTTGGGAGATAATTCTCGGGATCTCCCTAGTCAGAAACCTGACAAGACCCGTTCAACGCTAACCAGAGAATGACGATTTTCTTGATACGGGGAATTTCCCGTTCACGAGCGAATGGCCGCAGTCATGGAGACGGGGAGCGCGATTCTGACCGGTCTTGAACCTAAGAAGGAATGTCCCCTGCCTACCTGTGCCCTGATATTATTGTCAGTATCCGACGCGCTCTCTTGGTGGCGGCCATGGGATGGGCAGACCCATTGCGCGGCGTCTCAGAAGGATTTCAATCCGACTGGGGCAGACTTTGCCAGACGTCGCGAATGGATGGTATGATATTGTTTCGAATCTTGAGCCGTAGACTGCGAGTGCGAGGGCCCAAAGCCTATCGTCATGGGTCCCAGAACGATGGTAGAACTTCGTTTTTCCCGCGTCGGTAAGCTTC
>WNGM01005387.1_pt1 | contig 12677 bp, 11 predicted proteins | sample 5400571 | NCBI WGS metagenome assembly WNGM01 (sample SAMN13153378, study PRJNA577476) | soil metagenome | isolation source: 100 cm soil or saprolite under Garry oak tree replicate 2 | place: USA:California | collected 2016-06-15
AGCGGAAGCGTAACGATTATTACGCCTCGTTGGAGCGCAATAACAAAGAGACCGAGATCACCAGCTGGCTCGAATATTTTGCGAGCACGATTCTGGAAGCCCAGAACAACACCATCAGGCGTGTGGATTTCTATGTCGCCAAGGCGAAGTTCTACGAGAAGCATCGCGGCACGCTCAACGAGCGTCAGGAGAAAATCATCGCCCGGATATTCCGCGAAGGTATCGACGGCTTCAAGGGCGGCTTGAGCGCAGAGAACTATATCAGCATCACCGGAACGTCCCGTGCCACGGCGACAAGAGATTTGCAGGACCTGATCGAGAAGGGCGCATTGACCAAGACCGGAGAGCTGCGTCACACCCGCTATCACCTTAATTTGGCCAAGGCGTAGTGAACTGCGGCCGGGTTACTCGACGGTGATATCGGCAGGCCTGATGATATCGTCCCGCTAGGTTCGTTGCTCGTCGACAAACGTTGGCTACATTGGGGTAACGGCGGCCCTCGGCGTAAGCGGTCTGGACTTGGTGCTCCTGCTCTCCGCCGGCACCGTGCGTCGGTAGATCGCGAGGCTCTGCAATGAAAGCTCTGCAATGAATCAGCCAAGCTTGAGGTGAATTGTAATTGCAGGGTATGAACATTATATGGTACATGTACATTATATAGGGCCGGATGCCAGGTAGTGTTCCCCGCAAGATACCCGTCGTGTTTTACCGCACGCCGGGCGGGGCTGAGGTCGTGCGGGACTGGCTGCGGAGTCTGGACGACGCCGACCGCCAAGCCGTGGGCCTCGACCTCATGCGCGTTCAATACCGCTGGCCGGTGGGTATGCCGCTTTGCCGCGCGCTAGGTGACGGCTTGTGGGAGGTGCGCACGTCGCTGCCGAGCAACCGGATCGCTCGCGTCCTGTTTAGTGTGCAGCAGGGCCGCATTCTGGTCCTTCACGGGTTCATCAAGAAGACCCAGAAGACCCCGCCGGACGACCTGGTCCTTGCACGCCGCAGGAGCCGTGGATTTGAAAAATGAGGAGATCAATATGGCCAGGAAGAAGAGAGTAATCCGTTCCACCGCCAAATTCACCACGCTCGATGATTTCCTCGGCGAAGAAGGCAAGCGCGATGAGTTCGAGGCCATTGCCGTCAAGGAAGTGCTCGCGTGGCAGATCGGGCAGGCGATGAAGGAGAAGAACATATCCCGTGCCAGCCTGGCGCAACGTATGAAGACCTCGCGCAGCCAGATTGGGCGCCTGCTCGACCCAAAGGACGGCAATGTGACGCTAGCCACGCTTCAGCGCGCCGCCCGCATGGTCGGGCGGTCGCTCCGGCTAGAACTGGTTTGAGAGGAGGGCGTCGCGCGTTCCTCGAACACGCAACTTGCGACAGATCAGAGCGTCGATGCCGTCCGGATTGCGGCTCAGGTAGCTCCGGATGACTTCTCGCAAGAAGCCCGTACGGCGAAAGACTAGGCACTCGGCGCTGGCGATCGCCTATCGTAATCAACCGAGGCGCGGGTCCTTGCAGTTGTTCCATTGTGAGAACTCCATGGCGCGAAGGGCGGCCTTCAGCGCCGTTTGCGCTGTCGCGGCAGGCGCTCCGTTGGCTGCGTGGGCGCGTAGAGGCGGACGAGCTCCTGCACCGTCGTAACGAGCCGCTCGCGCAGTGCCAAGGGTTCGACGACCTCGGCGTCGGCGCCGAGCGCGATCAGACCGGACGCGGCCCGGTCGATCGACTCAATCGGGATCGTGACGCTGAGCCAGCCGTCGGCATCCGGCAGCGTCGCCGTCTCGGCGGCCGCCCGGGCGACCGGCGAGCCGAGCACGTCGAGCTTGGCGAGGCCGCGCGCCGTCACGCGCAGCGTCGCGTTGGAATGGTAGACGCTGGTCTCGAACGTGCGTGATGACGTGACCCAGAACCGCGTCAGGTCGAAATTCTTCGGCCGTTTGAACGATTCCTCGGTCACTGCGAGGTCGATGATGTTGGAGACACGATAGGTGCGTATCTGATCGCCGACCTGCGCGACCAGATACCAGACGCCCGCCTTGAGCACGAGGCCGAGCGGCTGCAGCTGGCGCCTGACCGCGGCCTCGGCGCGCCGGTAGCGCACGTCGAGGCACTTCTCGTTCCACACCGCGTTGGCGATCGTCGGCAGCAGCTTGGCGTCATCGGCACTGCGGAACCAGCCAACCGGATCGAGGTGGAACCGCGCGGCGACGCGGCCGGCATTCGCGCGCGCGCGTTCGGGCAACGCCGCGCTCAATTTCAGTTGGGCCGCCGTGAGCACGTCGGCGAGCCCGAGTTGCGCGGCCGGTCCGGGCAGGCCGGCGAGCGACAGCGTTTCAGCCTCGGCGGGCGAAAGGCCCGTGAGCTTGGTGCGGTAGCCGTCGAGCAACTGGAATCCGCCGCTCGGGCCGCGATCCGCATAGATCGGCACGTCCGCGGCGCTGAGCTGATCGACGTCACGATAGATGGTGCGAACCGAAACCTCGAACTCGCTCGCCAGCGCTTCGGCCGTCATCCGACCGCGGGCTTGCAAGAGCAACAGGATCGACAACAGCCGGCTCGCTCGCATTTCCACAGCCTAGCAGAAAATACCTGACACGTGTTGACAGGTATGGCGGCGTATAACCGGCTGCAGCAATCGCCGAGCCGTCACGGTTCGGCAGAAACATGACATAAGACACTGAAATAACAGCGATATTTGTTTCGGTGGTCACAAAGCAGAGAAAGAGGAGGCGATCATGTCGACACTCTTGCAGGAGCGCCAGCAGCCGATCACCGCGCCCAGGCTTCGGGACCGGGTTGCGGCGCAACATGCGACCCCGCGGGCATCGGCCAGGCACCAGCCGGCCGCCACCGTTGCCAATTGCCCGGTCGAGGCGCCACGCGCGCGCTGGCGCGTGATCCTGGGCTCGATCGTCGCGACGCTGCGCGAGTGGCGCCGCCGCCGCGTAACGCAACGGCCGTCATGGTGGCACTCGCGACCGCAAACGACGGCGGCCGGAGATGGCCGGGCACCGTGCTGATCACGGCATCTGGGCCGCGCTCGCGCAGGGTGCAACTTCAATTGTCGGTAAGGATTTTTTGCCCGCAATCGCGCCGAAGAGCCCGTTGTCGGGCAGGGCCATGGGCGTTTTGTTGCGCGATGATGCAATAGTGCCACTGATTTGCCCGACGTGTCAAAATGTTTTCGCAGGATTCGCTCAAAGCATCCATGCCGGCGGCCACCATGCTACTTTGCATGGGGTTGTTTTCGATATTTTAGTTGGGAGTGTCCTTGGCCGGGGTGCGGGTAGCATCCACGTGGCGCAGCATCCGCGCTCGTAATACAGCTAGTGGCCGCTGGACTGTCGGTTCATTTGCTCCAGGAGCTCGCGCATTGCATCGAACTGGGTGCCGAAGCCCTTCCAATCTCCGGACTTCAACCGCTCCACCGCTTGATTGTACCGGTCAAGCGCCTCCCGCGCCCGACGTGCCGCCGGGCTGGTGAGGGGCATTTCCTCTGTCGTGCCTGAGACCGCCGGCGCTGCACTGGGTTCTACGAACAGCGCTGCCAAGGCCTCGGCGAGCGTCTCCTTCATCACTACATGTTCGCCGTAGGCTGCGATCACACGCTTCAGCTCCGGCAGGTGTCCTTGCTGCGCTCGCAAATAGAGCGGCGATACGTAAAGGATCGAGTTCTCGATCGGGATCACAAGCAGGTTCGCACCTCGTATCACCCGCGAACCCATCTGATTCCACAGCGTGAGTTGTTGCGAAATCTCCGTATTCTGATTGATCCGCGCCTCGATCTGAAACGGCCCGTAGACGAGCTTGTCCTTGGGGAATTCGTAGACGATCAGTTTGCCGTAGCCGGGCGCGTCGCAACGCGCAGCGAGCCACGCGATCATGTTGTCGCGGCGGCTCGGTACCATGGGAAGCATGAGGAAGAACTCGGCCTGCGGCTCGCCGGGCAGCCGCATGATGATATAATAGGGGGCCATCATTGAGGTGCCGTCGCCGCCCGGCTGTCGCGGGAACTGCCAGAAATCCTCGCGGTTATAGAAAACGTCCGCCGCCTCCATGTGGTAGGTTTGATACAGCCGCGCCTGAATCAGGAACATATCCTCTGGATAGCGAATGTGCTTCTGCAAGTCGGGATTCATGGCCGCGAACGGCTTGAACAAGCTCGGAAAGATGCGCTGGTAGGTCGCGGCAATCGGGTCGCCGGGGTCGACCAGATAGAAGTCGACGGTCCCGTCATAAGCATCGACGACAATCTTCACCGAATTGCGAATGTAGTTGAGATCGAGATCCTGCGCAGGCTGCGCAGAGGGGAAATAGGAACTCGTCGTGTAGGCGTCCTGCATCCAGAGCATCCGCCCATTGCTTATGACCAGATAGGGATCGTGATCGAGCCTGAGGAAGGGAGCGATCGCGTGAACCCGTTCCTGGATATTGCGCCGGATCATGATTCGGCTGTCGATCGTGATGTAGCTTGAAAGAAGCAGGTTCGGGTCGTTGAAGTAGTAAGCGAACAACGCTCTCCATGCGGTCGCGCCGATCGGAACGCCGCCGGCTCCGTCATAGGCCGCATAGACGTTGTCTTTCCCCTTCGGATAATCGAACTCGGGCGTGCTCCCCTTGACGATGACGTAGTCGTCGCTCTCTTCGCCGTAGTAGATGCGAGGTTCGTCGATTTTGGGACCTCCGTCCGCAACAGGAGGAATATCCCGCAAATAGAAGAACGGCAGTCCTTCCGTGCTCTTGCGGGTGACGGGACTCATCACCGCGCCATTGCCGTGAGTAAACAGCACGTGGTGGTTAACCCATGTCTGGGCGTTCGGCGGCAGCAAGGAGGACCGCAGTTCGCGAGCCGAGAGCATGACGCTTTTGTAGGAACCGTCGAGCCAGTAGCGATCGACGTCAAGATCGTGGAATTTGTAGTAAGTGCGGATCTCTTGCAGCTGTGCGTAGGTATCCGACAAGGGCAGCCAATCCCACAGCCTGATATTTTCGATTGTCGCCTTGTTGGCCTCCAGCGTTTTGAAGGTGAGCTTCTGCTCGGCTGCAAACGGCTTGGCTGCGATCTGATCGAGATTGTATGCCTGCCTCGTGAGCGCGATGTTGCGTTCGATGTAGGGCTTCTCCAGCTGCAACTCGGTTGGTTTGACGAAAAAGTGCCGGAACAGCACAGGGACTGCGCCAGACAGCACGAAAGAGCCGATGCCGACGAGTATGAACGCGGCGGCAGGAAGCCGGTAAGTGCGCACCCGCAGGTTTGCCCACGCGGCGAACGCCGCGATAATCGAAAGCCCGATCAACAGCCACAGGCCCGGTAGCCCCACATGTATATCCGTGTAGCTTGCGCCGACGACTACGCTGTTGTCGTTGTAGAGCAGCAGATAGCGGTCGAGACCATAGGACCAAGCCTTCACCGCGAAGAGAAGACCGGCCAGCGCGGAGGCGTGAGCAATCGCTGTCGGCGACATCGATCGGTGGTGAACGTCGTATTCGATGTCGCCGCGCACCCAGTAGATCGTTCCGGCGAAAAGCGCGCTTAGAACGAGGGTGAGCAGCATCCAGTTCTTGATGAGGATATAGACGGGCAGCGAGAAGAGATAGAAGCCGATGTCCTTGTTGTAGAGCGGATCGTCTGCGCCATAGGGCACTTGATAGAGAAACTGCAGGAAGACGCCCCAGTTGCCGGCTTCTGCCGCGGCGACCAGCAGAGCGAGCAAACCTGCACCACCCGCGATTACCCGGGGCCACGGCAATCGATCGCGTATGAGCGCGAACAGATCAGGCGGCGGCGCAGTGCTCGTCGGGTTCCACGCGGACGCAGCGATCGCTTGTGTCGGCTGCCGCCGGGCAAAACGCACAGCAAGCAATCCGTTCAGCCAAAGTATGACGGCGGTTGCCGTCAAAACGGCGAAAAACACCATGGCTTTGGCGCCAATGCTGGTCAAAAAAACCGGCAGATAACCGATCGAGGAAAACCATAGCCAGTCGACAAGGAAATCGGTCGCGAGCCTTAGCAGTGTCAGGCAAATCCCGGCGATGAAGGCCGCAATGATAAGCCCGACCACGGCGTGTTGCCTTGGTGCCTTCCGCCCGGGTCCGGTGATCCCGATCGTCATCGTTTGATGATAGCCGAAATGACGGACGCTTGCTGCTTGATTCTTGGTGGGGATTGCGCGTCCAAGAGGGCGACCTATCTTGACCTTATAATCACGCAGCCGCCCATCGTAAGGCGAGGCTCTGCAGGAAGACCTTACGGCGGATGGCCTGCCTACTGCACCGGAGGTCACGTCATGTCCATCGCTCCCACACTGCAAAAATACCTGGCCGCTGAAAACATCCAATACGAGGAGATCCTGCACGAACTCAGCATGTCGTCCGCTCGCACGGCTGAGGCATGCCATATCTCGGGCGATCGTCTCGCCAAGGGCATCGTGTTGCGGCGCGACGGCGAATATATGCTCGCCGTCGTGCCCGCATCGCATCATCTCCGCCTGTCGGAACTGAGGACAAAACTCGGTGACAATGTCGATATGGCCGATGAAACCGAAATCAATCAGCTGTTCCGCGACTGCGCACACGGTGCAGTTCCGGCCGTTGGCAAGTGCTACGGACTGGATGTCATCGTCGACGATAGCATCGAGGCACAGCCGGAGATCTATATGGAAGCCGGCGATCATCAGACGCTGCTTCATCTCACTCATGCGCAGTTTGCGCGCCTGACGGCCAACGCACCGCATGGGCGCTTTAGCGCACACGACTGAGGGTTTGTCGTCGTACTTGCCGCTGGGCAAATATTTTTGGAGGCAATCCGCCCGGGTCCGATGTCGGGCGGGAACCCGGGCCGCGAAGTCGCCGTCAAATGCGGCAGCGACGGCGTTTGTCTGGTCCGATCGCGTAGGAGTGATGCTTTCTTCTGCGCCCTGAGGTGCCGTCGCACCCGATCGGTTGTATGGTTGAGAAATGGGGGGCGGCTGTGTTGCGTTGCATCAAGTGCACCTGGAAATCCAGTAACGGAGGTCCGCCATGAAAGCCAAAGACGTCATGCACAAGGGTGTCGACTGGGTCAGCCCCGACACCCCCATCACCGAACTCGCGAAATTGATGCGGGGGCACGACATCGGCTGCATTCCGATTGGGGAGGACGACCGACTGATCGGGATGGTGACCGACCGCGATATCGTCTGCAAAGGGCTTGCGAGTAACAGCTTCGATGCTCGCCGCACGATGGCGCGCGATGTGATGACCGAAGGCATTCATTGTTGCCGGGAGGACGACGACCTCGCAAAGGCGGTGCATCACATGGAGACGCTGAAGGTCCGCAGGCTACCGGTGATCAACAAGAGCAAGCGGATGGTCGGCATGATCAGTCTGGGCGACGTCGGCCATTCCGCGTCCGGTGATTTGCTGTCCGAGTGCGTCAAAAGCGTTTCGGCCCATCACTGAGACACCGCCGGCGCTGTTCTCGCGATAGTCGTCAAGCCGCCACGAAAAGCCGGGGGCGCGCAAGCGCGCTGCCGTGCCCGGCAAATGACGCGCCCGCAGTCCGATATTGCCCATATTGCCGCGATCCCGTGGTTTGCCGGGGCCAACCCGGTATGGTGACGGCGACATCGATTGCCCGACCCTCTCGATGACGCCCGAGGATCGTTTCGTTTCGTCGAACAACCGGTTAGATCTTGTAGTTCTTCCCTTCGGGTGTGGTGATGTGGATGTCGGCGTAGCGGCACGATCCGGTTCGCCGTTGGAACGGAGAGACGCCGAGCAGCCAGACATGGCTGATCGCCTTTGCCGGTCCCTGGATGTGAGCGGAATAGTCCGCTGCAATATCGCGTTCCTCGCTAAGCCAGGTGCCGAGATCCGTCTTACCCGAACGGACGATCATGTGAGTCTCGATGCCGGTCCAGCGCGGCAGGGGGCAGCGAAATACTTTGCCTTGTGGCAACGTCTGGCTCCAAATGTAGGTGAGGTCCTGGCCATCCTCGAATTTGACTCCGATTGACAGGTAGTCATGCGCTGCGGCCTGATCTTCCGGCGGGATCGACGGTAGTTCTTCGATCAGCCAACGCCAGCTGAGGCGTGTGCCAGGCGTCAATGGCAGTTGGATCGGACGCTCGATGATGCTGACGTTCTTGTGGGTCTGACACAGTATCTCTCCTGCCTTCCCTTTGCTGAAGACGACTGGACCACCGCCGAATAGGAACAGGTTCGACCATCCGTCAGGCAACTGGCGGTCACTGTCCAGCCGGGACAATTCAGCCTGCAGCAGGCCGCCCACGTCACCTTGGGCGAGCAGCGTTTTCAGGCCTCTGGCCGCGTCGTCCCGCCAGAGCAGCGCGACACCGACGATCTTGACGTCGGCCTTCCTATAGGCCTCCTCCGGCGTCCATAGCGAGCCACTCTCATCGGCCCATTCGCCGGCCGACCGCGCGACCTCGATGATACCGCCATGGGCGGCGATCATGGTGCCGCTATTGTTCATCGGATTGTAGATTGGCTTCGTGCCCCGGGTGCGGGCATGAAACACCAAGCCCGGTTCGAACCAGAGATCGTACTCCCGCGACAGCCACATCCGCCCGGACAACAGGAAAGTCACCTGCTGACCTTGCTCGGCAATGAGGCCGAGATCCGTCCACGGAAGATCGCTACCGTTGATTTCGAACGTTCGGTAGGCGATCAACTCCGCGGAATTTGCTTTGGCGATGATGGCTTTTATGCCGCCTGTCAATTCGGTCGTCGACGGCGCGGCTTGTTCAGCCGCGTCGGCGGTGCGGCTGAACGCGGCAGTCGCCATAGGTAAGGATATGCCGAGTGCCGCGACCCGCTGCAACATGTCGCGCCTGGAAGGCCTGTCGAGGCCGAGCGGAAAGCCGTCAAGATTCATCGTAAGACAAGATAGACACATAGGTTTCCTCCCCGACATTCGTCTTTGCGGTGTTTTCCGGCGACGTTGTGTGATTTGTGTATTCAGCCTAATGTGACCGGCAATATTCTGCATGCCATTACCCGCCGAAGAGGTGCGATATTTGGCGGGATTGGGCAAATGGGTCGGTCAGGATTCACCCGAGCCAGCACTCTGGGACCGATAGCGGAAGTCGTGACGGCGACGGGCGGCTCGATCGGTCGCGTTTTTCGTCGTGCGGATCTGCCGTTGGGGCTGCTGAATTCGCCCGATACGCTGGTGCCGCTGCGCGAGCACTTCAGGCTTTTGAGTACCGCGTCGCGCGAACTCCAGGACGAACTTTTTTCCGCCCGCTTGGGGCGTCAGGTCACGCTTGGCAATCTGGGGGTCTACGGCAAATGGGTCACGCAGGCCGCCTGCCTGCATGAGGCGGTCCATCGGGCGGATACCTGTCTGCCGTATATGATGCAGAGTGCCACCAGGCTCGTCTTGAGACTGCACGGCAGGCAGGGCAGTTGGTGCTACGAGATCGCCGACAGGGCAGTCGAGGGCCGGCAACAGAACGAAATGCTGGCACTGTCCTACATGATTGCGGTCGTTCGCTGCTACACTGGCGCCGATTGGGCACCCGATACGGTCGTCGTTTGCGGAACGCCCCTCCAGACGATCGGGCCGCTCGAAGACTTGTTGAGGGCGAACGTCGTCTTTCGGGATCGGCCAAGCGCGATCGTCTTCGATCGGACGCTTCTGGCGACCATGCATTCGAGGCTTGAGGTGCCGCGGGCCGGCCTCAGCGCGGAGGATCTCGATCGCGCATTCGACCTTCCCGACCCGGACGACCTGGTGGCAAGCGTATCTGCCTTGATCGGGCTCGAACTGCTCGACCAATACCCGAAACTTGCACGCATCGGCCAAAGGTCCGGAATGACTACACGAACTCTGCAACGGCAATTGCGGACACTCGGCGTCCGATTTTCCGATCTCGTACAGGATGCATTGCAGCGACGGGCATTCAGCCTTCTCCGCCACACGGACCAAACGGTCACCGAAATCGCTGCTCTTCTTGGCTACAACGACGCGGCCCATTTCACCCGGGCTTTTGAACGGTGGTCCGGAACATCGCCGAGAGCATGGCGGCCGCGCAAATGACGGCAGGCTCACGCTGACGCTTACCTGTTCGACCAGAAGAACGGAGCGACGATGCAGCGGCTTGCAATCCGGCTGCGATGCGTGATGCGCTGGGCGACTTCGGCGCTCCGTCGGCGCAGTTCGGCATCCGCAATCGAGATCGTCGTCTCAATTTGCAGCCGCCGGGCCTTGAGTTCGGTAGTTTCTTCGCGCATGCCGTTCAACGCAGGCCCTCTCGACGTCGCGCAAACAGACTTGGCGACAGACTTGGCGGCTCATCCCTCGCGTCCTCGCTGCGCATAAAGTTTGCGACGAAGCTCGTCGCTGCCCGCGCGCCGCCGTCTCCTGCGTTCGGCGGATGTGGGTTGACGCTTGCGTCGGCCCGGCCGCGCCTGCAATGAGAACGATTGAGTCAATCCGGGCCAAACGGCGCTGGTCGATGTCGCAAAATTGCACCAGCCGCGACAATAGGTCGTCGATTCGCTTTGGTCCTAGTCTCCGTCACCTCCGTCCAAGCCGCACATTGCCGCCGCAGCTAGGGTTTGCGCGTGTCGATTCAGCGCGTGCTGCGGCTGCTCGGACGGAGGTTTGGCTTGAGAGTAATGGCTCTCGCCAGCGTCGGCGAAAAATCCGGCGCGCGGGCAAAATCATACGTGGCCGGCCCGAAGCTGATTCTGCGACGACACGCGCTGCTGCAGGCGCTGCTGATTGCTTCCTTCGCGATGAGCGGGCGCGTCGAGGCGGCCTGCACGCCGGCCTCGCCGGTCAGCAACACGATCGTCACCTGCATCGGGAAGACCACCAACCAGAACGGCACCAATGGCTACGGCACGGTTAACGACAACAACAATACCTACAATATCCAGGCCGGCGCGACGGTGACGGGAGACGGTTTCGGCGTGGTGTTCGGTACGGGGGCAACGGTCAACAATGACGGCACCATCACCGGTGGTATTGGTATCAACGGTAGCGATGCGACCATCAACAATACGAGCACCGGCGTCATCACAGGTGACACAAACGGCATCCAGGCCACGACGGCAACCGTCAGGAATGCCGGCCTCATCTCTGCGATGGGCGTCTCTGCAACTGGCGGGAATGGCTTTGGCATCTTTGCCGACACCGCCGATGTGAACAACACGAGCACCGGCTATATCACGGGAACATTCAGCGGAATCGGCACCTCGACCCTCGCTGCCATCAACAATGCCGGCGCTATCTCAGGTGGGAGGCTCGGCATTACCGGCGACACCGCCCGCGTGATCAACTCTGGCGCCATTACCGCGGGCGGCGCCGCCATTTTTGCCAGTACCGCCAACGTGACCAGCTCCGGCGCCGGCGCCATATCGGGCGGGACGTTCGGCATTGTTGCAAACACCGTCGCCTCCATCGCCAACGCCGGCATCATCTCGGGCAAGACAGGCATTCAAGCCGGCGGTGCCGCCGCCATTGCCAACTCGAGCGCCATCATTTCTACCGCCGGCGCAAGCGGCACGGCGATCAAGCTGTCGAACGCCGCCGACACGCTGACGCTGCTGACCGGATCGCGCATCGTAGGCGCGGTCGACATGGGTTTTGGCAATGACACCGTGAATACCGTGACCGTCGCGCCGGGCAGCAAGGTGTCGTCGCCCACGAGCGCTGCTGCGCTGCCGACCTTCATCAATTTCAGCGGCGTCATCAACACCGGCTTCACCGGTGGCCGCTTCACCGACCCGGCGGTGCAGGCCGGCAACCAGCTCGCGACGCTCGATCCCACCGTGCTGGCGGCAGACCGGCCGCGGCTTGATGGACTTCATCGGCGGCCGTGCCGTCGCGGGTGCAGGGCCGTCTCAACGGCGCGGCGCCATCCGCGAACGCTCCGAGCGCACCAAGGTCTGACGCAACCCTTGGCGCTTAAGGGATTCCAAAACAACAGATAATGATGAGGCTCGTTCCGCTCTGCCTCAATTCCAATTTCTGTGAGCCGCGTTGATCTTGTTCATGTCCATGGCGGAGCGGCCTTGACCCGTGAGCATGATTTGCGGTGCCGTGTCTGGATTGAAGGGTCTCGGCGTCATGTTGCGATGTTCTCCTCGCACCCAATCATCCGGTTGCTAGCGCGAGCGCTCGGATGGACGCCCGCCAAATCGCTGAAAAAGCCGTGAGGCGCGAGCGCCGAAATCGTCAGGGTAAGCAGATGAGCTTCCACCGGTATGATAACCACATTACTCTCCATGCATGAGTTTCTGGCTGGACTATTGCAGGCTCCAGCGGCTTCGCCTGGAATTGCGAATAGCCGATAGCACTTCATCCAGGTAGCGTCGCTCAACTCCACGCATAGGCGAAGTCGCCGTTCTCGATCGTTACTTGCGCCTGCGTGATCTGCTCCTTGGCGAGCGATCTCTTGAGAAATTCCCGCGACAGCGCCGGCAGCAGCGTGTTGGTGATGATGTTGTCGATCATGCGGCCGCCGGAATCCGGATCGTTGCATTTTGAAACGATATGATCGATCACCGCGTCAGCGTAGACGAATGAGGCGCCATGGTTGTCGCGAATGCGTTGATCGATACGACCAAGCTGTAGCCGGACGATGCCATCAAGCATGGCATTCGTCAGCGGGAAATAAGGAATGGTCACGATGCGACCGAGCAGTGCTGGCGGAAATACTTCGAGC
>WNGM01011692.1_pt1 | contig 12675 bp, 8 predicted proteins | sample 5400571 | NCBI WGS metagenome assembly WNGM01 (sample SAMN13153378, study PRJNA577476) | soil metagenome | isolation source: 100 cm soil or saprolite under Garry oak tree replicate 2 | place: USA:California | collected 2016-06-15
AGCATGCACAAGACCACTTGTCCTTACTGTGGAACCGAGGTGCGGCCCGAAAGTAAGTTTTGCGCGAATTGTGGCAATCGCCTGCTTCCTGCAACTCCTTCATCTCCGCAGACTCCACCTGCCGTGGGTAGTAGCCCTCTCGTTCTGGATCGAGAAGGATGGGGGCAACCTTTCCAGGGTTCAAATTCTGCACCATCCCCTTCCGGTGCCCCATGGTCCGCTGATCCAAGTGCCATGACGATTGCCAGCAACAATAAGGAACCACCGACTGTCATGCCGTCTTCTACTGCTCAGGCTACTAGGGAACATCCGGCTCGCTTTGTCCTACAAGCTGAGAATGGTGATGTCTTAGCTCAATATCTACTGGAAAAACCTGAAATATCTATTGGTCGCGCTCCCAATAACGACATCTTGCTCTCAAAGGACAGACAGACCTCGCGCCGTCATGCCACGGTCCGCCAAGAAATTGGCTCCTACGTCCTCTATGACGAGGGCAGTGCCAATGGAACGTTTGTCAATGGTCAACAACTTAAACAAAGGACTCCCCGCGTTCTTCAAGAGGGCGATCATATCGGCATCGGCGAACACGAACTGGTTTTCTATGGCCCCAGTTCTACTACGTCTCATGAAAACGAAGACCTGACTGACCTGCCTACTATGGCGGTACCACATATCCCATCGGAGACGACTTATCGCACACGTGAAGATGAAGAATTGCTGGAAGCAGAACGTGTGCGACAATATTATGAAAAAGCTCTAGCTGCATATGAGCAAGCACTTCGCCTTAACTTCACAGATGCCGATGCTTACAAAGGAAAAGGTAAGGCACTCTACGAGCTTGGACGCTATAATGAGGCTCTGCAAGCCTTTGAGAGGGCTATTTCCCTTGATCCTAAACCTGTTACTTACGTGAGAAAGGGTGACGTTCTCTATAAACTCGGACGCTATAACGACTCGTTGATTGCTTATCAACAAGCTCTTCGACTCGACTCTACCTTTGCCGTTGCCTACAACAACATGGGGAACACTCTAGAGCAGATTGGTAGAAGACTAGAAGCTCAGCAAGCATATGAGACAGCTAAGGAGCTTGGCTACAATGAATAACCTGACAGAGGATGTGAAACTACGGGTTTGTTACCACATTGACAAGCTCATGTATTCATCTGTATACTGCATGTGCATTTGACTTGTATCAAAGTTAAAGCAGCAAAATAACTTGAACCGAGCAGATTCGTCGGAAGAAAGCGGTGACATGATGATTGAGCCGATCTCTTTAGCTATTGTGACTACATATATTGCCCATAATGCCCCTTCCTGGTTGGATACTATACGCGGTACACTGCTTGATAAGGGAAAAGAAGTTGCTCTTGAGAAGGGCAAGGACTTTGCTGTCGAGAAGGGGACGAAGTATGTTCGGGACTTCTTCCACCTGGATGAAAAAGAACAGGTTCGTCACCTGCAATTAGCTTTGAAAAATGCAGTGGAACGAGGGATAACGCGCTTTCATACATTTGAAGAGCGAGACCAGTACCGCAAAATTCTCGAAATTTTATTTGAGCCAGGTTCACATAGCGACACGCTACGACATGAAGCCATGCGGCTCCTGACTCTCTCGGAAACGCCGAACTTTGCTGAGCTAAATGAAGCGTACAATCGCTCACTACGCACACGCTCACTATCCCAGCCAACACTCCCCACTGAATTAGATGCAGCACCATATCTAGCCAGCTTTTTCGATGCGCTCATAGCAGAACTATATGCCGATCCTTTCTTCAAACAGCAAATGAGTGATGTCCTGAAAGTACGTGCAGCCAGAGCTACGATGAACATGGAGCGTTCTGTGACAGAAATGCTTGCCACACTTCGCCAAATCAGCAAGACGCTGGAAGATGAGTATACGGTGGAGCAATTTGAACAGGACGTCCAGGTATACACGGCTCACATGGAGAGATCACTCCGCTATCTCAAATTGGTGGGCGTTGTGCCTAAAGATCGAGGTGAGAAGAACCCCGACCCTGAGCTGCGTGGTATCTTTGTGCCACTACGTATTGCCCTGCAAGAACAAAAGCTTCCTAAAGAGGAGAAACAGGATTCTATTACAGCTTCGCTTGAACACTTCCCCTATTTGGTCCTACTTGGTGGCCCAGGCTCCGGCAAATCAACGGCCGTACGCTATCTAGCCTGGAGTCACATGGCAGCAAACCAGTCTAACGCTTCAAAAGTGAGTATTCCTCTTCTGGCAGGTAACCCTCTACCACTACGTATTGAGCTACGTCGTCTGACGGAAGACCGTAGACACCATCCAGAATACAACTTTCTCTCGTATGCTACAGAGGTTTTGTTGGGACGAGAAGGTGTCGAAATACATCCTCAGATGTTCAAAGAGTTGCTAGAGCGTCGCCATATGCTTCTGCTCTTCGATGGACTGGACGAGGTGGCTACACTGGATGAGCGCAAGCAATTGACAGAAGAGATAGAACATTTTGCGCTCTGCTACCCCGGCAATCGTATTATTGTCACCTCGCGTCCAGTAGGCTATGAGCTTGCGCGTTTATCTTCTCAATGGTTTACCCATGCTGAAGTACAAGCGTTTAACGATGAACAGATCCGGCAGTTTTTAGAAAACTGGTATACGCATGTGTTGCGCTTATTTCCTCTTCCTTACCAGGATCGAGAAGAGCTAGAAACACTTTTCAAGACGTTGCAAGAGAATGAGCGGCTGCACAAATTAGCTGAAAATCCGCTCCTTTTAACCGTGATTACAGCACTGCATCGTTATGAGCGGCTGCCTGATAGAAGAATACTGGTTTATGATCGCTGTGCCGACCTTTTGTTAGAAACATGGGCCAAACTCAAGGGTACCAATGTGCGATGGAAAGATATGAAAATGGGCAAAGAGGATCAATATGCTTGCGTTGCCCATCTTGGTTTTGTTTTACACGAACGTTCGCAAGAGCAGAAAAGTGACGATGTGCCGACAAGATTTATGTTACGTGAGATAGAGCATTTTCTAGAGAATTTGATTACTGAGAAGGCAGAGCGACGTGCTGAGGCGAAACGTTTTCTCGACCTTATTAGAGAAGAAGCAGGGTTGATTGCTGAGAGAGGAGCCGATGAAAGCAGTGAACTACTTTATGGTTTTGTACATCGCACCTTTCAGGAATATTTTGCGGCTGCAGATGTTTATGAGAGATATCAACAAGAGGAAGACCCAGAGATTGTTAGCGAGTTTCTAAAAGGGCATTTGCACGATCCTCATTGGCAAGAGGTGATTTTATTATTGCTTGGAAAGCTCAAGCGCAAGCCAGTAACGGCTCAATTGTGTCAAGTTCTTGAGGGTAAAATCAAGAGTCGTCGCAGTAAATATACCGACATAGTGCAACAAGACCTGTTTTTTGTAAGTTCTTGTTTGACGGAGGAAATAATTGTAGAAAATGATCTGGCAAGGGATGTTGTTTTACGCTTAGGTGATTTGGTTAAAAGCTCGCCCTTCCCTTCACAGAGTAAAGAAGCAATGGAAGTACTTGGCCAGCTAATGCAGACACGGCAATATGCTGATACAGGACGAGAAGAACTGAGAACTCTTGTTGCTCAAGAAGTAATATCAGATATTCCTAGAAGAATACGAGCTGCCCGAACCCTCTATTCAATTAGCTTTCCTAAGTCTCCGGAGCAACAGCAAGCCATACAGGCACTCCTCAATTTGGCGAAACGAACTGACATTTCCTTTGAACTATCTTTACTAGCAGCTCGAACTCTTTATGAACATAGCCATCCCCAATCACAGGAGTTGCTACAGGCCGCTCAGCTAATCCTAGATCTAGCACAACGCCCCAATATTTCGATTGAACAGTCTGTATTAGCTGCTGAGATTCTTTATTGGAATAGCCCTGATAAATCGGAAGAGCAACAACAAGTTATAAAATTACTTTTAAGTATGACACAATACTCTAATATTTCCATTGAACAAGCTATGCAAATCGCCAGAATTCTTTATGAGTCTAGCTCCAGGGACTCAGAAGAACGAAGGCAGGCAAACAACTTACTTGGGCGTCTTATACAGAACTCCGATCTTTCTTTCGAACAGATAATGCAAGCTGCTGAAGCCATTTATGAGAAACGCATTTTTTACCAAGAGGGGTATAGACAAGCGACACAAATGCTTTTACATCTAGCAAGGAGAGCTGATGTTTCCTTTGAACAAGCTGTGCTGGCTTCCCAGACCATCTACAAGTACAGTTCGAATGGGTCAGAAGAACTACGGCAAGCCGCTCAGCTACTTTTACATCTAGCACGACAATCCAACCTCTCCTTTGAACAGAACTTGCTAATAACTCAGGCCACCTATCTCATTTTTCCTACACAGTCAGAGAAAAGAGGTCAAATTACTCGATTGTTTTTGGATCTGATAGAGCAAGTTGATCCGCCCATTGAGCAGACCTTACGAGCAGCTAATATTCTCTTTCAATACAGCCCTGATGGCTCAGAGGGGCGATTTATTGCAGCCAAAATGCTTTTGAACCTGCTTCATCAGCCAAATTTCTCCATCGAACAAATCTTGCAAGCTGTTCAAATGCTTCATAGATACAGCCCAAAGGCGCTAGGGGAGAAGCAAGCTCTCCAGATCCTTCAGCAACTGATGCAGAGGCACGCTCTCTCATTCGAGCAAGAGTTACAAATAGCTGAATTTCTATATCAGAATAGTTCAGTCGCATCAGAAGAAGAGCAACAGACCATCAAACGACTTTGGCAATTGGCGCAAAAACAAAACATTAGTGCTGATCAACGGCTACAAATTGCTAAAGTACCTTTAACAGTGAAGAAAGCTAACTATCAAGAGAGAGTACAAGCAGTACGAATGATACTTTCCTTAATTGAAGGAGAGACAGCAAGACAGTACCTTGAAAAATATTGGCAATCAGTTGATGCCAAACTTAAGCCAGAACCATTAAATATTCTCTACATTGCCGAACTGACCTATCAAGAATTACTGCCAGCAGAGGCTCGTGATGAGATGTACCAAATACTACGAAATATGGTTCCCCAATTCGATAAAATTGACGCTCCCAATGAGTAAGCCTGCACAATCTTTGTCGGGTCAGGTTTGGAATTTGATGATGTTGGTGGATAGGGGGCGCAAGAGATATTCAAGGGGTGAGGCTTTGGGGAACGAATGTGGGGTATTTCGTAGGTGAGGGGCGCTTGTGTGTTTGCACGAGTAGTTTTTCAAGCAGGCGGGCAGCTATCCCCAGCAACGGGTGGCCACGAGTGCCCTAGCCCCGCTCCACAGCCGCCCCCGCCCCTACGCGATTTCTGTATCGTGCCATTTCTGGCCAATGTTTTCACAAAATCTACAGCTACAAGGTCTCCTTCACTCGACTTTGTACATTTGGGATCAAGGGCATAAAGCCTGCACAGGTCGAGTCAAATCAGTACTGGCACTTTTCAGACACCAGCTATTCACCTTGATGTCTGAAAAGTCAATCGATTCTAGCAGTGCGTAACAGGGCGACGGGCAAGCTACCGTGCGTGTTCTGTGCCTTGTGATACCAAGCGACTTACTAAAAACTGTGAACGATTTGATTGGAGGACGAGCATGTGATAGCATATGATGGGAATGTATAGCTATTCAATCGCAGGAGATGCCATGGCCTATCAACCAATCGAAAACTATGGAGTTATCGGTAACGCACATAGTGTAGCCCTGGTAGGGATGAATGGGTCCATCGACTGGTTCTGTTTCCCCCACCTCGACTCCCCAACCATCTTTGCAGCTTTGCTTGACGACGCCAAAGGCGGCCGCTTCCAGATTGCTCCCGCCTCTGCCAACAGCACCTGGAAGCAGCACTATTGGCCCGACACCAATGTCCTGGTCACGCGCTTCCTCTCACCCGATGGCGTTGGCGAAATTATCGATTATATGCCCATCGGCCCTGTTGCTCATGGAGTCAACGGCCACCTGCGTGGGTACCATTGCCTGATTCGCCGCGTCAAAGTAGTCCGCGGCGCGATGGCCTTTCGCATGGAATGTACTCCGGCCTTTAATTATGCACGCGATGCCCACCAGGTCGTTATGAGTACGGAAGGTGTCAGTTTTCACTCGCCGGGCCTCAGTCTGGGTCTGACAACCAGCATGCCCCTCAAGCAGCAGGGCACGGGGGTCAGTGCCCAGTTCACATTGCAGGAAGAGGAGACTGCGACCTTCGTGCTGCAAGAAATTGAGCCGGGAGTCGACAGTGGTCTTCCCATGACGGAGGAGGAGGCCGAAGAGCTTTTCCAGCAGACCGTGGCGTACTGGCAACGCTGGCTGGCCAAGTGTACCTACAAGGGGCGCTGGCGGGAGAGCGTCCACCGCTCGGCACTGGTGCTCAAACTGCTCACGTACTCGCCAACGGGCGCGATTGTCGCCGCACCCACGTGCGGCCTCCCTGAGCATGTGGGCGGCGTGCGGAACTGGGACTACCGCTACACCTGGATCCGGGATGCGGCCTTCACCCTCTACAGCTTGCTGCGTATCGGCTTCACTGAGGAGGCCGAGCAGTTTATGGCGTGGCTCGAGGCCCGCTGTCATGAGATCAATATAGACGACCATATGCTGACTGAGCAGACCCTCGATCACCTGGAGGGCTACCGCGGCTCACGCCCGGTCCGCATTGGTAACGGCGCATATAACCAGTTGCAGTTGGACATTTACGGTGAGTTGCTCGATGCCGTCTATCTGTACGCCAAGTATGGTGGGCCGATCTCCTATGATCTCTGGACCCAGCTGCGCCGCCTGCTCAGCTGGGTCTGTGAGAACTGGTCGCGACCAGATGAAGGAATTTGGGAAATGCGCAGCGGCCGCCAGTCCTTCGTGTACTCCAAGCTGCAGTGCTGGGTAGCCCTCGATCGCGGTCTGCGTCTGGCCGATATGAGTTCCTTTCCCGCGGATCGGGAGCCGTGGCTGCAGGTCCGCGACCAAATCTATGAAGAGATCATGGCGAAAGGCTGGAGTGCAAAACGACAGGCGTTTGTGCAAGTTTACGGTGGTGACCACCTGGATGCGTCGCTGCTGCTGATGCCTCTGGTGTTCTTCGTCTCTCCCAAAGACCCCCGGATGCTCAAGACACTGAACGCGATCAATCGCCCACCCAAAGAAGGGGGCTTGGTCTCCAATAGTTTGGTGTATCGTTACGATGTGAAACTGTCAGCCGATGGCCTTACGGGGGAAGAGGGCGCGTTTAGCATGTGCACGTTCTGGCTGGTCGAGGCACTCACCCGCGTGGGGCGAGGCACTGGGGAATTTTCCCCAGGCCTTTACGCACCTCTCTTTGATCGGCGCCGCCCTCAATCTCGACCAGGCGCTGAGCTCCTCAGAGTTGCGTTAGCTGGGGTCGATAGGCCCACCGCGAGCGGGTACTGGACGGTCTCGGAAGAGCGGCTGTTCCAATTGGGCTACAGCAAAGCCCACCGTCCCGACTTGCCCCAACTGAAAGTGATGCTCTCGGCCTTGGATCTGCTGGGCTTGCCAGTCGCGATGCAGATCGTGTCGGGGCAACGAGCCGACGATCCGCTCTACCTTCCCGCCATTGCCCAGGTGAGCCAGAGCCTGGATGAGCATGGCTTGCTCTACGTCGGGGATTGCAAGATGGCCGCACTGCACACGTGTGCGTATCTCGAGGCGCAGCAGGACTTCTATACCCAACTATACACGAGTACATCAAACGAATAAAAGAGTAAAGGCAAAGAGCCACCCAACCATGCCCATCATCGAATGTATCGAACTCACCAAAGTCTACAACAAACATGCCATCGCCCTCAACAACCTCAACCTCACCATCAATCAAGGCACATCCTTTGGCCTGCTCGGCGAAAATGGAGCAGGTAAATCAACGTTGGTACGTCTTCTCATGGGCTTTATCACTCCTCCCTCTTAACCCTTGTATTTTTCTTCTGGTTCGGGGTAAAATATAACCATGGTTATTTGATATTATAACTGTTGTTGTATTCCTCAGAAGAAGAGAGGGTCTACGGCGACAGACGAGGAGAAGGAGATGGACACACCGCAAACGGCAGAAGCACCTATGGAGCAGGCGCAGGAGCAGATATCCTATTCGCTTTGGCAATTGGTGAGCTATTTTTTGCGTTTAGGCACAATTGGTTTCGGTGGCCCGGTGGCACTGGTGGGCTACATGCAGCGAGACCTCGTCGAGGGCCGTAAGTGGATTGCCGAGGCTGATTACAAGGAGGGACTGGCCCTCGCACAGCTCTGCCCAGGGCCGTTAGCTGCTCAGCTTGCCATGTACCTGGGCTACGTGCGCTACCGCTTTCTGGGAGCAACGCTGGTAGGACTGGCTTTTATCTGGCCATCGTTTCTGATGGTGGTTGCCCTTGGCTGGCTCTATACGCTTTACGGTGGTCTCACCTGGATGCAGGCGGTGTTTTATGGCGTGGGTGCCAGCGTGATCGGCATCATCGCCCACAGTGCCTATAAGTTGACCTCGAAAACGATCGGACGTGATCCACTGCTTTGGGGCATTTACCTCGTTACTGCGGTGGTGACCATCGTGACACAGACTGAGCAGATCCTGCTCTTCCTTGCCGCCGGTGTCCTGGTCTGGCTGGTCAAGGCTCCTCCTGGGGACTTGTGGAGACGCTGGAACAAGGGAAAGACGAGTGCAATCAGTTTGTCACCGATCCCTCTGGCTGCTTTGCTGGCTATTGGAGGCACGGCAGGTGGCACGCTATGGGCTATCTTCACCTTCTTCGCTGCTGCCGGAGCCTTCGTCTTCGGTAGCGGGCTGGCCATCATTCCCTTCCTGTATGGGGGCGTTGTGCAGGGACATCACTGGCTCACCGACCGCCAGTTCGTGGACGCGGTGGCCGTCGCCATGATTACGCCAGGCCCCGTGGTCATTACCTCTGGGTTCATTGGATTCCTGGTGGCGGGCTTTGCCGGAGCGTGTGTTGCTGCCCTGGGGACCTTTCTGCCCTGTTATGCTTTTGTGGTCATCGCCGCTCCTGCCTTCCACAAGTACGGCAAGCGTCCGGCTATCGAAGCCTTTGTGAAAGGAGTGACGGCTGCCGCCATCGGGGCGATTACCGGAGCGGTCGTAGTGCTTGGGCAACGCACTATCATTGATCTCCCTACTGCCCTACTTGCTCTCATGACCCTGGTTCTCCTGTGGCGGTGGAAGAAGCTTCCAGAGCCGTTCATCGTCCTGAGCGCAGCGATCAGCGGGCTGATCGTGTACTCGTTCCTGCATCGCTAGGAGAGGTACCAGGTGGAACAGCTGCAAGGAATGACATGGGTGCTGCTCGTCTACAAAATCCCGCGAGAGCCGACAGCTAGCCGTGCTGCAGCCTGGCGCAAACTCAAACGGCTGGGGGCACTGCTGTTACATGATGCCGTCTGGGTGCTGCCTGCCACTCCCTGGACACGTGAGCAGTTCCAGTGGCTAGCAGTGGAGATTAGCGAACTCGGCGGAGAAGCGCACCTATGGGAATCCCGCCTGCTTTTGAATGGGCAGGCAGATGCGCTTGTGCATCAGTTTCAGGCTCGTGTAGATGCGGTCTATCAGGAGATCCTGGACGAACTGGAGCAGAGCGATGCTGATCTGGTGGCACTTTCCCGCAGGTATCAACAGGTACGAGCGCAAGACTACTTCCACTCAGAACTGGGGGATCTGGTGCGGGTACGACTGATGAATGCGAGAGGAGGGTTTGCCTCATGAAATGGGTTACCTGGGAACAGGTCGGCGTGGATCGCATGGCCTGCGCCTGGCTGATCACTCACTATATCGATCCGCAGGCGGAGTTTCTCTTCGTGCCTGCCGGATATAACCCACTGCCCGAAGGGGCGGAGCCATTTGATATCCCTGGTGTTCGCTTATCCCATCACTGGGGACATTGCACGTTTTACACTATGCTGCGCGAGTATGACTTGCATGATCCCATCTTGCAGCGTATCGCACGGGTGGTGGATGAGGCCGACACTGTACAGGATGTGACCTTGGAGCCAGCAGCACCGGGTCTCGACTTGATCTGTCGGGGCATACGCTCGGTGAGTCCTGATGATCAGGTCGCGCTTGAACGTGCGAGCGTCATCTACGATGCGCTCTATGCACAGTTCGCTGATGAGATACCCAAAGGGAAGATGCGCGAGTGAGACCAACGGACAGAGCAGAACTACTTCCAGTTGACACAAGCAAGCGCCGTCGAGACACCCGGCTCATTCTGGTGATGCGCGGACTACGCTCACTGGCCTACGGACTCCTGGCCGTGCTCTTGGGCGTGGCCTTGGCCGACGAGGGGTTTTCGCCTGTGGCTATTGGCACGCTGATCACCGTGTCCCTGGTCGGAGACATGGTTGGAACCTATGTGATCGGCCTCTTTGCCGATACCTGGGGACGGCGGCGCACGCTGGCACTGCTTTCGCTCCTTATGGCCGCGACCGGCATGATCTTTGGGCTAACGACCAGCTATCCTGTGCTGCTGGTGGCGGCGTTCTTCGGGACGCTAGGCACCTCGGCCTCTGAGACGGCTCCCTTTCTGCCCATCGACCAGACGATGATTGCGCAGATCACGATGTCCGAGCAGCGAACCTCCCTCTTCGCCCGCTACAACCTGATTGCCTCACTGAGCACTGCGGTAGGAGCTCTGGTGGCAGGGTTACCAAGTTTGCTGACGCGGACCGGATTACCGCTTGCCTCTGGTGTACGTCTTCTCTTCGGAGTGTACGCGGCACTGGCACTCATGGTGGCAGGGCTGTCCCTGCTGCTCTCTCTCCATGTGGAGGTTTCCCTGCACGCTTCCATCCAGGCACAGAACATAAGGTCTCGACTGGTTCCTCCACTTCATCGTTCGCGTGCCATCGTGTGGCGATTGACAGCACTCTTCAGCGTGGATGCCCTGGCCGGGGGGCTGGTAGTACAGAGCCTGATGGTGCTCTTCTTTTATCTGCGCTTCGGTGTTCCGCTCACGACGCTCTCCGCCTTGTTCTTTGGTGCGAACCTCCTCTCGGCACTCTCGTTCCTGGCAGCGGTACCGCTCGCCAGGCGTTTCGGCTTACTCAACACAATGGTGTTCACCCACCTACCCTCCAATATCCTCTTGCTCCTGGTGGCCGTCGCGCCTACATTTCCCATTCACCTCCCTGGCCCGCAGTGTGGGCTCGTCCATCAGCCCAGTCTTCTCCGGCCTGCTCCTCCAGAACTCCCTCCTCCTGGTTGGGCTGCCATTCATCCTGGCCGGGACGCTCAAAGCCATATACGATCTCACCCTGTGGTTCATCTTTCGGCATGTGCGCCTGACGGAGGAAGAAGGAGCTTCGCCATGATAAGTAAAGCATATGTAGAGAAACAGTCCACACGAGGTGAGAAGCGACGGCATGGCGACCGCCGCGCTCCATGACGCCCGCCGCGCGGCATGATGACCGCCGCGCTCCATGACGCCCGCCGCGCGGCATGACGCCCGCCGCGCGGCATGACGCCCGCAAGGGGCGTCACTACTATACTACGTCTCATGCTCGTTGTACCTGCTGTATAGAGTAGTGGCGATCCCTTGCGGTCGCCATCACGAGGTGAGAAACGACGGTATGGCGAGCGCCGCGCTCCATGACGACCGCCGCGCTCCATGACGACCGCCGCGCGGCATGACGACCGCAAGGGTCGTCACTACTATACTACGTCTCATGCCCGTTGTACCTGCCGTATAGAGTAGTGGCGATCCCTTGCGGTCGTCATGTGGGGGACTTTTCAATCGCCCTGCCGACGGGACAGCCAATTTTGACATCTGCTTAACCTGCGTGATAAGATTCCTAACAACTGGCGGCAAGGACTGTCCCTACTGCCATCTATTTTTTTATGATCCACCCCTATCACCTGGAGTTGTGTGATCTGTTAGCGTGCGGCAGTAACCGTTTCGCCTTGTAGAAAATCGGCTTGCAGGCTATTCTGACCTGCCGGAGTCGAATGTGAGTGTAGAGTCGAATGAATCGTGAGTATCATCATTGGTATAGTCCTTCCCTGGAACGAGATATGGAGTTGCTGGTCTTTGGTCATGCCGGTCCGCGTGTTCTGGTTTTTCCGACGTCACAGGGCCGTTTCTTCCAGTGGGAAGATATGGGTATGATCACCGCCCTTGACGAGCATCTTGAACAGGGTTGGCTCCAGCTCTTCTGCGTAGATAGTGTTGACGACGAAAGCTGGTATAACAAACATATCTCTCCTGCCCAGAGTGCTGTGCGGCATAACCAGTATGATCAGTATTTGCTCAACGAAGTTATGCCTTTCAGCAAGACGCTGAATTCCAATCCTTTTCTGATCACGACCGGTGCTAGCTTCGGTGCTTATCACGCAGTTAACTTTGCTTTGCGCCACCCATCGCTGGTTGATCGCACTATTGGCCTGAGCGGCCTCTATGATATTAGAAGATTTACGCTGGGCTACTCTGACGATAACGTCTATTTCAATAATCCCTGCGCATTTATTAAGAACGAGAACGATCCAGAACGGCTAGAGCAGCTTCGCCACATTGATATTATTCTCGCCATTGGTCGTGGCGACCCTTCGTATCCCAATAACGAGGAGTTCTCAAACATCCTGTGGAGTAAGAATATCTGGCATGCCATGCGTATCTGGGATGGTTGGGCACACGACTGGCCGTGGTGGCGCGATATGATCCGTCTTTACATCG
>WNGM01006143.1_pt1 | contig 12671 bp, 9 predicted proteins | sample 5400571 | NCBI WGS metagenome assembly WNGM01 (sample SAMN13153378, study PRJNA577476) | soil metagenome | isolation source: 100 cm soil or saprolite under Garry oak tree replicate 2 | place: USA:California | collected 2016-06-15
CGTCCTTCAACGAGTTGTGCGGCGGAATGCCGGTGAACGACATCCGGGCTCGGTTCATCGGGCCGCTCTTCGACGAAGACCTCGTCCGCGTCGACGAGGCCGCGGTCCATCTCCTGGATGGCACGAACCTCGGACGCCTCGCCGACATCCGCGTCGACTTGGGATTCCGCCCGAAAGACTACCGCCAGTGAGCGGAGGATATGCGATGACAATGGCGGGCCGGCCTTCCTGATAGCGGCAATCGAGATCGAGGCGGGGTCCGCCGGATGTCGGTGGGGGGGGATAGTACAATTACGTTCCAGCTTGCCGGCCAATCGGCTCGAGTCAATTCTTTATCTCATGGGCATGTGACAGAGGGGCTCAATGTCAGTTGCCGTCGCCGCTCGACCAAGCGTCCTGACCGAAGTCCTCAACCTCGTCGGGAAACGAATTGTCATCGTCGAAGGTCCCGTCGTAAAGAGCGTCATCATCCGGTTCCGACGAATGAATAGGCTGCTTGGGCGGCTCGTATCGCAGTCCTCCGCAAGCCTTGCAGTCCTTGCACCGACACGGGCCGCGAACCGTCCACCGTATTTTCCACTCTCGTGGCGCTCGTTGGTCCATGCAGTCGGCACATCGGCATTCATCGGCGATTTCGGGATTGCAACAACTTGCGTCACATCGCTCAGGGGCTTCCGTTCGTGCCGGTACGACATCTGCTCCCCCATCGGGAGTTATCTTGCCATCCATGGTCCACGCTTTGCACGAGCTCGTAGTGGCTCGAAGAGATACCACTCAGTATGCGTGGAAAAAGGTTTCGGCAAAACGGCGTCATAAGTGGGCCGCGCCGTTGACCCGAGGGCGTGCTTCGCGGCGGTGACCGTCAGCAAACAGAACTTAGGTTGGAGTCAAGTTGCATCGCGGACCGACCCAAAGTCAGCATCGTCGAGAGTGATCTACCGCAACGCCCACGGGTTCTGCCGCCCTTCATTAAGAATCCGGAGAACGAGGAGCGACAAGGTCAATTGCTCCGAGTTGCTTGTCATGCTTAGGGCGTCAGAACCTAGGGACGCGGATCAAGAGTGAAGCGACTCGATCTCCTCTGGCTTAAGACCCCAAATCCTGCCAGCAGCGTAGTCAACCGACCGCTGCAACGACTTCATCACTCCTGCTGGGCCACTTCCTTCGGACGGGGGGGCGACACCGGAATCGCGCCATAGGTTGGATGACAGGAGCGATGAAACAATTTCAGCCGTGGGCGCTCCTTCGACTGATGCTGCGACGAGATGATGCGTCCTTATCGAGAGCTCGACCAACAACCCGTGGAGTTGCGAACCGCGGTCATACTTTGGAATCGCAAGTCGGCTAATGACGTGCGGCGCTAGGAGGGTCATTACTCCAAAGGACTTGATGGTGCTTCTGATTACGACAGAGTTCAGAATTGCACACAAGTAGTGGGCCTCATCGGGTTGGGGGAAACCCGCGTAAATTACGTGGTGATCGGGCACGACAGGTTTACCCGTTCCCGCGTCGGGGCCGAGCACCGCGGAGGTGAAGTCCGTGACGATGTCCTTCCAAACCACTTTCCACGGCGCATGAATGTCTGGATTTGTGTTTACCAAAGTGTAAAACGGTTGGTCCTTTCTTAGCTGCTTGTAGCCTGCCCGACTTCGCAAAATTCCTTCAAATCCTTTTAGGTAGGAATACGCCTTTGGATAGGTTGTGCGCATCACGGTTTCGGGTATGGGCAACCAACCCGTCTCGTGGGTGTGCGGGAATACTATCCACAGGCTGGGCCGCGCAAACCATCTTCGAATGTCACGCCCCCTGAGGAGCGGGAACAACACCGTTTCTTCAACCACCGACGGATGAATCTCGATCTTCCGCCTCCCAATGGAAGCCTGATTCTCAATTGTCATGAGGCCCTGCGGATGGGCTTCGAGGATTCGGACCCAGTACACTCCGTTCGCCCATGTGGTGCAACCGGCCTTCGCACTGTAACTAGACGCGCCTACAACCTTGTCAATGACATCGGAGGCTTCTCGTGATGACGTACTCCATGGAGACTCCGTGTCAGATTGAGAGATCGGTCGCGCGAGTGTATCGCGGACATCGAGCATTTGCCGAGCCTCTTTCCAAGGAAGCTCGGTTTCCAAATGTGCATCGGCCTTCCTTGTCCAGATGAAGTACGGAACGGGGAAGCTCTGCGGTTCTCCCTTCTTGCACACGAACGCACTCGTGACATTTGTGGCACCCTCAAAGGGCCGAACTGCTGAAAGGTCATCGACCGTGAGGACCCGCATCTGTCCGCCCCGAGGAAGGCGAAGCCGCCTGAACACATCACCTCCGCTGGACTTCCACACCGTCTGGGTAATCAAGAAGCCGAGGATCCCACCGTTCTTCAGATATGCATCTGCGCAAACGTACGTGAATAGCATCGAAACGTCTCGCTTCATTTTCCCCAATTCAAACCTCTTCCCCTTTGCCCTTGCTTCCAATCGGTACTCCACCCACAATCCTTGAGTCGCCGAGCGATAGTCTTTGGCCAAGTGCTCCCAGTTAACCCAGGGTGGGTTCCCGACGACAAAGTCAAACTTTCCGGCAAAAATTGGGGCGAAAGCGTTGGCGAGAATCCTCGCCCATATCCGATTGCGTCCCCTTTTCTCGAGCTTGCTTACCTTCGTGAAAACCTCAGTCAACAGTTCGGTGGTGTTATTGTCAAGGTTGACTCGGACCTCTTTGCGAATCCGCTCAAGGAACTCCTGCGCCGAATACTCTAGACGGACGGATTCCTCGAGCACTGTCGCGAACCGGTCCATCCGCCCCTTCTGTGTCAAGACATTAGGAAGAACGAAAGTACCCACTGAAGTCAAGACCCGCGAACTATCTGGATACAAGCTCTCTGTGGACGGCGTTAGAATCGAATCTGTAAGATAAACCGGCAGTTCTATTTCGCCTGCGTGCTTTCTCAAATCGCCCAGTGCGAAAAGGTAGTTTGCCCTCGCGGCGACCACTGCTAATGGATTGATGTCGAATCCCTGCACATTTTGAAGAATTGTTTTCGCCAATTCTCTCCGATCGGTGAGCTCTGCGTCAGACTTGGCTCGAATCCGCTTTATCGCCTCGACGAGGAAGGTACCCGAACCACAAGCCGGGTCCAACAAACGATCCGAAAGATCGCCTTGGTACCCCGCTCTATCTAATAGCAGCTCCGCTAACCAATCGGGCGTGTAATATTCGCCAAGATCCTGACGAATCGGTCGGGGCACGACGTACTGGTAGAGCTTCTTCAGAAGGTCTCGTGTTTCGTCGGGCCTGAACTCTGCCGTCAGTGGTTCGAACTCGAGAAGCCCGCGAATGATCTCTCGCACTGCAGACGCCAGATCCTCATGCCATTCCTCAAGATACCACGCGAAGAAATCGCCCTCCAGAAAGTTGCGAACTTGGAGATGCGAGAATTCCGCGCCGCTCTCAAGTGATTCGAGCCTTGACCGAAGAACTTCAGAATCCTGGGAGGGCAGAGGTAGCAGGAAAGACGGAAGGATCGGGTTACTTTGATAGAGAATTTCCACAGAGATTAGCTTAATAAGAAGAGCGAAAAACGTGTGGAGACTGAAGAGCAGTGGACGAAGATCGTCAAACCGCTCGATACCATAGGTTTTAGCAAAGAGGTCTGCGTGTTTTGGCTTGACCTCTTCACCGTACACCGCCCCGAAGATTCGGACCCATTCTTGGTACAGTGCCAGGACTTTTGGTTTCTTCGTTCGTTGGAACCTGTGATACAATATCCGTATGCAAGAGGCTGCCCGTGCACTGCCAGGCCCGAATTCTTTGACAAGGAATTCCGGAGTTAGCGGAATTCGATTTAGCGCACGCAGATACCGGATCATTTCAGCGAGCGAACGCTCGGTCAGTTCCAGAAATTCGGTGTCGGTCCATCGACCCGCGACACTTCTTACAAGACCAATCGCCATTCCGTCCGTAGCGAAACCAACGATTCTCTCGGCAGGTGCCGAGGTTGCAACCTCTGTGATGTAACGCTTCAGCTGATTCCGAGCGCGAATTTGATCGGATCGGTTTGACAATGTCCCAGGGCGTTTATATTCGATGATGACAGTTCCGAAAATCGCATCGGGGCGCCCGGAGATCAGGCTGACTTCATGACGCGGCGCGACCTGGAGTTCGATTCCCTGGCTCCTCAAGTACTGTCGCAGATGGTCCTCAAAGCCTATTCGCAGATCCTCCTCACCGCCCGCGCTTAGAGCCACTGATTTGATCCGCGATACGAGCTGCGAAAGCTGCAAGACGTGGTCCTCCACTGTCGGGACCCTATGCAACAACTGGAAATCTAATAGTTTCCTCTGCACGCGAGACGCATATTCAGGACAGTCCTAGCGAATCGTTTCACATGTAGACTACGGTAAGTGCGTTAAGCTGGGGGTTGAAATACTAGTGTTGTCCAGAAGTAGTATCGAAAGAGAGTCGACCTCTGCGCTCAGACGAACCAGCTTCCATCTAGGCTAGTGATCTAGGATTCGCGCGACTCGGTTCGGGTCCAAGTAACAGAAGGACTGAGGAGGTCGAGAAATCCCCATGGCTGTTCGCAAAGGCAACCCTCGCCGAAAGCATCGCCGAGCGGAAAATGTCAGAACTGTCGGCGTCAGACACCTACCAAGGTATCGTTTGAACTCAGCCCGAGAAATCGCAAGGTGGTCACGATAAACCCTCCAGATGACACTCCGAGATGCCGTCTCTATTCGGTCCACCCTAAACCAACCCGTCACCCGAGAGACTGGGGCGGTTTCATAGACCATGACCAGACCAAGTTTTGCCGCTGGTCGCCTACGACGTAGTTCGGCACGTTTTGTCCCCTGGTAAATCAGCCGTGCATACTCCGGATGGAGGGAAAGCAGGATTGGATGTTCGTTCAGCGGCATAGCTTTCGATACCCCTCTTCATCGAGCTCGACTATGCTCTGCGGTACCGGCGCGACTCCTTTGACGGAACTACCCTGTGGCCGGCTTGAGCATGCCGGCCCGACCGACCAGAAGAGGATCAGCAGTACGGGTTTCTGACACAGGGCTTCCAACTCCCGCATGGGAAGGACCGTTCTATTCCCCGAGGTTTGGATTACTTGGTCGAGTGTCTGGCAGACAACCGCCCTTTCAACCAAACCGAGATGGGTCACTAGCCTCACGTCCTTCGACCTGTAGAACAGGACAATGTCCCCAGGGCGAATCTTGGTGATTCGGGAATGGCAGAGGTACGCCTTCCTGATTGCATTCCCAGCAGGTGCGGCTCCTACATAATCCTCAAAGACCCTTTGTGCTCGGTGGGGATGGTAGTCCGGAAAGAGCCGGGTGTGCCAAGTAGGTTGGACCGGAATCAGAAATTTACGGACCTTCGCATCATCTCGAAACGTCGGGAAATAGGTCTTGAAGAACTGGTCCGGTGATGGAAGTTGGGCGCCGTTCTCGTATCGCAGAGCTTTGAGAAGTACTCTCTCCTCAGCCTTTGGCCCGACATCGGAGAATCCCAACCCTTCCAAGATGCCGATTTGCGTCTCGTAGCGTGGATAGATCGTAACGTACGTCTCAGCGAAACCATTCTGGTGACCGTACCGGAAGGCCCACGAGAGAAGAAGTTCGCTCACTCTCTGACGAGAGAGGGTGTCACCGACCTTTAATGTACAGATTTTCAAGCGCCGTTTGGCAGGCTGTCCAAGGAGGGGCTCGTTTTCGTCTTTGTAGATGAGTATTGCCGCGATTCTGCCATTCTCGGTGGCGAGCCAAACGCACTGACGGCCTTCTTGAGCTACTCGCTGAAACCAACTCTCGAACCGGGGGTAGTCCAGTTTGATAGAGTCGAAGAAATGATCTTCATGATCGAGCGAGTGAAGCGGAGTTTGTTTGAGTGTCAGCGGTGCGGAAGGTATCGCTCGGGCGAAGAGTACAGAGAAGAACTCGAGCCCGGCGCGTATAGTCAGCGTGCGCTCCCGAATGCCGACGCGCGAGGCGCGATGAAGGATTTCTCGATCCTCTGTCAGCAGGAGGCTGACCGCATTGCTCTTTACCGAGTACAGAAGGGCGGCGTCGACTACGTCGTTCGGACTTCTGGTGCCTCCGAGTGCGGCAATGAAGTCTTCGGAGGGCGTCCGAGCCTGTTCCAGCTGCGGATATGCGGCCGCCTTGGCGCGAATCAGCTGTCTGCGGTCGAGGTTTGGGTCTCGTTCGAGTTCTCCAATAGAAGCAGGATGGACCATCAGTACAACGTTGTTCTCGTTTAGGAGCCGGAGAAGGTCTGTGAGATCCTGAGGAGGTAGTTTGGGGTCCTCACGCCCGATTAGGATATTTGTGTCGAGCAGGACTCGCATTCCCACACGCTAGGCTGCACCGGCGAAACTGTACCAGTGGATGGATAAAGCTGCCGTCCAAGCGTTGGTTCCGTCTTCTCAGGACTAGGGATTCACTCCGGGCCAACTTTGAACCAGGTCCGCGAAATTCTCTGTCGAGGCGGCAAGCTGGAACGTAATTGGTACTATCCCCGGACGTCGGTGGGCCCGGTCGGAATCGAACCGACGACCTCGACTTTGTAAGAGTCGCATCCTAGCCACTAGACCACGGGCCCGCTCGGACACCAAGGACCGGAGACGGATTAAGGCTTCTCGGACCTCAATCCAGATCCTTCGCGGCCGCCTGGACGAAGCGAGCTATGGCCGTTTCCAGGTCGGACACGGCGCGTTCCGGCGGCATGACGACAACCAGCATCCCGCGCCGACCGACCTCCTGGATGAGGAAGGTCGCATCGTCGGATTCGAGCAGGACCCGGCCCGGGGCGTTGTGGCCGAGCTCCGTCGCCGCGGTCATGCCCGCTCCGACGATGGCGGCGCACATGATCGAAAAGGTCTCTTGCGAGACGGACGGAGGGAGTTCCGCCGCGACCACGCCCCCGTCACGGGTGATGACGGCGACCGCCTCAGCATCCGTCACGTCCTTGAAGGCGCGCACCATCTCGGCAAGGGTCGTCACGCGCCTCCCTCCCGCTCGAACACGCACTCCCGGGCCCCCATGCTCGCGCACTCGACTTCCGCGAGCCGCACCCGATGCTTCGTCTTCGCCTCCAGCAATTTCGACAGGATTCCGCGGAGTCGATGGCACGTCTCCACCTCGCCGCCGGCCGTCGCTTCGATGGACCCGCGGACGCGCACGCCCGCGTCCGTGAAGAGGACGTCCTCTGCCCAGCCGCGATCGATAATCGTCTGCTTGCCCACCTCGAGCGGGTCCTCCCCGAGCGACAGGGACTTCGTGATCTCCTCGGCCAAGACCATCCCTTCCCGGAAGAACAGGCCGTGGCACGCGTAGGACATGACGCTCTCGTAGAGCTTCCGGACGGAGTCGAGCTCCTGCTGAGAAATCTTCACGAGACGGGCCACGGAGTCGCACGAACCTGGGTACGGACTATAAAGGTTGTGCGGAGATTATCCGCCCCTGCACTCCGAGCAGACGAGCAAGTTGCGGTCCCACATCAGACTCGTCGAATAGACGCCGCATGCTTCGCAGTGCCCCTCGATCCCTTGTGCGAACTGCGACTCGAGCCCCGCGCGCGCGTACTCGCGCGTGACTTCAATCAGCTGCGGCCAGATTCGGAGGATGTCGTTTTCCGTGACGATGCCGACGAGCTTTCCCTCCTCGATGACCGGCAGTCGGCGGATCTTGCGCTGTGACATCTGCTTCGCCGCCTCCGCGACCTCCTCGTGAGGGTGGATCGCGACGATGGGAGATGTCATGATGTCCTTCACGACGATGCGGCTCGGCTGCAAGTCCGAGGCCGCGACCTTCGTCACGAAATCCCGTTCTGTCACGATCCCGGTGGGCTTTCCGTCCGCGAGGACGACGAGGCTACCGATGTCTCGGTCCCGCATGATCTTCGCTGCCTCGACGGCCGTCGCCTCGGCTGCGATCGTGATGGGAGTGGTCGTCATGATTTCTACGACGGGGATGCGGGCCCGCATGGCAATGGTGTCAATGCGGCCGCAGGCGATAAAAGGTTTGGCGCCCTGCGGTGACAGGACGCACAACCACGCCGACAATGTTAAGGCTCGTGCCTTGGTTGCGGAATCGAATGGAGTACCCCGACCAGGAGGGCGAACTCGCCGTCCGCATCGCGCGCGAGGCGCTCGAGGCGTACGTGATGCGACGCGAGAAGCGCGGCTTTGAGGTGCCTCGACGCTTCGAGGTGAAGTCCGGCGCGTTCGTGACCTTGGCCACCCATCCCGGCGGCGAGCTCCGCGGGTGTATCGGATACCCTCAGCCATTCTTCCCGCTCATCAAGTCGATCGAGAAGGGCGCGGAGGGCGCCGCGGAAGACCCCCGCTTCCCGCCGCTCCGGCCGGAAGAGGTCGACCACATCACGGTTGAGGTCAGCATCCTGACGCCCCCGCAGCTGATTGAGGTGAAGAAGCCGAAGGAATTGCCGAAACACGTCACCGTCGGCGTGGACGGGCTGAGCGTTGCGCAAGGCCCGTACCGCGGACTCCTCTTGCCGCAGGTCGCGATGGAGTACCACTGGGACGTGTCGGAGTTCCTGTCGGAGGCGTGCATGAAGGCGGGCCTCCTCGCCGACGCATGGCTCGACCCCGAGACCCGGGTCTACAAGTTCCAAGCGGAGGTCTTCGGCGAGGTGGAGCCGCGCGGGGCCGTCGTGCGCCGGAACCTGGGGGCGGCGCATGCGGATCATTAGAGGACGCGTCTTCTATCGAGGTCGCCTCGAGCCCTTGAGCCTCGGCATCGACGAGGACGGACGCATCGCGGCGATCAAGAAGGTCCTGCGGGGCGAAGAGGAAGTCGATCACGGCGAGGCGGTCATCCTCCCAGGCTGCGTCGATCTCCACGTCCACATGCGCGATCCGGGACTCACGGACAAAGAGGACTTCGGGAGCGGCACGCGCTCCGCGGCGATCGGCGGCGTCACGACCGTGGCCGACATGCCGAACACGCGACCCGCCGTGACCCGGCCTCGGATTCTCGAGGACAAGATCTCCCTGCTGCGGGGTCGGGCTTGTGTCGATTACGTCCTCTACGCCGCACCGCAGGAGGCACGGGCCGTCTCATCCCTGGCCGACGCGGCCGCGTTCAAGATCTACTTGGCTGAGTCGACGGGAGGACTCCAGGTGGAACCGGACGCCGTCCCGGACATCGTCGACGCCGCGGGACGAGAGAAGAAGCTCGTCGTCGTCCACGCGGAGGATCCGTCCATGTTGGCACGAGAGCCGGGCCGCGATCTGCGCGGTCATTCGACCGCCCGGCCGAAAGAGGCCGAAGAGAAAGCGATTTCGTCCCTTGCCCGAGTCTCCGGAGTCCCTCTGGGAAGCGTTCCGCGCGGGCCGCGGCGACATCGTCGCGAGCGACCACGCTCCGCACACGCTCGAGGAGAAGGAAGGACCGTTCGAGGAGGCGCCCGCGGGGGTGCCCGGGGTGGGCTCCTCGTTTCCGCTGTTGATGCGCCGCATGCGCGCGGGCGACATCGAGCTGCAACGGCTCGTCTCCGCGATGGCCACCCGTCCCGCGGAACTCCTCGGCATCCGGAAAGGATCCATCGAGGTCGGGAGCGACGCGGACCTCCTCGCGGTCGATCCGCGCCGAATCGAGAGGATCACCGCCAAGCGGCTCCGCGCGAAGTGCGATTGGACGCCCTTCGAGGGGATGGAAGGGTGCTTCCCGCTGGCCGTCTACCTCCGAGGCGAGCCGATCGTGGAACAAGGCGAGCCCGTCGCGGACGGAAGAGGACGTCTCCTGCCGGCTTCCGCGTGATTCACGCGGCCTCTTCGATCGCGTAGTAGTATTCGCCCGCGGATTTCTGCTCGCGGTCGAGACGCGAGTCGAGCTTGTTGATCCTCGGGCGGTTCGTATCCGCGTCGCGCCGGAAACTGATGCCCACCATCTTCAGGAACGCGTTCATCCCCTCGCGCATGGGGAACGGCCCTTCTCCCAACCCGTGGCGGCCCGGATCGCCGGAGAAGACCATCAGGCTGTCCGATACCATGTCGATGAAGTAGACATCGTGATCGACGATGAGGCCGGTCCGGGCCTCCTTCTCCATGACCCGCCGGATCGTCCGCGCGGCCTCCATGCGTTGGTTCGAATCGAGGTACGCAGAGGGCTCGTCGATCAGGTAGATGTCCGCGTCCCGACCCAGGCAGAGCGCGATCGCGACCCGCTGCAGTTCGCCCCCGGACAGCGTCGAGACGTCCCGCTCCGCCATCCCCTTGAGGCGCAAGGGCTGGAGGATCTCCGAGTCGAAATATCCGGACTCCGCCTTCTTGCCAACCGTGTTCCGGAGCAGCTCCCCGACCGTGCCCTCGTACGCCGCCTCAAGGTACTGCGGCTTGTAGGACACCTGCCATTTCCCCGCGACGGAACCGGTCGTCGGGGTCTCTTGGCCGGCGAGCATCTTCACGAACGTCGTCTTGCCGGTCGCGTTCGGCCCGACCACGCCGACGACCTCCCCCTTGCGGAGGCGGCCGGGGCGGACCGTCAGCTCGAAGTCCTCGAACCGCTTCGTGAGCTCGTCGAACGTGACCAGCGTCTCGGCCTTCCATTCGCCGCGCGGCGGCCGGGTGTCGAACCGGATCTCGCGGTCGCGGAAGCGGATGTTCTCCTCCTTCAGATACCCGCCCAGGTAGACATTGATCGCGGTACGGACAGGGCGGGGCTGCGCGATGATCCCGTAGGCGCCCTCCTCGCCGTACATCGGGAAAACGGTGTCGGCGAGGAAGTCGAGGACCGCGAGATCGTGCTCCACGACGACCACGTACTTCTCCTTCGACAGGGACTGGATGACCTTCGCGACCTGGAGCCGCTGATAGATGTCGAGGTAGGACGAGGGCTCGTCGAAGAAGTAGATGTCGGCGTCCTTGAGCATCGTCGCGGCAATCGCCATGCGCTGCAGCTCCCCGCCGGACAGCTGGGAGATGTCTCGATCGAGGAACGAATCCAGCTCGAGGGAGGCGGAGAGCTCGGGCAGCCGACCACGGCGATCGATCTTGGTCAGGAGGTCTCTCACTCGGCCGGAGTAGACTTTGCTCAGCTTGTCCACGTATTGCGGCTTGATCGCCGTCGTGAGTTTCTTGTTCGCAATCTTCGCCAGGTAATCGTGCAGTTCCGTTCCGGCGAAGTAGTCGAGGACTTCTTCCCAGTAAGCCTTCTTTCTCCTGTAATGGCCAAGATTGGGCGCGACTTCTCCGCTCAGAAGGCTGACGCACGTGGTCTTGCCGATTCCGTTCGGACCGAGAAGGCCGATGACCTCCCCTTTCTTCGGGACCGGGAGGCGGAAGAGCCGGAATGCGTTTTTCCCATATTGGTGGACCAAATCTTCCTTGAGGGCTTCCGGGAGGCCGATGATCCGAATCGCGTCGAACGGACATTTGCGGACACAGTTATGAGCAGCCACTCCTGCGGCTGTATATGTCTGATCCTCTTCCACTTCCAAGTTGAAAACCTGCAAGTCGCTGACGTCCAGGGTTTCGATACTTCGGATAGGGGCGTAGGCAAATTCGTGATCCAATGCATAGTGGCTCGCCCATCGGTTTCGATTGTCGCGGACCTGAACCCCCAGAAGCCGCGCCATCTTCTCAGAAAACTCTGCGGTGACAAGAACGTGATAGGTGCGACGCTTACCAACAGGCGAGAACGAGGTTACGCTCGCGGCGATTCCCAAACTCACGAGGAGTTCCTGGGCTTGATACGCCAAGTGAGCGGATGTGGTGACGAGGCCGAAGTAGGCACCATGGAAACCGCGATGTCCATCGCCACGCCAGAAGCCGCGAATAAGTTCTGCCCTCACGTCGGGAGGTGCCGTCATGAAAACCGGTGGAATCCGTTTCTGATCACATCCTCTCCCGAGAGAACCCAGGACTCGGGCTAGGACTGCCGAGTCAAACCGCACCCCGCGTCCGCGGCCGGTGTTCTGCGTCTCGTGTCCTTGATAGCCGAAGATGCGGTGAACGAGTCGGCGCACATCGTTCCGATAGTTCTGTTCTTTCTCGTGGAACGAGAACGCGACGCTGCTTCTACTGACTGAACCTTCAGAGAGATAGTATCCCACGATCCTGCCAAGTTCGGCCGTCAACGGGAGAGAAATCAGCTGCTCAGACCACGTAGGATGGTTGCTCCGTCCTAAGATCATTGGAATGGGGACGTCCCAAGACCCTGACATTTCCGCATTCGTTACCCTGGGCTTGACAAGATAGTCGCCCTTCTTCAGCTCGGATGGACGAACCCACTTCAGTGCGCCACGGCCCTTCTCAAGACGGCGTCCGCCTTTGATTGGTCTCCGCTGTACGGCGAGGACTGGATGCTCCTCGGTGACCTCCAGCAAATCGGGCTGACCGGTGACCCGAATGCGGTACAATCGGCCTGTGTACATCCGAGTGTGCAGCGCGGTCACGGGTCGATACCGGCCCCGATGCGTGAGGACCCGATCCCCCAACGCAACGCTTTCGATGGGGGTCACACCGCAATCGGTCGAGATTGGCACCCCCGCCGGCATGCAGATTCCGCAGGAGATGCAGGTCTCCTCACTGATCGCGGCCTTCGTGGTCTCCGGATCGATCCAGATGACTTCCGTGCCGGTCCGTTGCGGCGGGCAGAACGCGATGCATTCGAGATGGCAGCGCTTGGGCTGACACCGATCCT
>WNGM01019152.1_pt1 | contig 12670 bp, 5 predicted proteins | sample 5400571 | NCBI WGS metagenome assembly WNGM01 (sample SAMN13153378, study PRJNA577476) | soil metagenome | isolation source: 100 cm soil or saprolite under Garry oak tree replicate 2 | place: USA:California | collected 2016-06-15
AGGCTGTTCGGGAGATGAGTCGGGTCGCGCGGAAAGGTGGAACAGTAGCCGCCTTCGAGAACGCGGGCGGGTTCGATTTCGTCTATACTCCCGTTGACGAGAGGTTCACCAAGCTAGCTCTCAGGATTGGCGAATCGCTTGTGGACGGCGTAAGAGAGCTGGAAGGGAAACATTTCGACATAGGATATCGATTACCGACGATCTTCCACAAAGCGGGACTTCGTGAAATTATGGCGGAGGTGCAGGCGGATACCTATCTGGCCTCAGACCCGAGAAGGAGATTAGAAGATGTTAGGGATGAGCTCACGTTTCACCTCGCGTCCTTCAAGGAAACAAAGAAGCTTCACGAGAAGGCCATGATAGCAGGCGGCGCGCCTAAACAGAAAATTGACCAGTATAACCGTTGGGTGGAAAAATGGATGAAGAGTCTCCTAGATGACGACGAGAAGCTTCGAAACGACACAGTCGTCAGCACCGGGGGAATGTTCATTGTAGCTGGACGCAAGCAACAATGATGTGTCACGAAAAATCGGCTAAGTAAGTCTCATCACCCAGGATCGTCTCAAGCTCCTAAGAATCGGTATTGTTCGGGCTTTAGCTTGACTCCGTTCATGCTCGGTTGTCTCTGTTTCGGCGGAGAGGGCATGTCGGTTAAAGAACGCTTATGCCCGCCGGGAACCCCGTTTCTCGCGAACAAGGGTCCTAGGACAGATATTCTATGGGAGATGGCGACAGGGGAGAGATGTTTGCCGAGCTGGAGAGAGCCAGCGACGAGCTCGACAGAGCGCTGGAACAGCTCAAGAAAGCAGGATACACCCTACGCGAATTCTCCAAAGTTCTAGAAACGGACCCTACGGGGATACTACTGACGCACTATCCCAACGGGTATATGATCTATCCTGACGAGATCAACAAGACCCCTTGGGAATATCCAGCCCTGCGCCCCATAGTCGACTTGGATTATCTTATCGAGCTGCTCAAGCGTGCCAGGCAGCTGAGAAGGGCGAAGATGGATATTGAGAGAAGACTGGGCAAAAAGCTCATGCCCGTCTCCTAAACACGAAAGCGTAATGGAGCGTTGGAAAGAAACGCGCCCCGAGGCACTCTTGCGTTGAGGCATTATTCGGAGTCAAGGAAAGCTTGTTCTTCGTTTCTCCGGAAATAGCCCTTTCGCCAGACAAGAGCCGCAACACCCACAACACCTGCTATCGCAATACCAGTAGCGATGTTTCGACTTTGTGAACTCAGCCATGTGGGTTTGACCTCGAAGCTGGCGAGAGCTGAACCGTCTCCTGATCCTGCCTGATGTACCTTGACGACGACCCCGTAGGTTCCAATCGACTGTGTAGTAGCTATGACGTAGGATGCTTTGTAGATCCCAGTGGCGACGCGAACCAGGGCAAGAGTGGTATTCGACCCGTTGGGCATGATTATGATCAACTGCAAACTTGAATCAGAAGTGGACTGGCCGTTTAGGCTGGTCATTACGAAGATGGTAGCGGTGTCTCCGGGGAAGTAGATGCTGCCTACACTGAGACCTACACTAATGGCCACAGGCGTGGATGTGACGGTAAAAACTGCTTGGACATCTAGGCTTGAGAAAAACGGCTCAACAGCATGAACTTGATGGACACCGACTTGGGCGTCGGGCACATCGAAGCTGAAGTCGAACGAGGGGTTCTGAGGGAAGAAGAGGCCTACAAGTTGGTTGTCAAAGGTCATTTCTAGCTCGATGCCGCTAGGGAAGCCCGAGCCGTGAACCACGACAAGTGTCCCCACTGGTCCGGAATTGGGGATAAGCGTGAGGGCTGGCGGCGGCAGAATCATCACCTGGCCGTCCGTTAGCGAGTTGTCAGCGGGAGTGGGATCACCCGAAAGGAAGACAAATGCCGAGATGGTGTAGTTTCCAGCTGGGACACCTGTTGTGTCCCATTGAACGTATACAAAGGAGGTGGATGAAGGAGGGACGAACAATGATCTTGCAGTGGCCGCAACTTTGCTGCCGTAATAGACAAAAAGATCTACAGTTGACGCGTCGGTTCCCGTATTTACAATGCCAGCCTCGAATGAGATTCGTTGTCCAGAGATTACGACTGCGGGATGCGGTGCGACAAGAGTGAGACCTATGTCATGTTGAGGTCTCGGAAGAACTAGGATGGTCAAGGTCTCGTTACCGGTCAGTCCTGCAATATCCGTTACGGTCAGAACTACGCTATAGTTTCCGGGAGCATTGTAAACATGGTCAGTAAACGGTGACAAGCTGAGGACGGAGAGGCCATCTCCAAAGCTCCAGCCCCAGTTTGCAATTACCCCGTCCGGGTCATGACTGTTAGTCCCGTTGAAGGTCACATCCTGGCCGACTACAGGGGTCTGCGGAGCGAAGGTGAAGCTAGCCGAAGGAGGTTCGTCTGGTGGGGCGACGTTGACCGTTGCAAAACCGGTTTCTTGGATTTGTGAAGGGGTTTGCATGTCTTGAGCGGTGACTACGATATTGTAGTTTCCTGCAGAGGAGTACGAATGTGATGTTGAGGCCGCGTTCGCAAAAACGATGGATGAGGCACCGTCTCCCCAGTAGAGAGTATACTTGAACGAACCTGCCCGGAACCCGGCCAATGAGGGATAGAGGCTCGAGTACGTAACGCCTGCTGAAGCTTTGACTGGCAAACTCACAGACCCCCCTTGAGCTGTAACTTGAACGGTGAACACCGGCGTGCCTCCAGTCACGTTTACTGCGGTGTAGCCGGTTGTCGTGCTAGCTTGAACAGGTCCAGCGCCAGAATCGGTGACTCTCAGGCTGACATTGAAAACTCCAGAGAAGTGATAGCCGGGCGTCGGACCGTTCAAGGTCTGAGTATTATTCTGGTTCGGTTGTGAAGCGGTTGACAGGGTAGGATTCGAACACACTATAGTATTTGTTATGGTGCCTGGACAGAACCTCCAGTTGACCGCGTAGTTGGCGATTCCTCCCAACCAGAGACCGTTCCATGTTCCCGCAGTGTTGACCGGAAGCCTGGCTGGCCCCTGAGCGGCCGCTGTGAAAGGAAGGCGTTCAACTATGGTAGCATTGTGAGCGGAAGGGGTAGCACTGTCTGTCACCTTTAGGGTTACTCGGCTTACGAAGAAGGTGGGAGTTGGGGTCGTAATCGTCGCCGGGTTAGCAATGCTGTCGATCACTCCGTCATTGTTGAAGTCCCATTCGTAATGGAGCGATCCGGTGCAACCTGGACATACTACCGTCGAGAGGAATGTAGTTGGTGAACCTGGGACTGGAGGGTTTGGAGAGAATGTGAAACCTCCGCTCCAGTTAAGCACGCGAGTCGGATCGAAGTAGGTCTCTGAATCAAAAGCCCCGTTGACATGAGTGTGAACAACGGGACCAGGATTGCTGATCAGATCGTTGCTGATCGTAAGAGCAGTATTGCCAACGCCGATAACGTCAAAACGAATTCGGAAGAAGGTAAAGTTCCCCGGCAACTGAGTACCGACAACCTGCAGCAGGCGGGCCGTGCCAGCACTATTATTGATACCACCCACAGCAGCAGTAAACGGATGTTGAGCAAACCATGGAAGACTGCCCTGGTCAAACCGGACGGCATGCAGAACCTTCGTATTCCAAGAAACAGTAATGTCAAAACCGTTCACAGTTCCAACAGAATCCTGCAAATAGACAATATCCGCGGTGAAACCGCCACCAACCAAAGGACTAACAATACCAAACGTCCCATCCTGGTCCGAGACTAAAGGCTCAGTCGTACCGTCAGTTGTGCCACCCCCCGACAATGCGACATCACCTATCCAGGTACACGAATTCCGAGTCTCGAATGCTCCTATCTCGCTTGGTGCGACAGGAAAGCCAGTACTATTCAATACGGCCTCCTTTGAACCAAGACCGCAATCGATTCCTATGATAGGCGATCCGGAAACACCGGCCTGATGTGGCCTAACCGGATCTGCGGAACTGGGGGTTTGATGACCTTCGAGTGCTGAGAAAGTTCCAACAGTGAGAAGGAATAGTATCAAGATAGACAGAGATACACGTGTCATGAGCTAACTTACTCCCGATGGACTGCTTGCAGACATGAGAAAATAAGAGTTGCCCCGAACTCTCACGGAGATTAATCCTCCCTAGCAGGTCGTTAATGGCGGGTGCGGGCGTTGAACCAGTCACATGAGTTACTGATCTTGAGGGTCTGTATTGTCTCGGCTTCGGAGTGCGTTGCTAATTGTGCGTCGTGAGATGTTTGGCCAACCCCCTTTGCCTTCAGAAGGCTCGCTGTCTGGCAACGATTTTGGGCGAATCCGGCGGTTCAGGGCACGGTTTAGGAGCTTGGATGCTAGGGCGAAGGTTGCCAATTGTTCATCGAGCACCCCAGAGAACCTAGAGTGGGAAGTTTACTGGGTCCAGTTTGAACGTGAGGGGGCCGACACACAAGAAAAAACCCACTATTTCCTCGCAACCCTGTGTCAGTCTAAACCTCTGGATTGACGAATTCGAAGGCAAATCGGACGACGTGCCAGGTTCCCGAATCGGGGAATCACACATTTGCTCACACAACATTCCGATTTCACTTTTCCTGCTCAGTACTGTTCCAAACCTCTTAAGAATATTAGATGAACGGCCAATCATCGTCTTATCTTGTCCGAAACAAGATACATCTCTCTATGGACTCCTGGTCATCAGACCGAAAAGATTGCGAAAATAACTCTGGTATCGGCCCTAATCATCCTCACGGTTCTAGGGTCCATTGGTACTGTCCTCCCCGGTCTGGTCAACGCCTTTTTCAACAATTCGGCCACTTACTCCTCAACCGATACTACTCTGGGCTCGAATCCGCCTTACCCCGCTCCGAACTTCCACGCGGATCCTGTACCCGACCTTCGCCTCCCGCAGACTGTTATCTCAAACGTCCAACAATTCATCGGTGCGGGAGAGGTCGTGCAGACATCATCCCAGAATCTCACTCTCCGAAATTTCTCCATGTCCTTGCGCTTGGTTGGCGGTCCTCTGCCTCAAGACTCCATAATGTCGAAACGCAACCGGTACCTTTGTATCTAGGACGATGCAGGTCTCATACGGCAACTTTTCTGGGACGCTGAAGGTTGTTTACATCGCGACCCAGCGAGGACCGTTGAAATGGAACCTCGCATTCACACCGGGGTTTTCGGGAAAATACCGCCTGTTATTCTCTTGGTTACACGCCTCCAACAGCACAAGTCTTTCTGTTGTCTCAAAACTGTTCAGAGTGGAATACAGCCTTGGGAACTATACGTTTGACTGGAACGACGTTCCATCGTCTCTCAATACAAATGCGACTTCTCTTCCGGGCCGGTTCACATTGGCAATTGACCTGGGAACGATTACCAAGGACTCAACAGTCTCGGTCGACCCTACGATTGCAAGCTATGTTGACAGACACGCAACCGCTTATTCGTTTCAGCGCCACGTTTTCTATGAATCCGCAGCTGGAAACTACTGGGTTTTCTACAACAACGGCTCGGGCGTAAGCTACAGAAGCTCGCCTGACGGGGTAAGCTGGTCCAATTCCTACTCAATACCCGGCTGGCCCTCATGGACATACCTCTGGGCTTCGACGACAACGGTCTGGAACACAGGCCGTACCGTCATAGTAGCCACGGGCGGAGAAATGCATGACAGTAGACCTTCTCCCTGGAATGGTTCAGCGTCTCTAAGCTATGTTCAAGGAACAATCTTGGGAAGGACGATTAGTTGGCAGCCAGTCCAAACCCAGAGAGCATCTAACACCTGCAACAATGGTGCTGTATGCGGGATGCATCTCGGAATTTGGAACGTTGATCTGGCTCTGAGTTCTGACGGGAGTCCAGCGCTCTCGTACGATTTGGTCGATGAAAAAGATGTGAGCCCGCCTTGTTCAGGATGTAACGCCTATGAAAACCACACTCTTATCGTCCTGTACAAGAATTCCGTCTATAACTTAGCCACTTACTCGAATTATTTCGTTGACTCCTTTGCCGCAGATTCAGATGCGGTCAACCGCTGGTACCGCTCTGCAATCGTTCCAGCTGACCCATTCGGAGGTATGAGGGCCATCTACATGTCTTCCTGGAGCCCGTTGTTATCAGCAGTTTCCTTCAGTGGTTCGGGAAGAGGCTTGACTGAAACAGTTGCGACAGACGCTGTCATTAACGGTCAGTTTTCTGCAGTCACTGATGGAAACTATGCGACCCATGTCTTGTATGACTCAAATGCAGGGGGCTGGGTTGGCTACTCGTTTCGACTATCATCAAGCACGCAATGGAACAATTCGATCACGTCTCAACCGTTCGCAGGGATCTATCCTACTCTAACAGTCGATTCCACGACGAACGACCTCTACGCCCTCGCCATAGAGGGCTCATCGATCATAATCAGGAAGAAATCGCCGGGTCTCAATGCGTTTGACGGTACGGCAGCATTCCCTGTCACTGGTAGAATAAATCCGGTCGACCTCGGCTCGAACTACGCATCAGCGAGCGGGACCAACTCCAGCCAGATCTCGATTGTCTGGACGGAGGGCAACGGACCTTATAACGCGACCTTCGCCTCTCTGCCAATCCAGACAGTCTGGTCACCATATGGATCGCCCGCGGATCCATGGGACCTAAACGGGCTGTCCCCCTATGGACAGTATTTCGCAAATCTGGGAGAGTACATTTCTCCAAGTACCGGAATGCTCACCCTTGAGCAGACGGATCTGAGCATCGCAGGACGCGGTCTGAACCTAGACTTTACTAGGGTCTACACCGAGCCGAACAGCTTCTTCAGCGGCAAGCCTCTCAACTTCGAAAGCTATCCATGGGCACCGATCGGGAACGGATGGCAGCTCAACTTCCCATGGGTCGAGAATTCAACAAACCCATCCTACATCCACCTGTGGAGCGGCGCGGGCTACAAGATACCCTTGAACTTCTGGACCTCCACAACCTCCACATTCGAGAACCATGAAGGCGACCAATTCATCCTGTACCATAACAGCACGGGACTCTACCTCAACACAAAGTCGGGAACAGTATACACCTTCGACCCAACTCACCTCAACAGGCTGGTAAGTATCAGCGATCCTCTAGCCAACAATATCGGCTTCGGCTACGATTCTAGGAATCGGATCAACTGCGTAACGGATACTGTAAATAGAAACTTTCAGCTCGCCTACACCAACGCCCTTTTGAGCAGCATAGCTCAGGTTGCAGGCACCTGCTCGGTTCCGCAGACAACGGTGAGGAGTGTTATTTTCAATTATACGGGGTCGAGCTTGTCTTCAGTGTCGGATCCAGCTCATAGAAAGACTCTCTTCCAGTACAGCGCAATAGGCGACCCGAACATTGCCCCGTGGCTCATTTCAAAGATCACCTACCCGACAGGCTGGTACACGAGCTACGCATACACCCCTGCCCTGATGGGCACCCAGGCAACCTCTTACCGGACGTTCACCCAGATCGTCTCCTCTATTCCTACAACCACTACCATCCGGAAGTTCCAGTACAACTATACGACATCGGGGGGCGATCATATCACAGGTGCAACTGTAAGGGCCTACAACGGAACCCAGCTAGCTTCCTTCAATGATTACGCTTTCTCGTTCGCAGGAATGACGATGAACGTTTCTGACTCGAACCATGTCCTTGTGCGAGGGCACCAACAGCGTTTCGGCGTGCCAGGAGACATTCAGAGAGAGATTACCATCGTCTCCTATGGTAGCGGTAACATCGGTAGCCTCACCGAATATTCTAGGTATGATATCTGGGGGAACAAGATCTACAATCGAGATCGATCAGGCCATGAAAGTTTCAGCTCTTATTACAACGATGGACTGCCCCTGGGATTCTACGCGTTCGCTGACACTTTCAGCCAAAACCAAGGCACCGCCACTGACAATCCTTGGTCTCTGTACGGAGGCAGATGGATGGTCAATAACGGAAGGTACAGCGCGACACCCGGCTATGATGGTCCCTCAACAGGCGACTTCGCCTGGGCAGATATCGGTAAGGCCGACCTGTCCATCCGAGTCCAAGCGAACGTTACAGGACAGATTGACGCGACCAACCCGTACATGGGCATCTTCACCCACTACCCTGGACACAACACCGGTAAATGGGAGCTGGTGCTCTACTATTCTTCCGATTCCAGGACTGTACATCTTTACCTGCGGGACACGAGCACTAGTAGCGCAGTCGCCACGCTCTGCCCCGGCACTGCCATTCAGAACGGACTCTACACGTTCAACATCTTAGCTGCAGGGACCTCTGCGCATGGCAACGTAACCCTTCCAGGAGGAGGCTCATGCAACATCTCTGCCTCGTTTCCGTCGAGCCCTGTAATCGATGGTACCGGTTTCGGGTTGTACGCCGGAGGATACTCCGCGCTCTTTGACAACGTTACTGTTGCGACTGTAGGTCCGTCGATCGGAACGACGAGCTTCTCCAACTCGTTCATAACAAACGGAGCAGCAAACTCCTCTGTCCACGGAGACGTAGCGGGATCGGCTGAGCTGCAAAATGGGGCGGGCTCCGTCCCGATCGAAACATACTACACCTACACGGGCTGGGGAGGACTGGGCCAGGAAAAGCACCGACTCGATAACTCGCCGGGGGTTGTCCGATGGCTCTACTCGTCGCGAACCTACACCGGCCAGGGAAACCCCTTGACATATGTGGACTTTCGAGGCAACACCACATCGTATGTCTATTCATCCAGCTACAACAGCGCGTACCTGACCAGCATTACCCAGACCCTGAACCCGGGCTCCTTTCAGATCGCGGCCAGCTACGGGTACAACTTCACCCTTGGGACGCGGATATGGAGCTACGATCCTAACCATGACAATGCCACCTACAAGTACGACATCCTCGGAAGAGTCACAAACAGGACATATCTAGACAGCACGAGATCACCGACAGGCTTCTCAACGGGCATTCCTATTCGAACGAGACCCGAACATACGACTGGCAGAACAATCTCCAGAGCTTGAAGGATCCTCTCGCCCACCAGACCAACTACACGTACGACACGATTGGCCGGCTAACGAGGACGGTCAAGCCTGATGGCAACACAACGTCAACCCTCTACGATGACCCAGACCTCATCATATGGACGATCGACGAGAGAGGAATCATGACATCATCCCACTACGACTTTATGGGCCGACTGGTCGAGGCTCCCGCAGCAACATGGTACTACTACGACCAAGTTGGCAATCTCCTAAAGATCTTCAATGATCTTGGCCAGACCACGTTTTACTACTACGATAACCTGAACAGACTAACATCTACTCAGTATCCAGACTACTCTACCGAGACCTACTCGTACGATTCCGACAGTAACCTGATAATGAAGACTGACCGCAAGAACGTCAGAACACTCTACTCGTACGATTCACTCAACAGAGTCAACACCGTCACGTATTGCAGCACACCAGTCGTCAGCAAGAGCTACAGCTACGACATGAACGGCAACCTGCTGCAACTGCAGAACCAGAACGCGACGATCCTCTACAAATACGACGGAAGAAACAGGGCGACAAACGAGACCTACCAGGTCAACGCCGCAACGAGACAGGTCGTAGACATAGGCTGCTCAGGTAGCAGACAGACATGGACGGTTTCCGGAGGAGTAGCGAAGACCTACTCTACAGTTTTCACATACAATGGCGAAGTCGTCAATACGATAGCCTATCCAGCGACCAGCCAGAGCAACCCTGACATCACGATAAGGTATGGCTATGATAGTCTGGGCAGAATACTCAACGTGACCAACGTGTCGACCGGTGCCTACTATGCTAGAATGACTTACTACCAGAATGACGAGGTGAAGGGTGTCCAGTACGGAAACGGCCTGGTGGGGAACTACACCTACGACAAGCTTGGCCGTGAAGCCTCGATGACCCTCAAGAACGGAGGGACCGCGAAGATGTCTCTGGTGTACGGCTACAATAGTACCGGAACAGTGGCCAGGGTTACAGGTCAAGTGAACAGTGTTAATGTGACCGAGGGGTACCGATACGACATCCTCAACCGTCTGATAAGCGCTAACGTTGCGGATAGCGGAACAACAACTAGCTCATCGTACGCGTACGACGCACTCGGAAACAGGTTAAGCCAGAGCTCCAACGGAATCGCAACCTCGTACTCCTACAACCCGACAAACAATGAACTAACCAACTCGTCAAGCACAGGGAGAACCGTAGCCTATTCATACGATCCCAATGGAAACCTAAGGAAGCAGAACGTCACCACCACAGGAACGACGAATTGGCAGTACACTTGGGACCCCGACAACCACCTCCTAAAGGTCACTAGCGGAACCAGCACCCAGGGAACCTACGCCTACGACGGCTTAGGGCGCCTCGTCGAGGCGATAGAAGGGTCCTCCACATCGTTCTATGCGTACCAGGGAACAGATCTCCTCTACAGAAGCTTGAGCAGTTCCAACAGCGCATTCGTCTACGCGGCTGGAATACTGATAGTCAAAGTTGTTGATAGAACAACGCCCTACTACTATCACACCGATGCCCTTGGAAGCACCCGGATGATAACGTACTCCGATGGAACATACGCATTCACCGACAACTACCAGCCCTACGGCCAAGACAACGGACAACCAACAGGCAACCTAGCGAACTCCGAGAACGTCAAGTTCACAGGCAAGCCCTACAGTGCAGCGACGGGTTTGTATTACTACTTCCAACGCTGGTATGACTCCTCTACTGGACGGTTCATCAGCCAGGATCCTCTTCCAGGCCGATTGTCGGACCCTCAGTCCCAGAACGCGTATGTCTATGTTCAGAATATTCCCACGACGGCAGTCGACCCTACAGGCATGGTTCAATGCGAAGAGCCTTCCGCGTACTGCGAGGGCCCAGGGGGTGGAGCTATGGACGCGGCTCAGAGAGACCCTAACGCTATTTGTACCGACAATCCCCACGCCTGTGAACTCTGCGGGGACAACCCGGGACTCTACAGGTGCAGCTATTCAGACCCCAATACCGGGGGGTCCGGTACTGGAAGACCCACTACGGGCGACGCTGGCGGTGCACCATCAGGAGACACAGGAACCTCTGGATACTCGCCTCCACCCGATGGCCCAACAGTAACAGTATCCGACACAACACCGCCCATAGACACGGGCGGGATTGTAAACGAAGGAACGCCTACCGGTTCCGGAAACATTCACGATATTGGACCTGGACAGTACATTCCTGAGCATGCCGAACCGAGTAGCGTGATACGTGCTTACGATGTCAACGGGGAATTGCACAATATTGGGGTCTACGACGGTCAAGGAAACTTGGTCGAACGCATCGATGTCTTAGGGAGACCACATTTTGTTGGGCTTCCTCATGTCGTAGAGTATTCCAGTTGGACTCCATCGCCCTTCGCTCGCGGAGGATTTGGTTTCGCACAGGGGGATGCGCGTTTGACCAACGATTACGAGAATGTTATTATTGAGTTCCTTCGATGGTTTGTAGGATAGCGATGGACCTTCCGCTCTCTCCCTTAGAGGTAAGTATGCGAGACACACGGAGGACCAATGTGCTAAGGAAGGGGACTTCTGAGAGTTCAGTCTACATTGAACCTTATGTGCTCGAGAAAACGACTTTAACGGACACAGACTTCGAAGATATGGAGTGGCACGATGTCCAGATTCACGCTATAGCCCTGGCAAATGAATTTCCGCAGCGGACGGAGTTGCTCATAGATTTGGACTACATACTCAAATGGGTAGACCCGATTCATGCTAACGAGTACTTTCGTTTCTGGATAGCACCGGCTACATTAGTCTTCGAGCACGTCTTCGATTTGTCTTTGCATGTTCAAACAGAGCAACTGGACTGTCAGATTGATCAAATCACGCGAGAAGCAAAGATCACTCCCCGAGGCGCACATACCTGGCTCTGGACTCTGAAACTTCACCACGGCGAGATAACGTTCTGGTCAACGGGATACAAACAACATTTCCGACGACAGCCTATACTTCACAACAGGCAGCATTTCAAACGCGAGGAGCGAGGCGGACTCTCGTTCGCCCGCGATATGAACGAATTGGTTTGATGTTTTTACCTGCCATCCTAGTACTCTCTGGATCGGTTCCATATGGAACCTCAATTTGCTCTAGTCGCTCGCGACCTGTCTCCTCGTTGCGGGTTATGTCCGTAAACCCGCGTAGCTTTGTATGAAGCTAACTTAGTTCACAGGGAAACCTTTCAGTTCTGCAACGGGGTTGTACTATTATTTCCAGCGTTGGTATGACGCCTCAACCGGACGGTTTCTCAGCCCGGACCCTCTTCCCGGTCGGTTGTCTGACCCGCAGACTCAGAACGCGTACTCGTATGTCCGGAATATTCCCACTACCCTAACTGACCCGACGGGGTTGGCTGATTGCTACGGGCCTTCCGCGTACTGCGAGGGTCCTGGGGGACAAGCGATGGATCAGGCTCAGAGGGACCCTAACGCTATTTGTACCGACGATCCCCGTGCATGTGAACTCTGCGCAGACAACCCAGGACTCTTCAGTTGCAGCTATTCAGACCCCAACACCGGAGGATCCAGTACCGGAGGATCCAGTACCGGAGGATCCAGTACCGGAGGATCCGGTATGGGCGACTCTGGTGGTGGAGTGCCAGGAGACACAGGAACTTCCGGATACTCAGCACCC
>WNGM01010674.1_pt1 | contig 12665 bp, 7 predicted proteins | sample 5400571 | NCBI WGS metagenome assembly WNGM01 (sample SAMN13153378, study PRJNA577476) | soil metagenome | isolation source: 100 cm soil or saprolite under Garry oak tree replicate 2 | place: USA:California | collected 2016-06-15
GCCGACGTGCGTCGTGCCCAGGGTGAAGGGCTCGGCCAGCCCATCCGTCAGTCGCTGGGCGACCGCAGCGGCGTAGTCGGCGTCTCCGTCCACGAGCAAGACGACGAACTCGTCGCCGCCCAGCCGGATGAGCAGGTCGCCCTCGCGCAGGCACGCGGACAGACGTGGACCCAGCTGTGTGAGGACCTGGTCGCCGGCGGGGTGGCCATAGGTGTCGTTGATCTCCTTGAAACGGTCGAGATCCACGAACAGGAAGGCAAGAGATCGTGGCTGTGTGGCACTTGGGTCATAGTATGCGAAGAATGCGTTGAGCACGGTCGACAGGCGCCGCCGGTTTCCCAGACCGGTGAGCTCGTCGGTGACGGACTGGTGGCGGCGCTCCTGGCTGAGTGCCCTCATCGCACGCACGGACAGGACCAGTCGGATGCCGACAAGAACCAGGGTCGCGGTGGCCAGGCCGACGGCAACTCTGCTTGTGGCATGCAGGTTTCCGACCAACAGCACGGTCAGCGCGCACGCGGCGCTGAGCCCCGGAATGAGGAACGTGCCTGGCTTCTGAATGGCAAGCGGGTTGGCTGGTCGCGGCCGCAACCAGACTGACATCGACAGGACCAGAATCGACGCCGGCCAGGCGATTGCGTCGAGGATTACGCCCGGGCGACCCAGTGACGAGTTGAAGAGGTTGGCGGTGTCACCGACAACGTTGATGGCCATTCCGGCGGCCATGAGCATCCACGGTGCTCTCCGCCGCCCGGACATGAACGTTGATCCGCCCACGACCAGACCGAGGAGTAGAAGGTCTGCGATCGGGTAGGCCAGGTTGGTGACCACAGCGGCGGAACTTCCGCCCGCCAGATGAAGGACGCTGTGGAACGCGAATGCTGCGCAGACCGCAGCGGCGCCGACTCCGGCGACTGCACCGTCGAGCCAGTTGGGGGTCGCGAGCTTTCTGATTTCCCCCCGCATGAAGATCAGGACGGCCACATACATGAGTGGAAAGAATCCCAGGTAGAAAACATCCGCCGGCGACGGCGTCGCAGGCTCGGCGCCACCTTGTGACGCGGCCGTCAGTACAAAGTCACCGATGGCCCACATGAGTAGGCCGAATCCCAGCGTCAGAGCGACCGCCCGCCCGGGCTGTCGGGCGAACCCGCGGACCAGACACAGGACGCCGCCGGCGACCTCGAATCCGGCCGCCGCCCAGTCGTTGAACATCGCCCATGGATGGTCGCCCTGAACGATCAAGGACGAGAGATAACCCGCGAGGAGGACACCCATCAACCCATAAATGGCCCACAGCACTGCACCAGCGCGAACGTTAAGGCGCGGCCGGGCCTGGATCAGCGTCAGACGACGCACGTCCGTGACGCGTGCTCCAGCCATCCGACACAGTCTCCACTCTGAACGCGCGGTCACCGACTGCTCAGCAACGGTCGCGGCGTGCTCACCTAAGATCGGCCCCCGGGACAAAGACTTGAGGCTCTGCGGCAGCCGTCCGATCGGTCGCCACCGCACCGAACCAGCCAGACGCCTCGAAGCGGCGGGTTGGAAAGCACCCATCTTGCCCGCACGTGAACGCAGGCGGGTCAACGGTTGCGGGCGCTGTGACTCGCGCTGCTAACGATCTGTGCGGCGCGGCGAAAGATCATCAACTGTCGTCGTTGTCGTCTTACGCGTGAGTCCGTGCAACGTACTCGTGGCCATCAGCGCGACTGGCCCGCGGCCGCCAGGGCGAACACGAGCGGCGCGGGCCGGCGCCGCGACCGCTCGCCAACCAGGCCCACTGGTCAGCGAGATGGAAATCCCACTGCTCTACTGGACGTGCAGGGTGGCCGGGTCGGTGGTGGTACTACCCGCCAGGTTGGTGAAGCCTGCCCGGTACTGCGTGCCGTCGGCCGAGACGGGCGGCGCGCTCACGGTGAGAGTTGTCGTGATGGCGCCGGGCAGGTCGGCCCATGCGCCGCCGGGACTCTCGGACTGCCACTGCACCAGCGGCGCGGCGTCGCCGCTGGCCTGTGCGGTGAAGCTCGCGTCGCTGACTCAGGTGCGCGCGCTGTAGATGTGACGAGACATCCGATGGGTTGTTGATTGTCGGAGCCTCGTGGCTACGACATCTCGGGCGTCGCATCGGCGCAGATCGTCACGTGTGGCCGTCGCTGATGTCTTTACCGCCTGCGACGGGAGCTCACCGCTCTGGAGGTCCCCGTGTCACAGATCGATCCGCGCAGTTCGCGGCAGCCGCTCGCTGTCGGCATGGCGTTGCTCGTCGCCTTGGCCGGCGTCGTCACGACGAACACGCCGGGAGCCGCCGCCGCAACCACGCTCACGACTGCCTGGCGGAACGGCGCGCGGGGACCACAGTTGCGCAGCTGTACGTGTCGACGCCTGGCGCCGGCCAGGGCGAGGTGCCGCTCCAGCGCCTCGCCGGATTCCAGAAGACCAAGCAACTGCGCGCCGGCCAGTCGCAGCACCTCACCCTGCACGTCAAGATCAGCGACCTCGCACTGTGGGACACCGCCCACTCCCGCAACGCCGTCACCGACGGGCAGTACGCGTTCAAGGTCGGCACCGACGCGTCCCACATCGTCGCCACCAAGAACGTTCATGTCACCGGCGCGCTCACGCCGAACGTGCAGTACGTGACGGTGCAGCCGGAACGCGTCGCGTACCAGGCCGGGCAGACGATCGATCTGACCGGCACCAACAAGTGGCTCGCCGACGACACCGACACCGCCGAGGAGCCGGACCGCGACCTCGGCATCCGAGCCGACAAGGTCGTCGAGGCCGTCAACGACGACCAGTGTTCGTCGACTTGCGCACGGCACATGCCAAGTACGCGAGCAGCGACCCGACCGTCGCGAGCGTCGACAGTAACGGGCTGGTCCGCGCGATCAAGGACGGCGTCGCCGCCATCACCGTGACCGTGAACGGAGTGTCCGGGACAGCGCCCATCGTCGTGCAAGGGACGTTGACGAATTCCGTGCCGTCGATCATGGACGCGGGCTCGTCGGGCACGGCCTCGGCAACCTTCACGAACGGCAGCCGCGTCTTCCGTCGACAAGCTCACGCTGAACATCAGCGTGCCGGCCGGCTGGACCGCCAGCGCCACGACGCCGACCACTTTCGGCAGCGTCGCCGGGGGTTCCTCGGTCACCGCTAAGTGGACTATCTCACCTGGATCCGCCGTCGCACCCGGTGGGTACTCGATCGGTTTCAGTGCGAACTCCAGTGCAGGCACGTTCAGCTCGAGCGGTCAGACGAAGGTGCCGTACACGTCGGTCGCCGCGGCATACGACAACACACCGGCATCCGCACCTGCGGTCCGGCAGACGATCAGGGTGCTGGCCGGGGCACGGAGGAACGGGCCGCTGGATCCTGACGGCGTTCCTCGAGGCGTCGTCCATTGAGGATGGCTCTACAACCGCGCGCGATCACACTGTCCACTGTGGACGGTCTGTCCATGAACGCCTGCCCGGCCGCCCAGGTCGCTGCCGGTCGACGGTCTCGGCCAGGTCAGCGGCGGGCCGCGGCGGGCCCGCCGGACCTGGCTGTAGTCGACTCCGTCCACGGCCTGATAGCGCTATCAATTTCGGGTCGAGAGGCCCGAATCCGACACCGTCGCGACTCACCCTATCGATGATCTGCTGAGCTGAAATCGTCGATCATTCTGTACTGTTGCGGACACCCGAGCAGCGAACAGCAGGTGGGAACACGACATGATCGGCAGGCCGCCCACGATCGCCGACGTGGCCCGTGCTGCCGGCGTGTCAGTACCCACCGTCTCGCGTGTGCTGACCGGCTCGGTGCCCGTGGGTCCCAAGAGGCGTGAGCTGGTCCAGCGTGCGATCGAGGAGCTCGGCTACCGGCCGAACGCTGCCGCCCGCGCTCTGGTGAGCGGCCGCCGTTCCATGATCGCCGTGCTGGCCGCCAATACGTCCCGGTACGGCTACGCCAGGACCGTCGAGGGCATCGAGGAGGCTGCGCGCGCCGCAGGTTACATGGTCGTCATCACCGTCGTCGAAACGGCCGAGGCGTTCGACGTCAATACTGCGGTCGACATGGTGCTCAGCCACTCGGTTGCCGGCGTGATCGTGCTCGACTTCGACGAGCCCGGCCACGCGGCGCTCACCGCACTGCCGACAACCGTCCCCGTCGCCGTGGCGGCAGCCTCACCTTCCCCGTCTATCACGCTGCCACGCGCCTACCTTGCCGACCAGCGCGCCGCCCGCCAGGCCACCAAGTACCTGCTCTCTCTCGGGCATCGGACGGTCCATCACATCGCCTTGCCGAGCTCTGGCCGCAAGGGCGGGCGTACCGCCGGCTGGAGCGCGGCGCTCAAGGCCGCCGGCATCGACCCTCCAGAGGCTCTGGCCACGACATGGAACCCGGTCGATGCCTACGAGCCGGCCAAGGTTCTCGCGGCAGATCCGGCGGTGACTGCCGTGCTGGCCGGCAACGACGAGGTGGCCCTCGCCGTCCTTCGCGCCATGACCGAACAGGGTCGAAGCGTTCCACGCGACGTCAGCGTCATCGGCTTCGACGACCAGCCGATCGCCTCACTCGTTTCACCAGCGCTCACCACCGTTGCTCAGGACTTCAACGAACTGGGCCGACAGAGTTTCGCCTTATTAGACAGGGCGATCAGCCATACCGACGGCCATACAACGGTCAGCGTCCCGGCTCGCCTGGTGGTCCGCGAAAGCACGGCGCGCCGGTCGATCTGACGATTGCGAGGTAGGCGGCTCGCCGCCGAGGGTGTAGCGGCCAGACGCGGCCGGATCGACCGTCTGCCGCGTCCCGTGTTGCCGCGAGGAAATCTCACGGAGAAATGAAATCGCTATCAGAAATCTGTTCGAAACCCTTGCGCTCTGTTCTGATCAACGTTTTCATAGTCGGAACACGTGCGGAACTGGAGCAGCGCTTGACCTCGATCAGCTTGATCACGAGCGGCAGCCGCCTTGAATTGACGGTCGCGTGGAGCGATGCCGCTCCGGCGACGATGGAACTTCGCCTCCCCGCGCAGGCGGCGCCTTCGTCGACCTCGTCACAGCCGCTGGTCGAAGCCCTCGCCTCAGGACACGGCCGGAACTGGTCCGGCCAGCGCTACGTCGAAACCGCAATCGGACAGCGGCTGCGCCACCGTAGCCACCGCATCGACCGCTCCGGACCGTGGCAGACCCTCCTGCTGACCCAGCATGACCCGGTGACCGGACTGGAATTCACTTCGGCTATGTCGGTGCACGACGATCACCGCGCCGTCAGGAGCGTGACACGGGTGGATAACTCCGGCGGTGACGCCGTCACCCTGCACGCGGTCAGCTCTCTTGTCTTCACCGACTTCGACTGGCAGAACAGCACGAGCATCAACTCGATGACGCTGTTGCATGGCCGCAGCGACTGGCTCGCTGAAGGGCAGTGGGTGGAAGAGGGCCTGCGCGAGGCTGGGCTACCCGACTTGACCTACGACGGCAGGCCGTTCCGTACCCGAAGCTGCATCGAGGCCAGCAGCCTCAGCAGCTGGTCAACCGGATATGCGCTTCCCGCCGGAGTGATCAGCGACCTGCGCAACGGTCGCCGGTGGTCGTTCCAGATCGAGCACAACGGCGGCTGGTCGTGGCAGCTCGGTGAGCTCGCCGACGGGCTGTACCTCGCGCTGCTTGGACCAACCGATGAGCACCATCAGTGGCAGCTCGAGCTGGGCCCAGGCGAATCCTTCGAGACCGTGCCCGCCACGCTCGCGCTGGAGCCTGACCTCGCGCGCGGCGAGGCGCTCACGGCCTTCCGCCGCGTGTCCGCGATCAGGCGACACCCCGATCGCCATCCGGTCGTCTTCAACGACTACATGAACACCGTGAACGGCGACCCGACGGCCGAGGTACTGCACCCGCTGATCGACTCGGCCGCAGACGCCGGTGCCGAGTACTTCGTCATCGACGCCGGCTGGTACGCCGACGATGGCGACTGGTGGGACAGCGTGGGCGAATGGGAGCCGTCCAGCCACCGTTTCCCCGACGGCATAGACGACGTGCTGGGCCACATCCGGCTGCGCGGAATGGTGCCCGGGCTGTGGCTCGAGCCCGAGGTCGTCGGCGTCAACAGCCCCATGGCGTCCAAACTCCCTGACGCAGCCTTCCTGCGGCTTCGGGGAGTCCGAGTGGTCGATCACGGCCGTTACCACCTCGACTTCAGCGCCGAGGCGACCGTCGCCTTCCTCGACGAGGTGGTGGACCGCCTCGTCAACGACCACGGCGTCGGCTACTTCAAGTTCGACTACAACATCCGCGCCGGCGTGGGCTCCGACTCGAACACGGCCAGTGCCGGGCACGGGCTGCTGCTCCACAATCGCGGCTACCTCACGTGGATCGATGCACTACGGCAGCGCCATCCACAGCTCGTGCTGGAGAACTGCGCGTCCGGCGGGATGCGGCAGGACTTCGCGACACTGTCCCGCTTCGATCTCCAATCGACATCTGACCAGGAAGACATCCACGCCTACGCACCGGTCGCCGCCGCCGCTCCGATGCTGGTACTGCCGGAGCAGGCTGCTAACTGGGCCTATCCGCAACCAGGCATGTCGGAGGACGACGTCGTCTACACCCTCTGCACGGGTGTGCTCGGTCGTCTGTACTTGTCGGGATGGCTCAACCGGCTCGACCGAGGCCACCTAGGCCTCGTAGCGCAGGCGGTCGCGGCACACAAGCAGCTGCGGGACCGGCTGCCGCACTGCACTCCGTTCTGGCCCCTGGGGTTGCCGGGGTGGAAGGACGAGTGGGTCGCGATGGGCTTGCGCGACTCCGACACGGACGGCTCTGCGACCCTCCACCTCACCGTCTGGCGGCGCGCCGAGCAAGCCGGCCGAACCAGAATTCCGCTGCCGGCGCCGCCCGCGAGGTATCGCTGGGATGTGCCGACGCCGGTGTTTCCGGCCGAGTCGCCGCTCTCGATCGTCCCTGATCCCGAAGGACGAGCCCTCGACATCCACGACGAGTCGGGAGTGCACGCAGCCAGAGTCGTGACGCTGAGGTGCATCTCCGATGAGTGAGTCGGCAAAACAGAGCTCCACTGACCGCGGTCGTCGGGCGAACCGCTCCAAGCGACCGTTCATCGTCGACAACGTTCGGCGGCAACCGGTATTCGCCGCGTCCGCAGAACCAGATCACCAAGGAGTTTCCATGCGAATGAGAATCGGCGCAGCCGTCGTCGCGGTGGCATCTGTGGTTCTGGCCGCGTGCAGCAATCCCGGCTCCGGCAACGACACCAAGTCACCGGCGGCCTGGCCGGCGGAAACGGCCAAGCTCGACGGGGTCAATCTCACCATCTGGGCAGCGCAGAACAGCAACAAGACCGCAGGGAAGGTGATCTCGGATTTCGAGGCCGCGACCGGCGCCAAGATCAAGGTCGTCACGATTCCGGACCCGTACGAGCAGGATCTGCAGACCAAGGTGGCGTCAGGCGACAAGCCCGATCTCGCGTTCTGGCAGCCCACGGCCTCGGAGCTGACCAGCCTGAACGCAACGAATAACCTGCAGCCTCTCGACGGCGCTCCGTGGGTGAACAAGTTCAAGCCGCCGCTGCGCAACATCACCGGCATGCTCAACGGCAAGCGCTACGCGGCGCTCATCTCCAGCCCGGCCGTCGAGGGCGTCTATTACAACAAGCAGGTCTTCGCCAAGTACGGCATCACGGACCTGCCCAAGAGCTTCGACGAGATGATCGCGGACGCGAAGGCCATCAAGGCCAAGGGCGGCACGCCGTTCTTCGAGATGGGCGGCGACAGGTGGGCCACGCAGTGGTGGGTCCAGGTCCAACTCGCCGACGCCGCCAAGGCGGGTCTGTGGGACAAGGTGAACAAGCAGCAGGAGAAGTTCACCGACCCGACCATCCTCGACGCGATCAAGAAGTACAAAGGCCTCGTCGACGAGGGTCTGTTCAACTCCAACATCACCTCGGCAAACTTCGTCGATCAAGGCAAGGCGCTGCTCGCCGGCGACGCCGCGATGGTCGTCCAGGTGAACTCGTTCTTCAGCGAACTCCAGGCATCGGCCAACACAGACGAGCTCAACCAGAAGATCGGCTTCTTCCCGATCGCGCCGTCCGGCAACGTCGGCACGTTCATCCCCGACCAGTCGAACGCTCGCGTTCAAGACCGGCGACAGCAAGCGTGAGTCAGCCGCCCGCCAGTTCCTGTCCTTCTGGCTCGGCACGGAATACCCGAAGTTCCTCGCCGACCAGAACACGGTGTCGCTCGAGGCCGACGTTCCATCCCCCGCCACGGTGCCGGACGCCCTCACGGCCGTCGCCGACTCCCTGCCGACGGCTGTCGGCTCGATGCAGGCACTGGCTATCGCCAACCCGGACCTCTACATCAACCTGGCCAACGTGCTGAGCGGCAAGATGACGCCGCAGAAGGTGGCTTCGACAACCCAGGCGCAGTTCGCTCAGCTGGCCAAGGCGATGGGCGCCTAAGGCTGGTGAATCCGATGTAGCCGATCCGGAACAACGGCAGCGGAAGCGACGCGACATGAGCCTGACCTCGATGACCTCCGCACCAAGCCTCGAGCGCGGTGCGCCCGGCCCGTCCGGGCGCACCGCGACCCGTCCGGGGCGACCACGACCAGGCCAGCCCTGGTGGTTCTTGGTGCCGGCGTTTGTCGTGCTGATCATGTTCTTCCTCGTTCCGACGATCTACAACCTGGTCTACGCCTTCACCGACTGGTCCAGTTTCAAGTCGGCCATCAAGCCGGTCGGTCTGGACAACTTCCGGTCCCTTCTCCGCAACGGCATCCTGTTGGCGGATCTGCGAACCACGGTCATCTACGCCGCGCTCGTCGCGCTGTTCCAGAACGTCTTCGGTCTCGTCCTCGCCCTGCTTCTGGAAGCGGATACCAAGCTGAACCGATTCGCGCGGGTCATGTTCTTCGTTCCGGTGATCATGTCGGCGCTCGCTGTCGGGTACGTCTTCCAGGCGCTGCTCAAGCCCAACGGGGCGATGAACAGCTTCCTCAGCACCATCACCGGGCAGGACATCCACTACGCGTGGTTCGCCGACACCCGCTGGACGCTGCTCTACGTCGCCCTCATCCACTCCTGGAAGTGGATGGGGCTGGCGATGCTGATCTACCTCGCCGGACTGAAGACCATCAGCCCTGACGTACTGGAAGCCGCGCGCATCGACGGCGCCACACCGCGGCAGACGTTCTGGCGGATCCGGTTCCCACTGCTCGCACCGGCCATGACCTTCAACGTGGCGACCGCGCTGCTCGGGTCGATGAACAGCTTCGACATCGTGCAGGCCGCGACCGGCGGCGGTCCGGCGCAGACCACCGAGATCCTCAACATCTTCATCTACCGCACGTTCGGCCAGGGCCTGTTCGCGCAGGCGACGACCATGAGCCTCCTGCTGCTGGTCATCATCGCTGTCATGGCCTTCCCGACGATCTGGCTGCTTCGCCGACGCGAGCGTGTGCTGTGAGCCGGCTCGCGTACGGCAGCGCCCGACGCGTCGCGCGTCCTGCCGTCGTCATCGTCTTGCTTGTCGTCCTGATCGGCGTGCCGCTCTGGCTGGTGCTCGTTACCTCGGCCAAGAGCCAGGGCGACGCGCTCAACCCCACGTTGTCGCTGCCCAGGAAGGGCTGGCACATCGGAGCGAACTACTCCAAGGTCTTCACCGACGGCCGGGTCTGGCAGGCGTTCTTCGGCAGCCTGTCCATCGTGGTGCCGTCGGTGATCCTCTTGCTGCTGTTCGGCGCGATGGCAGCGTGGGTCTTGGCGCGGCGTAGCGGATTGCTGATCTCGCTTGTCTACTCCATCGGCATCAGCGGCATCGTGCTGCCGCCCGCGGTGATCACCTTGGTGCTGCTGCTCCGGCAGCTGTCCATCGCGGGCACGCTGACCGGGATGGTGCTGGTCTACACCGGCATCTACATGTCGACCGCGATCTTCTTCATCACCGGGTTCATCCGCACGATCCCGTCCGAGCTGGAAGAGGCGGCGCGCGTCGACGGTGCCGGACCGATCCGGATCTTCTTCACGATCGTGGTGCCGCTGCTACGCCCGGTGCTGGCCACCGCCACGATCCTCATCTGCCTCTACATCTGGAACGACGTCTTCTACGCGTTCTTCGTCATCGGCGGGCGTAAGGACACCCTGCCGTTGAACCTGTTCCAGGTCGCCAGCGCAGGCCTCTACCTCAACAACTGGCACCTGATATTCGCTTACGTCGTACTCATGAGCATCCCGCTCCTAGCCGTCTTCACTGTCGCGCAGCGCCGCATCATCTCCGGCATCACCGGCGGCGCCGTCAAGTAACCGCCCGAAGAAGGAGTCCCGATGGCCGTTGATCGATCCCAGCACCGACTGCGTAAACCGCTGGTCTTGGCCACGATTGCCGCCGTAGCGGCGGGCCTGATCGTCACCGGCGCCGCGGCGCCCGCCGCCGGCGCGGTGACGGTCGATGCGCTCGGCGTCGACCTCTCGCTGCCGACCGGCGCTTTTCGTGGCGGGGCCAACGGCACCCTCTACGGCCTGAGCGACAACGGAGTTCCCTCGCAGGCCGTCCTCGACGGTGCGCACGTCACCAACAGCTCCCAGAAACCGCCGGACGGCGCCCAGCACCCGAACGGCGACGCGCTCAAGGTGGAGTCATCCTTCTTCGCCGGCGCGGGCAAGGACATGTACGTCTACATCCAGGACGAGTACCCGGACTGGGCCTATAACGGCGGCAAGCGTCCCGGAGACGCGAACAACGACGGCGTCTGGGACTACGTCCCCATCATTCGAGCAGCCGTCGAGAAGGTCGCCACCACCTCGGCCCATCCCCAGGACTACGTCTTCATCCCCTTCAACGAACCCGACGGCGGCAACTGGTACGCCAACTGGTCGACGATGAAGGACCAGTTCCTTGCCGACTGGTCAACGGCGTACGCCACGATCGAGGATGTCTATGCCGCGCACGGGTTGGGGCACGCCCGGATCGGTGGGCCGGGGGACTCTCGGTGGCAGCCGACCCGGAGCACCGACTTCCTCACGTACGCCGGTGCACACGCGCAACTGCCGGACGTGTTCATCTGGCACGAACTCGGTACGAACAACACGGCGACATTCCGCGGCCACTACGGGCAATACCGGGCCGTACTGTCGTCGCTCGGGTTGCCGAGCATTCCGGTCAACATCACCGAGTACGGCTTGCTGCGCGACATGGGTGTTCCCGGCCAATTGATCCAGTGGCTGTCGATGTTCGAGGACGAGAAGGTCGACGCGCAGACCGCGTATTGGAACTACGCCGGCAACCTCGACGACAACTCCTCCCGCTACAACGGCGGCAACGGCGGCTGGTGGATGCTCAAGTGGTACGGCGACCTCAGCGGATCCCAGACGGTCAAGGTCACCCCGCCGCAGCTCAACGTCGCGGACACGCTGCAGGGCATCGGCGCGATCGACACCGCCGACAAGAAGGCGACGGTGCTCTTCGGCGGCGGATCGAACGACGTCAAGCTGAACGTCACCGGCCTCAGCAGCGCCACGTTCGGCCAGAGCGTCGATATCCAGGTCCGCGCCGACCGGCTCAACGGCGCCGAGGGCGCTTCGCTCGAGCCGCCGGTCATCCTGTCCGTTCGGGCCAAGGTCCAAGACGGCAGCGTGTCGATCACCGTTCCGAACTCCGACCGGTACTCCGCTTACCAGGTGGAGGTCACGCCGCCACTAGCAGCGCGCCAGCCGGTCGCCAACGACCTCGTCAACAGCACCGAGGCCGAGAACGCCACCCTGACAAACGCGTCCACGTACTACCAGAACCCGTCGCAGGGATTCACGTTCATGGCGTCGAACTCCCACGATGTCGGCTCGTTCAATCAGCCGGGCTCGTCTGCGTCTTGGAACGTGACGGTGCCACACACCGGCACCTACCGGCTGTCGGCTCTTGCCGGCGCCAACGGCACTCCCGGTGAGCATGCGCTGTTCGTCGACGGCAGCTTGAACCAGGTCATCAGGTACTCGGCCGACCTCGGCTGGAGCTACCGCGGGACGACCGATGTCACGATCCCGCTCACGGCTGGTACGCACTCCCTGTCGATCCGCGCAAGCAAGGACGGCACTACCATGTTGCCCGGCGCCGACATCACGCTCGACCGGTTCGACCTGTACGACGCGACCGACGGTGAGAACGCGACGTACCGCGCTACCGATGCCCGGCTGGCCGGAGGGGCGCACCTGCGTTTCTCCGATCGGGCAAGTGCCGGTTACGCCGACCTGTCGGCGTCGGGGAGGGCAACCTTCTTCGCCGCCGCCGAAGACACCGGCTACTACGACGTCACCGCGCACTACCGGACCAGCAACGCGTCCACGGTGAGGATCCAGGTCAACGGGCGGACGGTCGCCATGCCGGCGGCGCCCGCCGCCGGACCGTGGGACTCCACCGCGCGAGTCTTCCTCGCGCAGGGCATCAACGAGATCGAGGTGTCCTCGAGCGCCGGTGCGTTGCTGGGCAACATCACCACCAGCCGACGAGCGAAGCAACGAGCGGCGGATTCCGACACCACCAACGTGTACCGGGCCAAGGCCGAGTCGCTGACGCTGAGCGGCACGGCCGTCGTACAGGCCATCCAGGCCGGTGCCGGATCCAACGGTTCGGCAGACTCGTCCGGCGTTGTCCGCGACGTCGGCTACAT
>WNGM01003436.1_pt1 | contig 12663 bp, 9 predicted proteins | sample 5400571 | NCBI WGS metagenome assembly WNGM01 (sample SAMN13153378, study PRJNA577476) | soil metagenome | isolation source: 100 cm soil or saprolite under Garry oak tree replicate 2 | place: USA:California | collected 2016-06-15
AGCCCTCCAGCAGCTTCTTCGGCACGTTGGGCACGCTCCGGAGTTCCTCGCCGAGGTCGCCGCTCCGGAGTTCTTCGCCGCGGTCGCCAAGCTCGACGAGGCGGTGAGCCGCGCGCCTGGATTGACGACCTACTTCCGGGGCCAGGTCCTGGCCGACGCACCAGCGGTGGTCGGAAAGGCTGAGGCTGCGGTAGCCGACCTGGAGTGGGTGCTCGCGGCCAGGAACCAGTTCCCCGTCGGCTTGTGGCGGGGCATCTACCGATCGCTGGCCAAGGCATATCGGACCCTGGGCCGGGAGGTGGAGTCGCGCGAGATGCTGAGACGGTCAGGCTACCCGTCGCTTGACGACGATCTCCCGACCTTCGTTGCTGACTTCTGGATGACGCTCCGTGACGGATTTCGGTTTCGCACGCCGCGGCTGCCGGAGGTCGCACCCGGCGTGCACGTGGCCCAAGGCTACGACTTCAGTGACCTCGCCTTTGTCCAGACGGGCGAGGGCATTGTGGCGATCGACGCGGCCACCACGGACGCGAACGTCCGCGCCGCTCTGACCGCTCTGCGGGAGATCACGTCCAAGCCGATCACGCACGTGATCATCACTCACGCCCACTGGGACCACATCGGGGGCTTGGCCGCGCTTTATGGGCCGGACACAGAGGTGATTGCCCAGACGAACTTCAACGAGGAGCTTCGGATCATCAACTCGACGGCGATACCGACGCTTGAGTGGTTCGGCCGCGACGCCAGTCGTGACTACGACCTCACTCCCGACCGCGTCGTTAGCGTGACGGAGACGCTGACCGCAGGCGGCGTCGAGCTGGTCCTCCACCCGGTGAACGGGGGCGAGACCTCGGACGGGCTGCTGGTCGAGCTGCCGGCGAGCGGCGTGCTCTTCGCCGGCGATGTGATGATGCCCAACCTGGGCGTGCCGTTCCTCCCCGAGGGGTCGGTGGAGGGGCTCCTCGAGACCCTGCAGACGATCCAGCGCCTCAACCCGGCCACCCTGATTCACGGCCACACCGGGCTGACCGACAACCTCACGGTGGAGGTGCTGCCCGTGCTGGAGGCTGCCCTCCGGGACCTGTACGAAGTTGTCCTCACGGGGATCCGAGACGGTGAGACGCTAGCCGGCATCCTCCAACGCAACCACCTGCCGGCCGTGCTGCGCTCGCAGCCGGATGCGGTGGTCGCCTACCTTTTGTTCAGGAACAACCTCATCAGCCGTGTCTACAACCAGCGAACCGGCTACTGGAAGCCGGACGGCGAAGGTGTCGAGCTGTTCTCCGATGGCGAGTGGGCTCAGGTGCTTGATCTCCTCGCCGGGGGTAGGGAGCGGGCGTTCGTGGACTCCGCTCGCAGCCTGCTGTCCACCAGCGACCACGCGCTCGCGCTGAGGCTGATCGACCTCGGGCTCATCGTCCATCCGGCGGGGCAGGAGCTGCCGGAGCTGCGTCAGCGGTGCCTGAACGGTCTTCGGGCGCGGTACCAGAACCTCGATCCCTTCAGGTTCATCTGGTACTCACAGCAGCAGGCAGCCGAGCTGCTGCCGGCCGACGACAGCTAGGGAGCCGGACGGAAGCCAGATTCGTTATGACGGAGGCAATTGCTCAAGGAGGGACGACCGTGGAAGGGCTGCTCTGGTGCTGGTGCTGATTGCGTTTGCAGCCGTTGCTCCCTGGTGGGGGACCCGACTCCCGGGAGGACATGCGAAGCGATTTGAAACCTCGACCCTGGCTGGTTGGTGGGTAGGCGGCGCGGGTTCAAGCACTGATTCGACGTCATCGCTAGGCCGCCTCGACAGCCATCAGCCAGGCCTCAGTGAACGCCGCTGGTGTCCAGAAGGTTGAGCGCGGCCGCCTGCCTCGCCGAGGACCTGCCGGCGCTCTGCGTCCACCTCGAGTACCCGCTGCGCCTGCGGAAGCGGCTGCGCTCGACGAACCTGCTATGGGTTAACCGGCTGGAGGAGGTGAAACGACGGACGAAGGTGATCGGCCGGTTCCCCGGCGAGACCAGCTGCCTGAGCCTGTGCTGGGCGGTGCTGGACCTGCTCATCGCCAGCGCTCGCGGGCTCGGACTCACCGCCCTGGAGCACCGACACCTGGCTCAGATGCGCGCGGCGCGCATGGCCGTGACGCCGGACACGCTGACCGCATAAGATGTCGCTGACTGCGAGGCTGTGCCGTCATTTTTCCAGCAGGTGCTGGACGCGACCTGTTCTTGCTCATGGCGCCGGTCGCGGCAGGAATCGCGGCGCTAGAGGGCTTGACCCGATGAGGTTGTTGTGGATGAGTCAAGTTCCCGGGTGTGTCAAGTCGGCCCGCTTACGAGGCTGGGAGTGGCTCAGGCGGCGGGGTGGGCCTGCCGGGCATGCTGGTCCACGGCGGCCAGCAGTTTGTCGAAGGCGCTTCGCAGGGGGGAGCTGGCCGGTGGGTCCGGGCCGAGAAGCTCAGCGAGGTCGGGGCGCAGGATGCGGGTGTAGGTGCGGGTGAGCAGCAGCGCGGTGGCGAGCCCGAAGTCGGTCGGCTGGTAGCGGTGGGTGCCCGCGATGCGTTCGATGAGCCCGTGCAGGCGTAGCCGTCGCAGGTCGTAGGTCATCTGCTCTTGGGTCAGTGCGCTGGGCAGCACGCCCAGCAGTGGAGCGAGATGCTCCCGCCGGTCGCGGTTGGCGAACCCGTTGGGCAGCAGACGGAAGATGACCAGCGCAGACAGCAGCGCCTGGGTGCGGAGCTGGTCGAACCGCAGGGCGGGCACACGCTGGGCGGCGACCTGGAGGGGGCTGGTGACCTGGGCGAAGGCGTCGGCCCCGATGGTGGGGTCACACTGCCCGCTGAGCCGCAGGAGCTCGACGTGGAGCGATCTCAGGTGGTCCCGCCGCGCCTGCGTCCACTCCTCGTACAACGATTCCGGAAGCAGCTCGCCGGTACAGCCCGACGCGGCTTCAGCGCAGGCAGCACGATCCCAGGAGCGCAGCGCCACCTCGGCCGCCCGTTCGAAGCACTCGACGTCAGTCTCCACCTGACACGACGGGAACAACACGACCCGGCCGCCGCTCAGCACCACGGCGTCCTGACGACAGAGTGCCTGCCGGGGCATGATGAGCAGCCTTGCGGAGATTGGCGGCGCCCGCCTCGGGGCCAAGGTGCGGCCACAAGGCCTCGATAACCTGCTCCCGCGCAAGGCGATGGCGATCGGCCAGGGCGAGAAGCTGCACCAGCTCCGCGGACCGCCGTCCCGGCCACGCGGTGTCCACCACCTCCCGGCCCCCGACGCTGACTCCGAAGGCACCGAGCAGCTCGATACGCACGCGGTCGCTCTGCGGGTGGGCAGACATCACCGCTCCTACCGGGTGGCGAGGAGGCAGATTTAGTGTATAGCGGTCAACCGCAGTCCCACCAGGCGCGTAGGCGCTGTCACAGGACATGAACACCTTCGCCGGCGGTAGCGTGGGAACGGGTGGATCGGATCGTTAGAACGGGCTGGGTGGGAGGCGCCTGGCGCTGCGCCACAATATTTCGCACGGGTTATCGCCGTGGTTCCGATCCCGCGGCCGATGGGTGAGCCCAAGCAGGACCGCAGCACAAGGGCCTTCGTCCAGAACGTTCGCAGGGGCCACCACGAGCTGGCCGTTGAGGAGCCGGTGATCCGGTGGCTTGCAGTCGCGTTCGAGGAGCCCGCCTTGGCGAAATGAGTTCAGCGTAGCGTCGCAGCTTCACCATGCGCCGACCGGCCGCCCGCAAAAGGTGACGCCGCGCTGAGGGCCTCGGTGCGGGCCTGTGCAGATGCGCTATCGGCCTAGCGTCTCACCACGACCCTGGCGTTATGCGCAGCGGCGACAGCGAAGGTTTCTTGCGGTGGTGGCGGTTGCTGGAGCGCGTTGCCGCGAGTCTGGTGGCCGTTATCCTCATTCACGGCGGATCGCGGCAACGGGTTGACAGCGAGCGGGGCGGCTCCTTTGCTGCCCACGCGCTTGGGACGAGGAGCCGGTCCCGCCGCAGACGCAGCTACTGCGCTGGGCCGGGGTCGTGGACCCTGAGCTCGCCCCAGTTCGCCAGCACGTTGAGGCCCGGAGGGAAGGTCAGCTGCGTCGCCGTCGGGAGCGTGCCGTCCGGGTTCAACACTGGCTTCATCGTGAACAGCTGGGCTGGCTGGCCGACCACCGGCGGCCGGTGGAACACGATCTGCTGGCCGTCGGGTGACCAGGTCGCCGTCAAGTCGGGCACGGCATTGTCGGTGAGCCGTACTAGGCCGGTGCCGTCGGCGTTCATCACGCAGATCTCGAAGGTGGTCGTACCGCCGCCGATCCTGCAGCTGAACAGGATCTGCGTGCCGCGGGTCAGCAGTGTCTGGTCGGTGCCATCGGTGTTCATCACAAACAGGTCGGAGACGTTGAGGGTGCCAGTGGCAGCGGTGAGCCGGTTGCTGTCGAAGACGATCTTCTTCCCGTCGCGCGACAAGACCGGGAAGCCGTCACCGTAATTGTTATCTGTCAGGCGCCGCGCGTTCGTGCCGTCAGGGTTTATCAGGTAGATCTCGAAGGAGAAGGCCGGGTTGACGGTTGGGTTGTCGCGCGTGCTGGTGAACGCGATCGTCGACGCCAGCCGAAAGCACGGCGGGCCCGCGGGACCGCACGTCCCAGCAGCCTGCGCATCCAGGCTCGTGCGAGCAAGGCTCGCGGGTGCGGCAGCCGCCGGGGCGGCCAGCATGAGCGCGGCGGCGGCGATCAAGACGACCTTGCGCATTGGTGCTCCTTCGTCATGCCGGTGCGGACCTTCTGCGGATCGTGGGTGCGACGGGCGGCCACGTGGGCGGCGGGTCGTGCTCGGCGGCTCGAGGCTGGCCTTACTGCCTTGCTAGGAGAAGAACTCGTCGAAGGCGTACTGGTCCCCGACGTGCTCCCACACCTCGGCGATCTTGTCGTCGCGGACGTGGACCACCAGCACCTGACGATCCGCCAACGTGCGGCCCTGCCGCTGGGCCCGGGCGAGGTGCAGGCCGACCACGTGCTGGTCGTCGGCGATGACGTCGTGAGGCTCGGCCCGGAAGCTCCCGGCCGTCAGTTCCATGGTCTTGGCGAAGAAGCCGAGGACCGCGTCGGCGCCGCGGTGGTCGCCGGCCAGCAGGCTCCGGCCTGGCTGGTGCCAGACCACGTCGGGGTCCAACAGCGCACGGAGTGCGTCCACGTCGCCCTTGGCGAAGGCGGCGTAGCCGCTGCGGACCAGTTCCTCGTTGGGATGTCCCATCACGCTGCCTTTCTTGGGTCGAGGGCACCTGCTACGGAGCGAACTGGCGGCAGAAGGCGTCCAGGTCGGTGACGCCGTGGGATGCCAGGAACTGGGCTTCCTGCACCGTGCCGAAGTGGTCGCCGGGGTTGAACGCGCCGCTGAACCCGTCAGGGATCACCAACCCGTCCGGGAGTTGCACCCCGGCGAGCGCGCCGCTGGCGATCAGGCTCCGCAGCGGCCCGAGGCAACCCGTGTCCTGGGTGGCGAAGCCGCTGGGCGGGGTGCCGGCGGGCGGGTGCTCCAGCGCCAGGGCCGTTGCGGTGGGGACCGCCAGCAGGACCCAGACCAGCAGGGTGACCGTTGCCGAGCGGATGGCTGTGCGAGCGTTCATGGCTGCTCCTTGTTGGCGTTGGTGCGGGGTCTGACCTCGGACCCGTCAGGGAGGTCCTCCGCTGCGACGTGCACGACCTCGACGATGCGGTCGAAGGGGATCTGTGCCCGGTCGTTGGCCTGTTTGACGGCGTCCTCGGACGGGGCCTGGAACAGGCAGTAGCAGGTCTCGTCGCTGGGCAGGAACGTGGAGCGCAGGTACCGCACGGGCGTCCCCGCGGCCGCCATCTGGGCGGCGCTGCGCTTGGCCCGACGGGCCGCGTCCAGCACCTGCTCCCAGGTGACGCCGGGCAGGTAGCGCTCCGCGACGTAGGTGGGCATGCTCGGCTCCTTGTGGTATTGGTGGGGCGCTTGCTGGACCCGAGCGTAGGGGGAGCTACGGGCGCGAGGAATCCCCGGAATCCGTGGATTTGTGCCGCGGCTGGGCTGTTCAGGGAAGGACCGCGGGCCCATCCGCCAGCCGCAGGGACAGTTCGGTCCGGGAGCGGACCCCCAGCTTGCGGTAGATCCGCTTGAGGTTGTCCTCCACAGTGTGCACCGACACGAACAGGGCCTTGGCGACCTCCCGGTTGGTGCACCCGGCCGCCACCAGCTCGGCCACCCGACGCTCGGTGGGGGTGAGGTCACGGGGAGCCGGCGGCCGCAGGCCCAGCCGCTGAACCTCGCTGCGCGCCCGGTCGGCCCACAGGGGCGCGCCGAGCTCCTCGAAGATCCGCCGCGCCCGATCCAGGGACTCCTTCGCCGCGCGCTTGTGCTTGAGCCGGCGGCGCACCTGGCCCTGAACGAGCAGCGTCCGGCCGAGCTCGAAGGGCATGGCAAGCCGGTCATGATCCGCCAGGGCCTGATCCAGCGCTGCCAGCGCCCCCTCAAGCTCGCCCCGGGCCCCCGCCAGGATGCCGCGGCAGCGGCCGGCCGTGGCCAGCGCCCACGCCCGCCCGGCCGCCCGGCCCCGGCCCTCCAGCCGGACCAGCAGCGCTTCGGCCCGGTCCAGCTGTCCCAGGCCGACCAGCGCCTCGATGTGGTCGGCGTGGAAGCGCCACTGCCCAGGCTCGCGGAGCCCGATCGCCTTGCCGATCTGGTCGGCGCGGGACAGGCCCCGGTCGACCGCGGCCAGGTCGCCCACCGACAGGTCCAGGAAGCCGAGCACCCACAGGTTGACCCCCACCGCCCACAGGTCCCCGCGCCGCTCACCCAAGGCCAGGCCCGCCTCGGCGTCGGCGCGGGCGGCCCCGACCGCCCCCAGGTGGGCCGCCACCAGGCCCCGGGCGTAGCAGGCGACAGCCAGCTGGCTGTGCTGCGCGGTCTGCTCGGCGGCCTGCATGCACCGCTCGGCGAGCCCAGCCGCCGCCGGCCAGTTCCCCTCCCACAGCTCCAGCTCGGCCAGGTGGGCCAGCAGATCCGCAAGCGAGCTCTCGTCCCCCTCCTCCAGAGCCTGGCGATACGCCGCCTCCAGAACCCGCCTGGCCTCCTGGAAGTCGTCGTGGTACTTGCGGTACTGGCCCAGGATGGTCCTGGCCCGCCAGGCCACCCGCGGGCGCTCCGGCAGCCGCTCCTCCAAGGCGATACATCGGCCCACCACCTCCATGGGCACCCCTCGGCCCGTGTAGTACCAGGCCATCGTCAGGGCCAGCAACGCGGCGGCCAGCAGCCGCGGATCGGGGGACGGCTCCTGGTCGAGCAGGCTCAGCGCCGCGCGCGCGTGGGCCTCCCGCTGGGCGTTGTCCAGGTCCAGCACCTGGGCGAGCGTGGCGTGCGCCTCGGCCAGCGTCGGGTGGTGGTCGCCGGCCTCGGCCAGCGCCTGCCGGCACGCGGCAGCGGCGGCAGCGGCGCTGTCCTCCTCGTACAGGATCGGCGCCAGGACCAGCAAGGCCCGGGCGCGGGCCCACCCTGGCGACGACGCGGCGACCAGCGCCTCCAGCTCCCGCCTGGCCCGGGACGTCTCGCCGGCCTGGAACAGCAGCCGGCCCAGGTCGGTGGCCCGCCGGACGCGCCCGTCCCGATCCCCCCGGGGGGTGAGCCGCCGGGCGAGCTCGGCCAGCTCCGCCGCCGCATCCGGGGCGCCCCGAGCCCGCGCCGACGCGACAGCCCGGTCGAGGGCGGCGGCGACCTCGGCGTCGGGCCCCTCGGCCCCCAGGGCCAGATGGCGGGCCCGAGGCTCCGGCTCGCCGACCACGGCACCGATCGAGCGGTGCAGCCGGCGACGCCTGGACGGCGGCGCCTCCGCGTACACCACCGAGGCCAGCAGGGGGTGGGTGAACCGCAGCGTCTCGCCCTCCCGGACGAGCACCCCGGCATCCTCGGCCTCGCCAAGACCCCGCAGCGTCGTCGCGGGCCGGTCCGAGGCCCCCGCCACGACCTCGACGGTCGCCGGGGCAGCGGCGGCCGCCACCAGCAGCGCCTCCCGCGCGTCCCGGGACAGCGGAGCCAGACGGTCGCGGACCAGATCCCGCAGGGTATCGGGCAACGGCAGGTCGAGCCCGGGCCGGGTCGGCTGCCCCCGGCGCAGCCACGCCCCGGCCATCTCCAGCGCGAAGAAGGGATTGCCGCCCGCGGCCTCATGGAGCCGGCCCACCACCGGTCGGGGCAGCCACTGGCCGAACCGCTCGCCAACGATCCGGTGCAGCGCCCCGACCGCCACGCCACCCACGATCAGCCGGGCCACCCGCTCGGTCCCAAGCGCCCGGTCAAGGCCCAGGGGCACCGCAGCGCCCTGCGGGTCGGGCGTCCGCAGGGCCACCACCATACCCAGGGACTCGCCCTGCACCCTTCGCACGGCGAACTCCAGGACCCGCCGGGAGGGCCGGTCGATCCACTGGATGTCGTCGACCCCCACCAGCAACGGGCCGGCCGCGGCGGCCCGCCGAAGCACCCCCACCACCCCCGCCGACAGCGCTCGAGGATCGGCCGCCACCGCCGCGGGGCCGGTCCGCAGCAAAACGGCCTCGACCGCCTGGCGCTGCGGACCGGGGAGGTCTTCGAGAACCTCGTCCACCACCGGGCAAAGCAGGTCGTCAAGGGCGGCGTAGGACAGCTGCGTCTCCGGCTCGACCGGCCGGCAGGACAGCACCCGATGGCCACGGCCAGCGCCGCGATCCAGCGTCTCCCGCCACAGGGTCGTCTTGCCGACGCCCGCCTCCCCCACGATCAGCAACCCGGCTGGGCCCTTGGAGACCGCGTCCAGGAACCGGTCGACCGATGCGAGCTCCCCGTCGCGCCCGACAATCATCACGTCCCGACCTCCGCGGCAGCCCCATCATGGCAGCGCAGGCGCCGCGATTCCATCCCCGGTCGCACAGTCCCTCGCCCGGCAGGGCCTGATCGGCCAAGACGGGAAGCGGACCGAACGCAGGCACATGCGACACCGCGACCTAGTGCCGCGCGCTGTCACAACGTTTCCGGATTCTGTCGGAGAGTCTTCGGAAAGAGACAACGGTCAGCGCCAATCACGGTATGGGGGTATCGCCCCTCCGACACGAACCATTCGGATACCCGCGCTTCACCGCTACCCTGGCGCTGTGAGCAGCGGCGACAGCGGGTGTCATCGTGCAATGGCGACCGCTGGAAAGCCCTAACGCCGATTCTCGCGCAGCGGATTCGACCCCGGTTGCGGCACTGTCGTTTGGTTGCTCGGCTCAGCGTCAGTCGAACTCGAAGCGGAGTGCGCGACCACCCCACCAGGGGACCGTGACCTGGGGGATGTCGGCTTGGCGGAGCACCGGGGAGTAGGTGCGCCGGTTGAGCCGCACGACGATGGCGTGCTGGTGGTTGAGGATGACGCCGGTGGTGGACAGGAACGGTCGTTGCAGGGTGTCGGGGGTGGCGTGGTGGTAGCCGGTGAGTCGGCGGCGCAGCGAGGCGCACACGGCACTGGCGAGCACGGTCAGCGCGACGTCGAGGTCGATGTTGAGCGGCACGGCGCCGGTGAGCGCGTCGACGTGGAAGGAGCGGATGGACTCCGCCAGGCGTTGTTCGATCGTCATCGGCCGGGCGTAGCGTTCGATGAGCTGCTTGGCGCTGCGCACCCGGTTGTTGGTGATGATGACCGTGGGGGTGTCATGGCCCAGGCCGCGCACGATGAGCTGGCGGACGGTCGCCGGGTAGGCCGACAGCGTGGTTTCCTCGTCGACGACCTTGGGGCGTCGATAGGCGCCATCGCGGTCCAGTCGGACGGTGCGCCAGGCCGAGGCGGGCAAGGCATCGATGTGGCGGCCAAGTGCGGGTGAGCGCATCCGCAGGGTGAGGAAGTCGATGTGCCGGGCGTCCAGCTCGGCCAGCATCGGCTGGGTGGTGACCTTCTGGTCCATGACGAGCAGGCTGGGCCAGCGGCCGGTGAGTGAGCGCCAGTGCTCAGCGAAGACGAGCACCTCGCCCGCCTGGGTGGACTTGGTCAGGTCCGCGTTGGCGTAGACCAGGGTGTCGGTGCTTGCGTCCTGGGCGAAGAAGGTGCGCACCGATCGGGTGCGCTGCGAGCGGGTGGGGACGTAGTGCTTGTCCAACCCGACGTCCTCGCCCCAGTGCATGATGGCGTGGAAGTCCAGGTCGAGGTCGCCGCCGGCGTCGGCGATGAGGTGGTTGGCGAGCATCGCCTTGCCGAGCGTGCTGAGCAGCGCCGCCTGCTGGGCGTGCGCCAGCCGGTAGGAGTAGGTGGTCAGCGTGGTCGCCTTGGGCAGGGCGGCCAGGCCGGCGAACAGGCCAGCGCCGGGGTCGGCGGCGAGGTCGTCGACGTGGGACACGCGGCGGATGCCGACCAGCTTGAGCGCCAGCAGCGACAGCAGGTAGCTGACCGCCGGGATGACCGTGGTGGCGGGGTAGCCGGCCCGCTTGGCCAGGGCGGGCAGGTCCAAGGCGACCAGTTCGGGGACGGCCAGCAGCAGCCCGGCCACCTTCGTCTCGGCCCGCTGGGGCAGCTCGGCGAAGTCGATGACGCCTGCACGGCGGGGGTGGTCGCGGTCGGGGGCGCCGCGCTCAGCAGGTGGGCGGACCGGCAGCCGAGGGAAGCCTGCTTCGGTGAGGACCTCGGCGACACCGGTGCGGTTGAGCGGCGTGGGGCCCTCGGCCAGGGCTTCGGAGATCTCGGTGGCGGAGTGCCCGGCCCGGCGCAGTTCGATGATGCGGGCACGGGCGGCGTGCTTGGCCGGTGCGCGGGTGGGGCCCGGGCGCGGGTTGGCGAAGAATCCGGTCTTGCCGGCCCGGAAGTCACGCACCGCCGACCGCAGCGTGGCTGGTGACCAGCCGGCACGCTCGGCCGCCTGGGTGGCTGACAGTCCCTCGTACAGGTAGCCGCGCAGCGCCTCGTAGCGGCGGTGGTTCGGCCCGGTGGGCCTGGCGAAGAACTCCCCACCAGCTCGGGCGGCGGTCGCCCGTTTGAGGGTCGGTTTCGCTGTGCGTGCCATGGCGCATAGTTCACCAACTGCCTCGCCACACCGCAAGAACCGCAGACCGGCACATCTCAACCGCCTGTCGATTCAGTGCCGACATCGGCCGGGCGCCTCGACCCACTGCTGCTTCATCACGCTGATATCCGGCATTGCACAGCGAGATCCACCCCTGCCAGCGGTCGAGCCGATCTCCTGACGCTCCTGACGCTGTTGCACCGCAAGGATCTCGCGGAATGCACCGCCAACCTCACCAGACCATACAAGGGGTTGTCCCACCTGACGCGAGAATCGGCGCTAATCCTTCTCTCTCCACGACCTGACTCATGAACGGCCTCTGGACGGCGCCTCGTCGACGTGCCACCGGATAACGCTGAATCCGTAGTCGACCGCCGCCTGCAATTTGCCGCGGTCGATCTGGCCATCCGGTCCGATGACGGGGATGAACGAGGCGGCGCGCGGGTTGCTGGCTGTCATCCTGCGGAGCAGCCGCTCTACCTCGTCGACGTCGCGGATGAATTCAGGTCGCGCGAGCACACCGCGACCCCGAAGCCGCACCCGGATGGCCTCCCCCTCACGCAGGTTCAACTTCCACCTCCCGCCCGCCGGGGTGAGCAGGGTGTCGCCGTCCAGCGCGTAGCTCACCGGCTGCCGGTACACGCGGCCGGTCTTGCGGCCGGTGAACGTAAGCAGCATCAGCCGGCGGCTGAGCGGTGTCTGGAACGGGAGCCGCAGGAGGCGCCGCATCGGCACGTTGACCACGCGCATGAGGCGCGCCTGCCGGCGGCGGCGACGTGGGGACATCGCGGGCTGGTTCATGATCATCCTCCTGGGCCCTCACGCGCCGACCCTCGTCGCGGACGTGCGGCCCGGACAGGGTGACCGGCACTCCCGAAAGGCGCACCGCACGGATGCGGTGATCGTTCGCTTCGATACGAACAGTTCGTCACGTTGCGCATCGCCATCGTCCTCTCGCTGTGCTGACGAGCTCCCCTGGGACCTCATGCTCCCCGGCGGGCCGCCTCGCGTCGTCGTATGGCGGGAGGCTTCGCGGCTGCGCCGGGCGGTGTAGGCGCGGCCGTGACGATGTCGCCTGTGGTCGTAGGGGGATGCGATCGGCAGCGTGCAGGGCAGCCGATCGCACGACATCCAGGCAGGCTGGGCCAGCCGCCACCTGCACTTGCACGGGCAGAGAGTGCCGACGCCGACGACCGGCCGCGCGGGGCGCGCGTGCTGGCCAGGTCCGGTTGGCCACGCCCAATACGCTGCATCGGCACCGCGACCCGGTGCCGCGCGCTGTCGCGACGTTGTCAGGTAGTTGTCAAGGTTGTGACGCCCCAGGCTCGATCCCAGGGCGACTGAATCGAAAATCGCTCGGTGAGTGGCAGGCGGCAGCGCCCGGCGGAGCCGGGCTCGTGTCGGCTGGATGCGGCTGTGACGGCGCCTGTCTGCGTGGTCAGGCGGCCGTGTGGAGGGTCACCTTCTTACCGGAGATCGCCAAGGCCAGCTCGTCGAACGCGGCGGCAACTCGAAGGCTCGCTGGCTCCTTGACCGCGAGCTCGTAGTGGCCGCGCCGAAGGTTCTGCACCAAGGCATGCCCGGCCAGCACGACGGTGGCACTGCGGTCCTGTTTGAGCCCGTGCATCGGCCGGAGCCGCGCCTTCAGCCGGCCGTGG
>WNGM01006626.1_pt1 | contig 12663 bp, 12 predicted proteins | sample 5400571 | NCBI WGS metagenome assembly WNGM01 (sample SAMN13153378, study PRJNA577476) | soil metagenome | isolation source: 100 cm soil or saprolite under Garry oak tree replicate 2 | place: USA:California | collected 2016-06-15
CCGCGCTTGCCCGGGCGTCCCTGACCCGTGTAGAACGGCGCGACCCCAACGCCAACTACCACAAGCTGGCGCTCGCCGCCGCCGACTCGCTCACCCCCAACCTCGCCTGGCCCGCGTTCCTGCGGGATGCGGGCGCGCCCGCTACGGCCGCGATCAACATCGGCCAGCCGCGCTTCTTCCGGGCGGCGGACAGCCTGATCGCCGCGGCGCCGCTCGCCGACTGGCGCGCGTACCTCCGTTGGCACTTCGCGCGTCACCTCGCGCCGTGGCTCTCGACCCCGTTCGTGGACCGGAGCTTCCGCTATCAGCAGGCGGTGAGCGGCGTGAAAGAGCAGCAGCCCCGCTGGAAGCGCTGTATCCAGGCCGCGAACTTCATGCTGGGCGACGCACTCGGCGAGGCCTACGTCAAAGAGACGTTCACGCCCGACGCGCGCCGCCGGGCGCGCGACATGGTCGATCACCTGGTCGCCGCCCTGGACGACCGGCTGCACACGCTCGAGTGGATGGGCGACTCGACCCGCGCCCAGGCGGTCGGCAAGCTGCGCGCCTTCGGCAAGAAAATCGGCTATCCCGACAAGTGGCGCGATTACTCCAAGCTCTTAATCGACAAGCAGGACTTCGCGGGCAACGTGGTGCGAGCCCAGACGTTCGCCACCGCGCGCGACCTGGGCCGCATCGACAGGCCGCTCGACAAGACCGAGTGGCGCATGACGGCCCCCACCGTGAACGCGACCTACAGTCCGTCGTTCAACGACATCACCTTTCCCGCGGGGATCCTGCAGGCGCCGTTCTTCGATCCCGAAGCTGACGACGCCGTGAACTACGGCGGTATGGGCGCCGTGATCGGCCACGAGATGACCCACGGGTTCGACGATCAGGGCCGCCAGTTCGACGCCCAGGGCAACCTGCGCGACTGGTGGACCGCGGACGACGCGCAGCGCTTCAAGGACCGCGCCGGCCGGGTCGCGGCGCAGTTCGACGCCTATACGGTCGTGGACAGCGCCACCCACGTGAACGGCCGGCTCACTCTGGGCGAGAATATCGCCGACCTGGGCGGCCTGAAAGTCGCCTACGCGGCGTTCGAGCGGTCGCTCGCCGGCAAGCCGCGCCCGGCGCCGATCGACGGCTTCACCCCGGAGCAGCGCTTTTTCCTGGCGTGGGCCCAGATCTGGCGCGCCAAAGCGACCGACCAGTACCTGCGCAATCAGGTGGTCGTGGACCCGCACGCGCCGGCCAATTGGCGCGGCATGGCAGCGTTGTCGAACCTGAAGGAGTTTGCGGAGGCGTGGGGATGTAAGGCGGGAGACGCGATGGTGCGGGCGGATACGCTCAAGGCAACGATCTGGTAGGAGGAGCGGGCAGCGGGTCTCCCGAAGCGACTGTGTTGTTTTGTCGCGGAGGGAGACCCGCTGCCCGCTCCTAGAAAACCTTCACAGTTAAATACCGCCCGGGCCGTTCTTTGAGATCGGTGAGGAGTTCGGACAGGGACTTGAGCGTAGCATTCAGATTCTTGTAGAGCAGGGTGTCGGTGGCCATCTTGCCGAGCGTTCCCTCTCCCTTGTCCATCTTGTCGAGCAACCCCTTGAGCGACCCGGTCGCGTCGGACAGGCTGCGGGTCAACTGGGTGAGATTCGTGCTCAGTGTGTCGAGCCGCTTGCCGCTGTTCACCACGTTGGCGTTGCCGAGCAGGGTGTCGAGCCGCGACATCACGCGCTCGAGCGAGTGCAGCGTGGCCTGAGTCTGCTGCACCGCGGGGCCGTTGGTCGCCAGGGTGAGCGCGTTCATGCCGCGCTGAGTCGCGATCAGCGTGGCGTGGATGTCGCTCGCCAGCTGACCAGGATTGAGCCCCTTGTTCACGTTGGCGATCAGCTCCTGCGCGCTCTTGGCCGCTCCCTGCGCCACGTCGGCGAACTGCTCCTCGGTGAGACCCTGAATGAGACCCTGAATCGGCTCGCCTCGGGCGAGCAGCGTGTCGCTCAAGCCGGGGTCGTAGTCCACGTACTTGGCGCCGAGAAAGTCGGCCGACGCGACCGTGGCGCGCGCGTCTTTGTGGGGCCGGACTTCGGGATCGAGTTGCAGCGTCACCGTCACATGCCCCACCCGCTGCAGCCGCACCGGGCCCACCCGGCCCTTTTTGACGCCCGACACGCGCACCGGGTCGCCCTCTTTCAGGCCGCTGACGTTTTTAAAGACGACGCTGACGGGGACGGACTTGGACACGAGCGAGCGGCCGGTGAGCCAGAACATGAAGCCCGTGAACACCACGAACCCCACCACCACCAGCAGGCCGACCCGGACTTCCTGCTTATATGTGATGTCCACGCGTGTCCGGCACTCCCCCCTTGACCTGCGGGTCGGATTGGATCAGCGCCATCTCGAGATCCCGCTCCAGGAACTGCTGCACCGCCGTATCCTGTGATGCGAGGATCTCCTCCGGCCGGCCCACGGCGCGGATCTTCGCCTGCCACAACAGGGCCACCCGGTCGGCCACGCGGAACGAGCCGCGCACGTCGTGCGACACCACCACGCTCGTCACGCCCAGCTCGTCGCGCAGTCGCTCGATCAAACCGTCGATCACGTCGGCGTTCACGGGGTCGAGCCCCGAAGTGGGCTCGTCGTACAACAGATACTTGGGCTTCCCCGCGATGGCGCGCGCGATGCCCACACGCTTCTTCATGCCGCCCGACAGCTCGGCTGGATACTTGCCCGCCACGTCGAGCGCCAGGTTCACGAGCCGCAGGCATTCCTGCACGCGGTTTTCGCAAAACTTCTCGTCGTTGTAGCACGTCTCGTCGGTGATGCCGAGCCGGATGTTCTCGTGCACGGTCATGGAGTCGAACAGCGCGCCGTACTGGAATACGTAGCCAATTTTCGCACGTAACTCTGAAAGCTCCTTGCGCTTGAGCTTGGGCACGTGCAGCCCGTCCACGATCACGTCGCCCGTGTCCGGGCGCAGCAGGCCGTTTATGGTCTTGAGGGTGACGCTCTTGCCCACGCCCGAAGGGCCGAGCAGCGCGACCGTCTCGCCCTCTTGCACCGCGAGCGACACGCCGTCCAGCACCACGTTGTCCACGAAGCGCTTGGAGACGTTGATGAGCTCGATCATTTCGCGACCAGGAGCAGCCGCGTCGTGAGCGCGTCGAGCAGGAGAATCGCGACCGACGCCGACACCACCGCCGTGGTGGTGGCCCGGCCCACGCCCTCGGCGCCCTGCTGCGTGTTGAACCCGATGTAGCAGGGAATGAGCGTCACCGCGGCCGCGAAGCAGTAGCTCTTGATGAGCGAGTACCACAGGTCGAGGGGCCGGAAGAAGTAGCGCGCCCCGTACTCGAAGTCGCCGTAGGTGAGGCCGAGCGAGCCCTTGGCGACCATGTAGCCCACTACGATGCCCGTGGCATTGGCGAACATGGTGAGCGCCGGCACCACCAAGAGACCCGCGAGCACCCGCGGTAACAGCAGGTGGGACACGGGGGAGCGGCCCAGGCTTTCGAGCGCGTCGATCTGCTCGGTGACGCGCATCGTCCCCAGCTCGGCGGCATAGCGCGCGCCGATGCGGCCCGCGAGAATCAGCGACCGCGCCGGCGTAGTAGAGCGGCAGCGTGCCGGTGAACTGGTAGCCGGTCTGGAGGCTCGTGACGGCGCCGGCGAACCCGGCCACGAGCAGCACGATGAAGAGCGACCCGTAGCCCACCGCGACCGCCTGCTCGAGCGTGCGGACGACCCAGATGCGCCACTCGACGAGCCCGCGGAACAGGTCGACCACGAGGAAGCTGAAGCGTCCCACGTGGTCGAGCGAGCGGAGGCTCGAGCGCGCGACCAGTCGTAGCGGGTCAAGCGTGAGCTCCGCCCCGTTTGCCATGTGCAGTATCTTGGGGAGCCATGGCGCGTGGTGGGCCCGCGCCGCGCGCGACCTGCCGTGGCGCCGCACGCGCGATCCCTATCGCGTGCTCGTGTCCGAGTTCATGCTGCAGCAGACGCAAGTGAGTCGCGTGGCGGAGTACTATCCGCGTTTCATCGAGCAGTTTCCGGATCTCGGGACGCTCGCGAATGCCAAACCCCGGGCTGTGAGAGAGCAGTGGGACGGGCTGGGCTATTACGCCCGCGCCGCCAATCTCCACGCGCTTGCGCGCGTGGTCAGTAAGGACCTCGGTGGCACACTGCCAGACCATCCCGACGAGCTCGTCAAGCTTCCGGGAGTCGGACCGTACACGGCAGGGGCAGTCGCGTCGTTCGCCTACGAGAAGCCCGTTCCGGCAGTAGACACGAACGTCCGTCGCGTACTGTTGAGAGTCTTCTTCGGAGACGACCGGCACCGCCTCACCCGGCAACGCCTCATCCCGCAACGTCGCATCTGGAAGCTCGCCCGAACACTGGTTCCCAAGAACGGCAAGCGCGCCTGGAAGTTCAATCAGGCCATCATGGAGCTGGGGGCGCTTGTTTGTGTGGCGCGAAAGCCGAAGTGCCCCGAGTGCCCGGTACGGCCCAACTGCAAGACGGGTAGACGGCTAGTGCTTAGACAGACGCCTAGACGCCCAGACGCCTAGCGGGGGTTAGTGGTGAGTGATGAGGTAGGCCTAACTCCACACTCACTCCTCACCGCCGCTGGGCGTCTAGCCGTCTAGGCGTCTGCCTGACCGTCTAGCCGTCTTCGTCCTACCTCCCGTATCATACGTCGTGGCCGAACTCCGCGACCGTCTCCAATCTGCCTTAGGCCCCGCCTACCGCGTCGAAAGCGAGCTCGGCGGCGGCGGCATGAGCCGCGTCTTCCTCGCCGAGGAGGTCCGCCTCGGCCGTCGCGTGGTGGTGAAGGTGCTGCCGCCCGAGCTGGCCGCGGGCGTGAGCGCCGAGCGATTCGAGCGCGAGATCCAGCTCGCCGCCAAGCTGCAGCATCCCCACATCGTGCCGGTGCTCACCGCCGGAGCCAAGGGCGACCTGCTGTACTACGTCATGCCGCACATCGCGGGCGAGTCGCTACGTGCCCGCATCGCGCACGAGCGCGCCCTGCCGGTGGGTGAAGCGGTGCGCATCCTGAGAGACGTGTGCGACGCGCTCGCCTACGCCCACACGCACGGCGTGGTGCATCGCGACGTGAAGCCCGATAACGTGCTGCTCTCGGGCAAGCACGCGCTCGTGACGGACTTCGGCGTCGCCAAGGCGGTCGCCAGCTCGAGCGGCGGCAGCGGCACGCTCACCTCCCTCGGCATGGCGCTCGGCACGCCCGCCTACATGGCGCCCGAGCAGGCCGCGGGCGACCCCAACGTGGACCAGCGCGCCGATCTGTACGCCGTCGGGGCGCTGGGCTACGAGCTGCTCGCGGGCCGCACGCCGTTCGGCGGGTTGTCGCCCCAGGGCATGCTCGCGGCCCAGGTGACGGCCACGCCCGACCCCGTCACCCAACATCGCGACAGCGTGCCGCCGGCGCTCGCCGCGCTGATCATGCGCTGCCTCGCCAAGCATCCCGCCGACCGCCCGCAGAGCGCGGACGACGTGCTGGGCCAGCTCGAGGCGATGGCCACGCCGACCGGAGCCACGCTGTCGGAGCAGTCGCCGATCTCTTCGGGAACGCAGGCAGCGCTGCGCCGGTCGCACCCCGTGCGCGTGGCCACGCTGTTCGGCTTCGCCGCGCTCGGCGTGCTCTCCCTCGTCCGTCTGCTCGTGCGGGTGCTCGGGCTCCCCGACTGGGCGTTCGCGGGCGCCCTAGGGCTCGCCGCCGCCGCACTCCCCTTCATGCTGTGGACCGGAGCCGTGGAGCGGCGCCGGGCGCGCGCGGGAGCACCGCACTGGCTCACGTGGCGCCGGGCGCTGGTCTCGGCGGGGTCCGGGTTCGGTCTCCTGGGGCTCGTCACGGCGACCCACGCGGCCATGCGGCAGCTCGGCATCGGGCCGGTGGGCACGCTGGTGGCGAGCGGTGTGCTCGCCCAGCGCGACCGGCTGGTGCTGGCCGATTTCGAAAACCGCACCAAAGACTCGACCCTGGGACCGTCGCTCACGGAGGCCCTGCGGGTCGACCTGGCGCAGTCGGGGGTGATCCGGCTGCTCGACGCGGCGGCGGTGGGCCAGGCGCTCGCCCGCATGGGCCGCTCGCCCGGCACGCCGCTCGACCCGGCGCTGGCGCGGGAGCTGGCGCAGCGCGAGGGAGCCAAAGCCGTAGTGCACGGGCAGATCGACCCCCTGGGCCGGGGCTACGTGGTGTCGGCCGAGCTGGTGTCGGCGGCGGACGGCACGGCGCTCGTGTCGTTGCGCGAGACCGCGCAGGACGACGGCGCGATCATCGCGGCCGTCGATCGGCTCTCCGGCAAGCTGCGCGAGCGCATCGGCGAGTCGCTGAAAACGATCCGCGCGAGCGACCCGCTCGAGCAGGTGACCACCCGCTCGCTCGAGGCGCTGCGCAAGTACTCGCAGGGCGTGCGGGCGAGCGACGCGGCCGACATGAACCGCGCCGTGACGCTGTTGGAACAGGCGATCGCCCTGGACACCACATTCGCCATGGCGCACCGCAAGCTTGCCGTGGTGTTGAGCAACTCGGGCGGCGCGCAGTCGCGCATCGCCGCGGCCGCGACCCAGGCATTTCGCCACCGCGACCGGCTCACCCCGTTTGAGCGCGACCTGGCCGAGGCGTACTACTACAGCCGGGTCGACTACGATCCGGCCAAGACCGAAGCGGCCTACCGCGCGGCGCTCGAGCAGCAGCCCGAGAACGGCGTGGCCCTGAACAACCTGTCGCTGCTGTTCAACAGCCTGCGGCGATTTGCCGACGCGGAATCACTCGCGGTGCGAGGGCTCGCCGTCGCGCCGACGCAGTGGGCGCTCTACACCAACACTGCGGTCGCACAGATCGGTCAGGCCAAGTACGCCGCCGCCGAGCGGACAGTGGGGCTGATGGAACAGCGGTCGCCGACTAATCCGTTGCGGCCCTTCCTGCGCGGCTTCCTGGCGCTGGCGCAGCGTCACTACGACAGTGCGGAGGTCGCGGCGCGGGCCCTGGCGGAGACCTCGCGCGACCCCACGTGGCAGTCGAGCGCGGCGGGCGCCCTGGCCGCCATCAACCTGGTACGCGGCAAACTCGGCGCGTCCGAGGCCCAGTTACGCCGGGCGATGGTGTTCGACGAGCAGCGCGGCGTCCCGGGGAACTCTATCAACGACGCGATCGTGATCGCCGTGATGGACGTGCACTACCGCAACGCGCCCGACGCCGCGCAGCGCGAGGTGGAAGCGGCCCTGCGGCGCCACCCGCTCGCCTCCATTCCCGCGCAGGACCGCCCCTATCTTGGCCTCGCGTGGCTGTACGCCGATGCGGGCCACCCCGACCGCGCCCGGCAATTCCTGGCCGAGTATGAGGCCACGGTGCCCGAGGGTGTACGGCGCGGCCAGCCGTTTCGATTTGGCGCTGCGGCTCAGATCGCCCTCGCTGAGGGACGGATCCAGGACGCGATCCGGGGCTATCGCACCTGGTACGACCAAGACGGGTGCGCGGTGTGCGGGCTGTTCCTGCTGGGCCGCGCTTATGAGCGAGCGGGGCAGCGCGACTCCGCGCTCGCCGTGTACGAGCGCGCGATCAGCACGCCGGGCTACCTGCGCGCGTTCGAGGAAGACGCCACGCTGGGACCTACCTATCGACGCTTGGGCGAGCTGTACGAGGAGCGGGGCCAGCTCGACAAGGCGCGCGACTACTACGGACGCTTCATCGACCTATGGAAGGACGCGGACCCGGAGCTACAACCACTGGTACGCGACGTGAAGCAGCGCCTGGCGAGACTCACCGCCGAGCCGCGCGGCTGATCACCAGCGGCCCAGCGTCACCGCCCCCATAGCGATCAGTCCCAGCGCTCCCGCGATCGAGGCCGCGAGAATCTGGCGTTTGCGCAGTCGCTGAAACGCCTCGGGGAGCTGGCCGCCCGGCCCCGGCTCGAGCCGCGCCAGCTTGGCCGCCGTGGGCACGCTGATCGCCACGGCGCCGATCGCCCCCAGGAACCCCGCGCCCATCATGGTGCCGAGCCATCCGGGCACCTGCCCCGATTGCATGTACGGCCGGGCGAGGATGAATCCCGAGAGCACTACGGCTAAAGCCCCCGGCGCTACCAGCATCCGCTGCACCGCGCCGATCAGCTTGTAGGCCGTGAGTCGCTCGGCCGTCCCCATGCGCTTCGCTGCCACGCCCGCCACCATCGTGGCAATACCGCCGCCCAGCCACAGGGTGAACCCCAGGACGTGCACGAGAAGCCAGAATCCTCGCATACCTTCCTCCCCACTTATCGCTACCACCCGCTAGGCGTCTAGCCGTCTAGGCGTCTGCCTAGCCGTCTCGCCGTCTATCCCCTCACTACCTCCGGCACAGGCTGCCGTCCCGCGTATCCCGTCTCGAGCTCGTGCCAGTGCTCGATTTTTTCTTCACCCTGCTTCCAGCACCAGAATATCTCCTTGCCGTCGAGTTTGCCGTAGAAGTCCACCAGCCCCTGCTCGAACCCTTTGAATACACACCCGATCTGCTCGAGCTCGCCCAGGTAATCGTTGATCCGCCCCGCGACCTCGTCGATGCGGGCGCGCAGCCCCACCTGCTCGGCCGACTCGCCCCATTCGGGCCGCGCCTGCGCCGCCACCAGCTCGTACTTCCCCACCAAGTCACGCCATTCGGGATGCAGCGTCACCAGATCGGCGACGATGCGCTTCACGAGCGGCAACGTGCGATTGGCTTCGGCGAGGGTGAAATACTTGCGGGGCACGGGATCAAGATAGACGCCGAGACGCCCAGACGCTTGAACAGACGCCTAGACGCCGAGACGCCCAGCGGCGGTGAGGAGTGAGTGTGCAGTTAAGCCTACCTCATCACTCACCACTAATCCCCGCTAGGCGTCTCGGCGTCTAGGCGTCTGCCTATCCGTCTAGCCGTCTACTCCCTAACGATGACGATTCCCTGAATGAACTCCGGATGCGGAATGAAACCCACCACCCTCTTGTCCTGATTGACCACGACTATCGTCGAGCGAATGTGCGTGTCCTTCTCGTCCAGCTGTTCTATTTTGAATCCGTCGAGCTCCGTGTCAGGGCTGACGATGATGGTGTCGGTGCGCGCGTGCTCGAGCGCCTGGCAGTCGGTCGGGTCGTGTCCCGCGGCCACACACTGCGTCACGATGTCGCGGTCGGAGATCGTGCCGAGATAGCGGCGGTCCTTGGGATTATCCACCACGGGCACGACCGAGATGTCCTTGGCGCGCATCAAGAGGGCCACCTCGGCGCTGGTGGCGCCGGCGGCGGCGACGACCGGCTCCGGGATCATTATCTCGCGGGCTAGCACGTGGTTAATGTATCAGCCCGGGCGCCCGGCGCGAGTTGACTCTCACGTGACCCGGGCTTTCCACATTACTTAAAAGCCTCGAACTATCGTGCAGCGGCGGCTGCAGCTTCAACTCCGATGCCAAAGGTGGTGGCCTCACCGTCGCCCTCAAGCTGGGCGGCACGCCCAGCCCCCGCGTTCGCCTGGGCGGCGAGGTGAACCTGTGGACCAAGGACGTCAGCGGTATCACCGAGTCGGTGGGGAACATCTCCGCGGCGGTGTACCTCTACCCCTCGGCGCGCAGCGGCTTTTTCGTGAAGGGTGGTGTCGGCGTGGCGAGCTTCCAGCTCAGCCAGGGGAGCTCGACCACCTCCACCGACGGGATCGGCTTCCTCACGGGCCTGGGATACGACATCCGCGTGAGCCGCAAGGTGTCGTTGTCGCCGATCGCGAACTTCTACTTCGGCCACGACGGCGACTTGACTGACGCCTCCGGCACGATCCCGGGGATCCGGCACGCCATCGTGGACTTCGGCCTCAGCGTGCAGTACAACTGAGCGCATGCCGATCTCGCAACGCGAGCTGTAGGGCTACCCTGCGCGCTACCGCGCCGCCTAGGGCGTCGCCCGCGCCAGGATGGTGGAGAGCGCCTCCCGGGTCTTGTGGTAACCCGCATCGAGGTAGCGCTCCCCGGCACCGACGGCGAATGTCGCCTCACGCTCCGCCACCGCCCGCACCACCACGAGTCGCGCGGCGTCACGCGGCCATGCGGCGATCGCCAGTTCCGTCTGCGCCGCCATCATGACGCGGATCGCCTCGCCGTGGGCGCGAATGAGAGGCGGCGGGAGAAGGCGGTGGAAGGCGGTGGAGGGCGGTGGAGGTGGCTCATCGAAGCCTGGCCCGACGTGTACCGCGACAACCAGATCCGCGGGGATCGACCGCGCCACCTCGAGCGCCAGTACCGCCCGCAAACCCCCGTCCGCCAGCCGCCGCCCATCGATCGTCGCGGGCGGGAAGTAGAGCGGCAGGGCGCAGGAGGCGTAGAGGGCGTCGTGTAACCCGACTTCGCCGCCTAGTCCCCCCTCTCCACGTAGTGGAGAGGGGGACAGGGGGTGAGGACTACGTAGGGGCAGGGCGTGGGGACGGGGCGGGCTGGCTTGAAGACGACGGCTCGGGACCCGCCGGCGCCGTGCTCGCTCGGACCCGCGAGCAGCTGAACGAGTACTTCGCCCGCACCCGCACCACCTTCGACCTGCCGCTCGACCCGGCCGGCTCAGCGTTCGAGCGGCGTGTCTGGGACGCCCTGCGGGCCATCCCCTACGGCTCGACGGTGAGCTATGGCGAGTTGGCGCGCCGCCTCGGCGACCCGCGCGCCACCCGCGCCGTCGGCGCGGCCAACGGAAAGAACGCGATCCCCATCATCGTCCCCTGCCACCGGGTGGTCGGCGCGCGCGGCGAGCTCACGGGCTTCGGCGGCGGTCTGGACCGCAAGCGCTGGCTGCTGGAGCACGAAGGGGCCGCCCTGGCGCTCGGCTACTAGCCCCGCCGGCGCAGTGAGCGAACCGCGGGGCTTCTGGGCCGTAGTCCGCGACGCCGTCCGCGGCACGAGCCAGGACTACACTGAGGGCCCGATCGGCCGAGCGATCGTGCTGCTCGCGATCCCGATGGTCCTCGAGATGGCGATGGAATCGATCTTCGCCGTCGTGGACGTCTTTTGGGTCTCGCGCCTGGGCTCGGACGCCGTCGCCACCGTCGGCCTCACCGAATCGATCCTCACGCTCGTTTACACCGCGGCGATGGGACTGTCGATCGGCGTCGCGGCGGTGGTGGCGCGGCGTATCGGCGAGAAGCGCCCCGACGCCGCCGCGGAGGCCGCCGTGCAGGGCATCACCCTGGGCCTGGGCGTCGCGGCCGTCGTCGCCGTCCTGGGGATCACCCTGGCTCCCCGCCTCCTCGCCGTCATGGGCGCGTCATCCGCCGTCACCGCTATTGGCTCGAGCTATACCCGCATGATGCTCGGCGGCAGCGCGACGGTGCTGCTCCTGTTCCTGATCAACGCGATCTTCCGCGGCGCGGGCGACGCCGCGATCGCCATGCGCGTCCTCTGGCTCGCGAACGCGATCAACATCCTGCTCGGCCCCTGCCTGATCTTCGGGCTGGGCCCCTTCCCGCGGCTCGGCGTGACGGGCGCCGCCGTCGCCACAACGATCGGGCGCGGGACGGGCGTCCTGTACCAGCTGTACCGGCTCACCCGTGGCGACGCCCGCGTCGCCGTCCGCCGCATCCACCTGGCCCTGAGGCCCGCCGTCATGGCCACTCTGCTGCGGCTCTCGGGGTCGGGCACATTCCAGGTGCTGGTCGGAACGGCGAGCTACATCGGGCTGGTGCGCATCATGTCCACGTTCGGCAGCGCCGCCCTCGCGGGCTACACCATCGCCATCCGGATCGTGATCTTCGCGCTGCTGCCGTCGTGGGGGCTCTCGAACGCCGCCGCCACGATGGTGGGCCAGTCGCTCGGCGCCGCCCAGCCGGCCCGCGCAGAGCGCGCCGTGTGGATTGCGGGCGGCTACAACATGGTGGTGCTTGGGCTCGTGGGCACCGTGTTCGTGGTCCTGGCCGGACCGATCGTAGGCCTCTTCACCCACGACCCCACCGCCGCGCCGACCGGCGCGCTGGCCCTGCGCACCATCAGCTACGGCTTCCTGTTCTACGCGCTGGGGATGGTGCTCACCCAGTCGTTCAACGGGGCGGGGGACACCTGGACGCCGACCTGGATCAACCTCGGCTGCTTCTGGCTGTGGGAGATCCCGCTCGCCTACGTGCTCGCGCGGGTGCTCGACTTCGGGCCGGAGGGCGTGTTCCTCGCGATCACGGTGGCGTACTCGACCCTCGCGCTGGTCTCCGTCGTGCTGTTCCGGCGCGGGCGGTGGAAGCTGCGCGCGGTGTGAAGCGCGCGGGCCGGACGGCATCCCCATTCCTTCCAGGAGGTGGTGAAAACCCCAGGAGGTGGTGAAAACCAATTTCGAGCACGTCGCCCGTCCGTATCCGTGCGTTGAGACGCCGGCTCGGCCAGAGGCGAGCGTGTTTAAACACACGCCGTTACGCCGAGCCGGCCCTTCAGGGCGCGGGACCCACGCGGCACATGCCCCGCACATCCGGGTGGGCGACTTCGGGATCTGGCCTCACAAGCTGAAGGAGTGAGTAGACCCCGGGCGGCCGATCATGTTCTTGGATGGGAATCACGATGCTCCGATCCATCTCGTCACCGGCGCGTGGAAGAATGCGCAGTATCTCCCTCGAGGGACTGTGCTGGAGCTCGGAGACAGCGTGGTCCTCACCTGTGGGGGCGCAACGTCGGTCGACCGCAAGTGGCGCGGTCATCGGTCGTTCGA
>WNGM01019096.1_pt1 | contig 12655 bp, 13 predicted proteins | sample 5400571 | NCBI WGS metagenome assembly WNGM01 (sample SAMN13153378, study PRJNA577476) | soil metagenome | isolation source: 100 cm soil or saprolite under Garry oak tree replicate 2 | place: USA:California | collected 2016-06-15
GGTCGCCCGTTTGACCGGTACTACAAGCAAGTTCGGGGTCGAGTTTGATTCGCTTGCCGACCTGGTAGCCTTCGGGGTCACGCCGGGACTGCTGATGTATGCCTGGGCGCTCAAGCCGTTCGGCCGGCTTGGCTGGGTGGCGGCTTTCCTGTTTCTTGTCTGCGGCGCATTACGGCTGGCCCGGTTCAACGTGCAGGTCGACACCGTTGAAAGTAAGCGCTTTGTCGGTCTTCCTATCCCGGCGGCGGCGAGTATGGTCGCGTCTACGGTGTTGCTGTTTTATCATTTCGGCTGGCCAAGCTCCTTTAAAAAGCTCGCCATAATCGGACTTATCTATCTGTTGGCATTTCTGATGGTATCCAACTTCAGATACTATTCATTTAAAGATCCAGCTTTCATAAAGCGGCAGCCATTCGGCTTTTTACTGCTTGCAGTAGTATTGTTGATTGTAGTGGCCGCCGAACCGGTGGTCATGACATTCGCCGTGCTGCTTCTGTATGTCCTTTCCGGGCCGGTTGACTTTCTTGTAACCTGGCCGAGACGGCGCAGGCTGGAGAAGGCGGTACACAAGGGGCGGGAGGCCTTGAACAGGTAAGGTGGCAGTTAGCCGGGACACGGTACGGTACGTTTAAACCCTCATTTCTACCCACAAATCCGGAACAGTTTCCAGACTGCTAATCGATGCCGTAATGCCGGGAAGTTATGCCATCCGCCGTAATGACCAGTATTGCATAACTGTGATATTGGGCCGTATTCGAGAGTGTACCCGGGTTTACCAGCAGCATCCCTTCATTGTTCTCCAGCAGCCACTGGTGAGTGTGGCCGAACAGAACTGCGTCAGCCTCAACCTCATTCGCTCTCTGCAGTAACCTGACCAGCCCGGACTTAACCTGATACGCATCGCCGTGGGTTAATAGAATCCGCTTCCCTTCACACTCCCATACACGTTCGCGCGGAGCATTTGAACCGGGATCACAGTTGCCTGCTACATTAATGACCGGAACATCCAGTGCCTCACGCAATAGATCCGCATCGGCGGCTCCGTCTCCAAGATGGATTACCGCATCAACCGGCCCGGACAGGTCGTGGGCACTGAAAGCACGGTTTACATTGCCGTGAGTATCCGATATGACGAGAATTTTCATGACTTAACTGTAGCAGAACTGTTTCCTTCTCTAAAGACAAAATTTCCCAAAGGTGCCTGAATATGTCAAAAAAAACTGTCCTGATCGCTGCTGCCGTACTTTTTTTTGTTGTGATTCTGTTTGCGCTCTCGGTGAAAATTGCGGCAACCATATTAGGCGAAGGTAATACCGTACTGACAAGCAAGGAAGGGGTCGGCCTGGTTGAGGTAAAGGGGATGATTCTCGACTCAAGGGAAACCATCAGGCAGTTGAGATATTTCCTCAAGCAGGAGTCCGTCAGGGCTGTCGTGCTGCGTGTCGACTCTCCCGGCGGAATCGTCGCCCCATCACAGGAAATCTACGCAGAGGTAAAAAAGTTTGCCGCCAGGAAAAAAATAATCGTCTCGATGGGGAGCCTTGCGGCTTCCGGAGGATATTACATTTCAGCACCGGCGACCATGATTTATGCAAATCCCGGCTCGATTACGGCCAGCATCGGGGTCATTCTCAAGCTGTCTAACATCGAGTCGCTAATGGATAAAATCGGGATTAAGTCCTACACGCTGAAAACCGGTAAATACAAGGACTCCGGCTCTCCGGTTCGCCGGTTTTCTGCTGAAGACCGCGCCATGCTGCAGTCGGTGATCGACAATACCCATCAGCAGTTTATCCGGGCGGTTGCGGAAGGGCGTAAGCTGCCGCTTGAAGATGTGCGCAAAATAGCGGATGGCCGGATACTGTCGGGCGAACAGGCCAAGGAGCACAGGCTGGTAGATCGGCTGGGGACACTGCAGGATGCAATCGAAGAAGCGGGGAGATTGGCAGGTATAAAAGGAGACCCGGAACTGCTGCTGCCGCCGAAAAAGAAAATCAATTACCTGGATCTGTTGGTCGAAGGAACCGAAGGGACGTTCAACGGGCCGCTTGGCCGGGCGGCGGGCGGCATGAAGATGATGTACGAAGCCGAATAATTCAAGCGGGGGCGGACCGTGCCCGCCCCCGCGGTAATCATTTCCTTGTTTGCAGCCGTTTGTGGGCCTCAAGCAGAATCCGTTCCGTGGTAGCCCAATCGATGCAGGCATCGGTGATCGAAACCCCGTATTTAAGCTGGCTGATCTCAGCCGGAATTTTCTGGCTGCCGGCTTCAAGATTGCTTTCAATCATGACACCTGAGATAGAGCTGTTTCCGGCCAGCAGCTGATCTACGACACATTCCAGAACTTCAGGCTGCTTCAGGTAGTCCTTGTTTGAGTTTCCGTGGCTGCAGTCGACCATTATGGTAGGCAGCAGGCCGTTTTTACCCAGCTGATCTTCAGTATGGGCAATGTCCTCGGGGTGATAGTTGACTTTTTTGGATCCGCCCCGCAGAACGATATGCACATCCGGGTTGCCGCTGGTCTGGATAATGGAAGTCCGTCCCTCCCGGTTGATCCCCAGGAAACTGTGCTGGTGTTGTGCCGCCTTCATGGCATCGATTGCAATCTGCAGGTTGCCGTCGGTGCCGTTCTTGAAGCCGACCGGGAAGGAGAGACCACTGGACATTTCCCGGTGGGTCTGGGACTCGGTTGTACGGGCTCCTATGGCGCCCCAGCTGATTAGATCAGCAACATATTCAGGAGTAATCGGATCGAGCATTTCATTGGCGACCGGCACCTCAAGAGCCGTCATGCGGCTGAGCAGGCTGCGGGCGATGCCGAGTCCCTTGGAAATAAGGTGGGTGCCGTTCATGTCGGGATCGTTAATCAGCCCCTTCCAGCCGACGGTGGTGCGCGGCTTTTCAAAGTAAACCCGCATGATCAGCAATAGCTGGTCATCAACCTTACGCGAAAGTTCCGCCAACTTTCCGGCATATTCGAGGGCTGCTTCAGTATCGTGTATCGAGCAGGGGCCGACGATCACCATCAGCCGTTTGTCCCGGCGCTGGATGATCTCTTTTATCTGTTCTCTGCTTCTGCTGACAAAAGCACGGTCTTTTTCCCGCAGAGGAAAAACCTGCCGCAGGTCTGCCGGTGCGATTATTGGAGTGATTCCGGTTATTTTGAGATTATTGGTCTTGATCACGTAACGGATCTCCTTGATGACTATTAGTAAATTAAAATTGTTTTCCGCGCAATTCCGGAAGAGAATAACTTCGATAACGCGCTTATCACGCTTAGCGGACTAGGGGTGTTATAGTTGTTTCGGTGTCGTGTTGTCAATGCTTCTCTGTATGAATTGCTTACTAAATCAGCAGGTTAATATCATGGAACAATTGTTGGTAAGTTAGAAGTTATTATCCGCGCTTTCCAGGCAGAGAATAACTTCGTTAACGTACTTATCCTGTTTATCAGGGTCAGGAGGGATTAATGAAGCGCGCGGTATTTCTGGACCGGGATGGCACCATCAATATCGAAAAAGAATATCTGTATCAGATCGCGGAGTTCGAATTTATACCGGGAGCCGAGGAAGCAATTCGATTACTCAACCAGGCCGGGATATTGGTCGTCGTGGTGACCAATCAATCCGGAGTCGCACGGGGCTATTACACTGAAGACGATGTCGAAAACCTGCATCGTCATGTCGACCGTGTATTGGAACGATCCGGAGCGCATGTTGACGCCTGGCTCTATTGTCCGCATCACTCCGCCGGTCGCGGCAGCTACGCGCTTCCATGCAGCTGTCGCAAACCGCTGCCGGGTATGTTGCAGAAAGCCGCGGAAATCCATGACATAGACCTGGATGATTCCTTCATGGTCGGAGATAAACTGGCTGACATCGAAGCGGGACTGGCCGCGGGGTGCCGTACAATTCTCGTCCGCACCGGATACGGAGCAGATGAGGAACAGTACGTCGGGGTTCAAACGACCGTCTGTGATGATCTGCTCTCGGCTGTGAAATACCTGTTGAAATTTTCCGATCAGATTTGACACTACTCCAGGTAACATGCTACCTAGACATTGTGCAGAATCTGATTCGAGTAGAGTGAGATTGATCCAATGGATTTTCTGAAAAAATATATATACCAGATTTTGACCGGAATCGGCATCCTGGCCGCTCTGCTGGTTTTTTCGCTCAACGTTCCCCACAACCGGGAGGCAAATATCCTCGAGCGCTCGGTCCTCTCAATCGCGGCAGTTCAAGCGGTATCCGTGAAGGGATGGCGGTAGTTTCCGCCGATGGCGTTGTCGGTCAGACGGTCAAGGTTTCCGCCTCGACTGCACGCGTCCTTTTACTGACGGACCACGCCAGCGGCATCGCCGCGACAATCCAGCGCTCAAGGGCACGGGGAGTCGTTAAAGGCAAGGGTGAAATGCTTTGCACACTTGAATTTACGACCCGCGAAGAGGATGTCAAAGTCGGCGATACGGTGATAACGTCCGGGATAGGCGGTCTCTTTCTCAAAGGGCTTCCTATCGGCGAAGTTACCATGGTTAAACGCGGAGAATACGGCATCTTCCAAACCGTATCAATCCGTCCTGCCGTCAACCTGGCCCATCTTGAAGAAGTTCTGGTCGTGCAGAGGGGTGGTTATGAATAGGCGCGCCGCCCTGCTGTTTTCCGGTCTCGTCATAGCGTCGATTGTCATCCAGACGGCACTGCTTCCCGTCTTTATCCGCTCACCCTTCAAGCCCGACCTGTTGCTGGTTGTCATGGTTTTTATCGCGCTGCGCGAATCTTTCAAGGTGGGGGCGCCACTTGCCTGGCTGCTCGGTATGCTGAACGATGTCTTCAGCGGCTTGTACCTGGGACTTAATGCCGCAACCTTTCTGTTTTCATTTCTCGTTATCAGGAGTGTTTCCGACCGTTTGTACGCCGACAGCGCGATCCTTTTCGTACTTACGGTTGTCGGTGTTACGGTAGTAGGATTTACGCTGAATCTGCTTTTGCTGGTCATGTTTACCGCATCCCCCGGAATTGCCTACTCCATGTTTTCAGACATATTCACGCACGTTCTGGTCAATGCTTTTGTTGCATCAATCGTATCGGCGTTCCCCGGATTTGACGTTCAAGTGGAATTATCATGAAGGAGCGGCGCTTTGTCAGGGAATTGCTGGAGTCAAAACAGCGGATACTTGCTCTTTCGTTTGTAGTCGGTGTCGTATTCCTGTTTATTGTCATACGGTTGTGGCATCTGCAGATACTAAGCGGCGACGATTATCAGATCATGTCGGAAAACAACCGCCTCCGGTTCGTGCCGGTGGCTGCTTCCCGCGGTGCTATATTGGATCGAACCGGCAAACTGCTGGTCAGCAACCGCCCTTCGTTCAGCCTTGCGGTTATTCCTCAGGAAGTTAAGGACAAAGAAGCGCTTCTCACACAACTCTCCGCCATGCTGGGTCTCGATCGGGCCGATATGGCGCAACGGTGGGATAAGAACAAGGGGCGTGCCAAATACTATCCTATTGTCCTGGCTTCGAATATCACTCGTGATCATGTGGAGATAATCGAAGAAAACCGTTTACGATTGCCCGGCGTCGAAGTCGAGATGAAACCGGTGCGTGAATACACCAGCGATAAGCTTGCCGCGCATCTGCTCGGGTATATCGGCGAAGTCTCCGAAAACGAGCTCGATTCAAAGGGGTATGAAGATTATAACCCCGGAGATTACATCGGCAAAAACGGTATAGAGCGCGCGCTGGAAAAAGAGCTGCATGGCGGCGACGGCGGCCGGCAGCTCGAAGTCGATGCGCGGGGGAGGGTATTGCGAATTGTCTCCGAGAACTACCCGACGGTCGGCAACAGTGTTGTCTTGACAATTGACGCGGCTGTACAGAAACAGGCCGAAAGCGCATTTGGCAATCAAGCCGGCGCAGCGGTTGTAATGAATGTCACCAATGGAGAAATACTGGCGTTTGTCAGTAATCCCGGTTTTGATCCTTCCCTTTTCAGCGGAAAATTGCCCGCGGACGTCTGGCAGGGATATCTGGATGACAAGCGGCATCCACTCGAAAACAAAGCGCTCAGCGGACAGTATCCCCCCGGATCCACCTTCAAAATGATCACCGCTCTGGCAGGATTGCAGAATAACATTATCACCGAATCAACATCGATCAACTGCAGCGGCAGCTACGAACTGGGAACATCCACCTTCAAATGCTGGAACAAAAAGGGGCACGGAGCCACGAATCTGCGCAAGTCTCTCCGGGAATCCTGTGATGTATATTATTACCAGCTGGGTGAGAAGCTAGGTGTCGATAAAATCGCCGCCGCCGCTCAGGCCTTCAAGCTGGGGGCACCTCTCGGTGTTGAACTTCTGAACGAGAGGAGCGGACTCATCCCGACGTCGGAATGGAAGCTGAAGCGTTTCGGCAAACGATGGTTTCATGGTGAAACTCTTCCGGTCGCGATCGGACAGGGCGCAGTCCTTTTGACCCCGATTCAGATGGCTTCCATGACGGCGACGATTGCCAATGAAGGCACGATTTATCGGCCCCATCTTGTAAAACGGATTGTTGACGCAGACGGAAAAACTCTTCAGGAAACCAAAACCGATATCATCGGCACCGCTTCATTTTCCAAAGAGTCGTTCCGGCTTGTCAAGCAGGGGATGCTGGCGGTTGTCAATGAACCGGGCGGGACCGGTGCCGCCGCCAGACAGTATGACGTCAAAGTAGCGGGAAAAACCGGCACATCACAGGTAGTCAAACTGCGCGACAGCAAAAAGAGCACGCCCTACCAATACCTTGATCATGCCCTGTTTGTGGCGTTTGCGCCTTTTGAGAATCCCGAAATAGCCGTTTCCGTCGTAGTTGAACATGGTGAACATGGCGGAACCGCCGCAGCTTCGGTTGCCGGAAAAATATTGAGGGCTTATTTTGACGGTAAAAAACCACCAGGAAAGAAAGCAGCCGTCTCATCGGACGATGATGATGAAGATGAAGACCATGACGCAAACGGCGGGCCGGTCGATGTAAAAGAACGCCGCACCAACGGAGATGCCGCCCATGATTGATCGCCGCCTGCTAACCAACATTGACTGGGTTCTTGCAGGACTGGTTGTGGCGGTCTGCCTGCTCGGCATCTTGAATATCTACAGCGCTACCGCTCCTTACAAGATTATCGGGACAGTGTACTACATCAAGCAGTTTTACTGGATGCTGGTGGGAATGGTCATCTCTCTGATTGTATGCAGCCTTGATTATCATATCCTTGAAGACTTCTCTTATTGGTTTTATGGGCTATTGGTATTACTGCTGCTTGCCGTGCTGGTGTTCGGGAGACGGTCAATGGGGGCTACCCGTTGGTTAAACCTCGGATTTTTTAATATTCAGCCGTCAGAACTCATGAAGCTCGTTATCATAGTGACGTTCGCCCGCTTTTTTAACAACTTTCAATCGGTTGGCGGCCTGACCGTCAAAGATGTCTTCATTCCACTGGCTCTTCTGGCTCTTCCGGCAGCGTTGATCATGAAGCAGCCGGATTTGGGAACGGCTACTCTGATTATTTTGATCGCCATGTCCATGATCATGTACGTCGGCTTGCGCTGGTCCACCATCGTGACGTTTGTCTGCGTTACAGTTCCAATGGCCTGGATCGGCTGGGCGTTTCTGCTCCACCCGTACCAGAAAAGCCGGGTCCTGGATTTTCTTGTCAAAGGGACCCAGTCTCAGCTCCGCTTTCTTCCCGAGCAGCATACCGATTTCGCTTTCTCCGTATTTGCCGAGGAGTGGGGCTTTATCGGCTGCCTCCTGCTGATAATTCTCTATCTTTCCCTGGTACTGTGGGGGCTCAATATCGCCCGGCGCTGCAACGATCGCTTCGGCGGTCTGCTTGCGGTAGGTGTCACCGCCATGCTCTTCTGGCATATCGTCATTAACATGGGGATGGTGATCGGCCTGTTCCCGGTAGTCGGCGTCCCGCTGCCGTTTTTCTCCTACGGTGGAACCTCGATGATCACTTCGATGGTCGGTATCGGTCTGCTGCAGAACATCAGCATGCGCCGCTTCATGTTCTGATTGGGCACCAGCAAAAAAAAAAGACCGGGGAACTAAACCCCGGTCTGTGAAATGCCGACTTGATTGTAGCGCGCCTTTACTCTTCCATCCTCGGAAAGAGCGCTTCGGCCTTGATTATGACCGTTCCAGCCTTCAAACCTCCCCATTCCAGACCCTTTTTGGATACCGCTTCATCATACCCCAGAGAAGCCAGCGCCTTTTCCGAAGTTGCCGGCAGGAAGGCCGACAGGATGCAGTGTGTAATGCGTTGCGATTCCAGGAGGGTGTACATGACCGTGGCAAGTCTTTCGTTTTGGGCCGGCTCTTTGGCCAGTGTCCAGGGGGCGGTCTCGTCGATGTATTTGTTGCCGGCCGAGATGACCTCCCAGATCGCCTGCAAGGCCTTGCTGAAGGCCATCTCATTGATTAATTTATCGACAGTCGTCACCATTTCTTCTGTTTTCAGTTTCAGGGACTGATCGATCTCCTCCAACTCACCCACGGCAGGAAGGATGCCGCCAAAGTATTTGACCGCCATGGCGGTGGAGCGGCTGAGCAGGTTGCCGATGTCGTTGGCCAGGTCGGAATTGATCCGCTGCACGAGGGCGGTGTGGGAAAAGTCGCCATCGAGGCCGAAGGGCACTTCCCGCAGCAGAAAGTATCTGACCGCGTCGACTCCGTACTTGTCGATCAGCATGTTCGGTTCGACAACGTTCTGCAGGCTCTTGCTCATCTTCTGCCCTTCGACCGTCCACCAGCCGTGGGCAAAGACTTTTTTCGGCAGCGGCAGGCCGGCCGCCATCAGAAAGGTCGGCCAGTAGACGGCGTGAAAGCGGAGGATATCCTTGCCGATCAGATGGACATCAACCGGCCAGTAGCGGCCGTAATTCCCGGTTTCATCGGGATAGCCGAGGGCCGTAATGTAGTTGGTCAGGGCGTCGAACCAGACATAGATGATGTGGCGATCGTTGCCGGGCACCGGGATGCCCCAGGAAAAGGTAGTGCGCGAAACCGACAGGTCGCGCAGCCCCTCTTTGATAAAGGAGATAATCTCGTTTCGCTTGCTCTTCGGCTGGATGAAGTCCGGATTGGCCTCGATGTGCTCAACCAACCGTTCCTGGTATTTGCTCATGCGGAAGAAGTATGATTCTTCCTTGAGTTTTTCTACCGGGCGGTTGCAGTCGGGACAGCGGTCTTCGATCAGCTGGGTTTCGGTCCAGAAAGTTTCGCAGGGGGTACAGTACCAGTCCTCATATTCCCCGAGGTAGATGTCCCCTTTGTCGAGGATATCCTTGAAAATCCGGCTGACTCCGTTTTTGTGGCGTTCCTGGGTGGTGCGGATAAAATCGTTGTGGGATATTCCCAGCCGCTCCCAAAGCGCCTGAAAGCGTTTGACCACGCGATCGGCCAGTTCCAGCGGCGTTTCACCTGCGGTCGTGGCGGCCTTTTCCACCTTCTGGCCATGTTCATCGCTGCCGGTCAGGAAATAGACGTCATAACCCATCAGCCGCTTGTAGCGTGCCAGAACATCACCGGCGACCGTGGTATAGGCGTGGCCGATGTGCGGCACATCGTTCACATAATAGATCGGGGTAGTCACATAAAAGGTCGGTTTCATATCAGGCTCCTGATGACGGCGTCGGGGTATCGCCCGACGGCTTGCGGTGGCCATGCTTGCGGGAACGGTGCTTTTTACGCGGCTGCCCGGTTTTGGGGGTCTCCGGCGAAGTGGCTGCCGCGCTCTCCCGCTGTACGAGCGGTGCCGGCGCGGTCTTTTCGGCGCTTTCAGCCAGCGTGTATGATTCGAGCGACGTTTTTTCCTGCTTGCGCCGCTGTTCGGGGCGCCGTTCGCGTGTCCGCTGGGGAGGACGTGGAGTCGCCGGGGCTGCGGCGGCAACCGGAGCCGCGGCGGGAGCGCCATCACCCAGGATCTCATCGCGCTTGATGGTGATAATCTTGTTGTCGTCAAGCTTGAGCGTGATATTTCCGGTCAGGATGTTGATCTTGTCGACAACTCCGACTGCATTGACGGTGCGGACCCGTTTGCCCGATTTCGGGAAGTTTTTGCGCAGGCAGCAATAGGTTTCGTATTCATAATCGAGGCAGCAGAGCAGACGCCCGCATTGCCCGGATATCTTGTTGGGATTGAGCGCAAGATTCTGTTCCTTGGCCATCTTGACCGAGACCGGCTGGAATTCGCGCAGCCACGAACTGCAACACAATTCACGGCCGCAGATGCCGATGCCCCCGGTCATCTTGGCTTCATCGCGCACCCCGATCTGACGCATTTCGATACGGGTATGAAAAGAGTGGGCAAGGTCTTTTACCAGATCGCGGAAATCGACCCGGCCGTCGGCGGTGAAGAAAAAAACAGCCTTACTGCTGTCGAACTGGTATTCGACACGTACCAGCTTCATCGGCATGTTGCGTTCGATAATCCGGTTGACGCAGAAGCGGTACGCCTCCTTCTCTTTCTGGGATATACGCTCAACAGCCGCCATATCTTCTGGGGTAGCCTTGCGTTTGACAAGAGCCAGAGAACCGGCAGTTCCGGTGACTTTTTCCACAGGTGGTTTGACAACTTGTCCGACTCCCACGCCCCGTTCCGTTTCAACGACAACGCGGTCTCCCTGGGCCAGTTCGAGCGATCCGGCGTCAAAATCATACAGCTTGCCGGCATTGATAAATTGGATCGTTACTATATGTGACAAAAAAACCTCCTGTAAATATGGGGAAACTACCACCCCCCAACCCCCTCCTTAAAGGAAGGAGGGGGAGCATAAAGCTCCCCTCCTGTTTTAGGAGGGGTTGGGGGTGGTAAGGTGTCAGCTTATCTGCTGCCTTCGGCCATGGACATAAATAAATGATCAAGCGCCAGTTTGGGATTCGCGTTGCGCTGGACGGCACGTCTGGTTTCATAGATATGCTCCAGCACCTCGAGGTTGCGGGGAAATGATCGGCGCGCTGCAATGGATTCTATCGCGGGTCTGATCGAGCGGTTGACAATTTCCCCGCTTCCCGTCCCCAGATGTACCGCATCACGGTAAAAAGAGAGCAGCATATCAAGCAACTCAATCGTAGCTTCCCGGTTCCCCGACAGCTCCTCGGCGGCATCAAAAACTGTCGCTATCTTGTGAATATCCAGCCGCTCCACCCTGGACAACACCGTTTCGCGGCGCGCTACCAGTGCTTCGTTATCGAGCTCCAGGGCTCTTAGCAGGCTGCCGCCCGACATGGGGGCGACAAGCGCGGCTGCTTCAGGCGCCATCCCGTTCCGTTCGAGCAGCGACTGCACATGTTCCGGAGAAAGCGGCGCAAACCTGACCAGCTGACAGCGTGAACGGACCGTTGACAGCAGCATCCCGGCATTTTCGGTCAGCAGAACGATCAGGGCATTGCCGGGCGGCTCCTCCAGTGTTTTAAGCAGGGAGTTGGCGGCGCTCACACTCATCCGTTCGGCCGGATCGATTATGCACGCCTTGCGCGGTGCCTCGTAGGGGCGTAGCGAAAGGACGTGCTGCATCTCCCGCAACTGTTCGATACTGAGGTCACGTTTGTCCGGCAGCGGCGCGATCAGATGGATATCGGGATGGTTGCCGGCGTCAATTTTACGGCATGAGGGGCACTCCCCGCAGGCGTCATCCGGCAGGACCGTACAAAACAGCCCTTGAATCAGTGTCAGCGCCGTTTTTTTCCGGCCAGATCCGGGCACGCCCTCAAACAGATAGGAATGAGCGATTTTGCCGCTCTTTAGAGAGCGCCGCAGAACCTCTATGATCCGGTCATGTCCGAGGATGTCCTTAAACGGCACCTGGCGCCTCCGGAATCCTTGCCAGTACCTGGGCTGAAACCGCGGCAAAAATTTCTTCAATGCATGAGGTGCCGTCGATGATTATAAACCGGTCGGGCTCGTCGGCCGCCAGCTGCAGGTAGCCGACGCGAACCTGGTTGTGGAAGGCCAGCTCCTCCAGTTCAAAGCGTTCTTCGCGAGGGCCGCTCGTCGCCTCGATTCTGCGGCGTGCCCGCTCCAGACCGACGCATGGGTCGCAATCGACCAGCACGGTGAGATCGGGTGACACCCCCTGACAGGCATGCCGGTTCAGGTTGTCGATGATGCCCCGGTCGATGCCGCGTCCGAAGCTCTGATACGCCACCGTCGCATCGCAAAAACGGTCGCAAAGTACGATCTGTCCGGCTTCGAGAGCGGGAGAGATAACCTCGGTGACATGCTGGGCACGAGCGGCGGCATACAGCATCAGTTCAGCCAGGGGAGCAAGAGCCCGGTTTTCGGCATCCAGAAGGATGGCACGGATCTTATCGGCAATCGGACACCCGCCAGGCTCACGGGTCAGAACCGCGCGTATGCCGCGAGCCGACAGAAGTTCGGACAGGAGCTTGATCTGGGTGGTTTTGCCGCACCCTTCAACTCCCTCGAATGTAATGAAAAAACCCAAACTAACCACCCTGAATCGCCAATTGATTTGAGCTACAAATGTAAATAGTGAATTATAGGCAAGAACCCCCGATTTATCAACCTAAATTCCCACGGATTTCCGATCCGCTTAGACTTTCGGTTGCCAAAATTCAATCCGATGGCTATAGTTTAGCGGTTTAGAG